>Ga0209674_100638_pt1 | contig 12754 bp, 6 predicted proteins | sample AraplaCvi_mMS_r2_FD_184279 | JGI IMG/M metagenome (GOLD analysis project Ga0209674, IMG submission 184279) | Arabidopsis root microbial communities from North Carolina, USA - plate scrape CL_Cvi_mMS_r2 (SPAdes) (version 2) | ecosystem: Host-associated > Plants > Roots > Endosphere | place: USA... | reverse complement strand
GACTACCGACGCAAGCGGAACTTCGCAAAGACCCGTGAGCCCGCCCCGGAGGACTCTGCGCGAACGGGCAGGCGATCGATCTTCGTGGTGCAGTTGCATCACGCGTCGCGGCGACACTTCGACTTTCGTCTTCAGGTCGGTGACGTGTTGCGCAGTTGGGCGGTGCCGAAAGGGCCCAGTTACGACCCGAAAGTGAAACGACTCGCCGTGGAAGTCGAAGACCACCCCGTGTCTTATGCCAACTTCGAAGGCGACATCGAGGAAGGCTACGGCAAAGGTCACGTCGATCTCTTCGATCGCGGCGTGTGGGCGACGCAAGGCGACCCCGAAGCGCAATTGCGCAAGGGCCATCTCACGTTCGAGTTATTCGGCGATCGCCTGAAAGGCAGCTGGCATCTCGTGCGAGGCGCGAAGAAGGAGCGCCAACCTGCCTGGTTCCTCATCAAGGCGGAAGACGCTTACGCAAGTGATGTCGAGGCAGACGACCTGCTCGACGCGAAGATGCGCGAGAGCACGCGCCGGGCGGCGACCACGCCGCGGCTTCGCGCGGCCGCAAAGAAGTCCACGTCGCGCAAGAAGGCGCCGCCGACGTCGAAGACACGACGGATGTCGGCCGCATCGCTGACAAAGGCCGCCGCTGCCGTACCGGGCGCGCGCAAGGCGAAGGCCGATAATGCTTTTTTCCCTCCGCAACTCGCCCGCCTCCGCGAGACGCCGCCCAAAGGCGAGGAGTGGGTGCACGAAGTGAAATGGGATGGCTACCGCATTCTCACGGGTATCGCCGATGGGGAGGTCTTGCTTTGGTCGCGCAACGCCCTGCCCTGGAACGATCGCATTCCTGAGATCGTGCAAGCGATCAAGGGTCTTGGCCTGGACAGCGCGCGCCTCGACGGCGAACTGATCGCGCTCGATGCGTCTGGCCGAAGCGACTTCAATGCCCTGCAGCGCACGTTGTCGGGTGAGGCACAGGCGCCGCTCGTATACATGCTCTTCGATGTGCCCTATCTCCAAGGCTACGACCTCTCGCGCGCGTCGCTCGTCGATCGCAAGGCATTACTGGAACGCTTGCTGGCACACGCGCCGAAGCACCTTGCCTACAGCGCGCACAACGTCGGCCACGGTGACGACGTGTTCGCCATGGCGATGGATCAGAAGCTCGAAGGCATCATCGCCAAGCGCGCGAATGGTGCCTACCGCAGCGGGCGCGGTGACGACTGGCAGAAGATAAAGCGCCTCGAAAGCGACGAATTCGCTGTTGTCGGCTATACGCCCGCGAAAGGTTCACGCCTTGCATTCGGCTCGCTGCTGCTGGCGAAGCCGGATGGCAATGATGGCTGGATCTACGTGGGTCGCGTCGGCACGGGATTCACCGACGAGATGTTGCGCGAACTCGGCGAGACGCTGACGAAGCAGGGTTCGAAGAAGCCCACCGTGCGTATCGACGCCGTGGACCCAACCCTGCGCGGTGCGCTTTGGGTAGCGCCAACGGCGGTCGCGGAGGTCTATTACCGCGGCATCGGCAACAAGGATTTGCTGCGCCAGCCGAGCCTGAAAGCCCTTCGTACCGACAAGTCGCCCAACGACCTTCGCGATTCGGATCGGGCGCCATCCGCTCCCTCGGCCCGAAAGAAGACGCGTGCAACGAAGGCGTCCGCAAAAGTCGCTCCCGCCGATGCGAGCGCGGTGGTCATCACGCATCCCGATCGTGTCGTCTTTCCCGACGACGGCATCACCAAGCAGGACGTGGTGGATTACTACCGCGCCGTGATGCCGTGGTTGCTGCCACCGATCGCGGATCGACCCACGTCCACCATCCGTTGCCCTGGCGGCATAGGCTCGCCGTGCTTTTTCCAGAAGCACGTCATGGCGGGACTCGAACACGTCGGCACTGCCAAGCTCAAGGAGGAAACCGGCGCGCAGGCGGTATACCTCTATCCGCGCGACGAAGCCGGTCTCATCGAACTCGTGCAGTTCGGCGCGGTGGAATTCCATCCCTGGGGTTCGCACGTAGGTTCTCCCGATATCGCCGACCGCGTGGTCTTCGACCTCGATCCCGGGGAAGACGTGGACTGGCGGCGCGTGGTGGCCGCAGCGCGCATGGTGCGCGGTCTGCTCGACGAACTGGGCCTCGTGTCCTTCGTGCGCACCACCGGCGGCAAGGGCTTGCACGTGGTCGTACCACTCAACCCCGGCGCCGACTGGGACACGGTGAAAACCTTCGCGCGTGGCTTCGCCGAGGCGATGGCGGCGCTTCACCCCCTGGAATTCGTCGCCACGGCCACGAAGCGATTCCGGCGCGGCAAGATCTATGTCGATTACCTGCGAAATGGCCGGGGCGCGACGGCCGTGGCGTCGTATTCGCTCCGCTCGCGGCCGGGCGCCCCGGTGGCCGTGCCCCTGCGCTGGGAAGAGCTGGGCAAGGTGAAATCCGGCAATGCCTTCGACCTGCGTAGCCTGCCGAAGCGGCTGGCCCGCCTCAAGAAAGACCCTTGGGAAGGGATCGACGAGGTCCGCCAGGACCTGGCTTCGGTCAGTGAAAAGCTCGGCGCGTGACAGTCTGTCGCCGTCCCATGTCGGCTGGCGGCCGACACAGCCTGTAAACTCACCGGATTTCGCCGGGTTGCCACCGATGTTCGCCTCCCTTCCCGCTTTCCTGCGCGTTCCCCTCGTCTGCGTCGTGCTGCTGGTCAACACGCTGCTCCACGTGTTGCCGCTGTTCGCGCTGACGCTGCTGCGCCTCGCGATTCCCGTGGCAGCCATTCGGCGCGGTATCGGCGCCGCCTTGGTGGGGATCGCGGAAAGTTGGTTGAGCGTGAACGGCTGGCTGTTCGACGCCTTCACTCGAACCCGCTGGCAAGTGGAAGGTCTCGAAGGCCTCGGCCCGCGTGAGAATTATCTGGTCGTATGCAACCACCAGAGCTGGGTCGATATCCCGGCCCTGCAGAAGGTGTTCAACCGGCGCATCCCGTTCATGCGCTTCTTCCTGAAAAGCGAGCTGATCTGGGTGCCGCTGCTGGGTCCGGCGTGGTGGGCACTCGATTTCCCGTTCATGAAGCGGCATTCGCGCCAGCAACTGGAAGCGCGGCCGGAGCTGCGTGGCAAGGACCGCGAAGCGACGCGGCGCGCCTGCGAGAAGTTCCGTCACCTCCCGGTGTCGGTGATGAACTTCACCGAGGGCACGCGGTTCACCCGAGCCAAGCACGATGCCCAGGGCTCCCCGTACACGCATCTGTTGCGGCCAAAAGCCGGTGGTGTGGCCTTCGCGATCGATGCCATGGGCGATGCGATCCGCCACATGCTCGACGTCACCATCGTCTACCCCGACGGCTCGGGCACCATGATGGACATGATCGCGGGGCGTATCCGCGAGATCCGCGTCCATGTACGCCGCCTGCCCATCCTGCCGGCACTGCGCGGCGATTACGAAGGCGATGCGGCGTTCCGCGAGCGCTTCCAGGCCTGGGTCAACGACCTCTGGGCCGAGAAGGACGCACGCATCACCGCGATGCTGGCCGCGCCCGCCGCCAGCCGCTGAGCGGCCTGGCAGCGGACGCGACGCCGGTCACTCGCCCAGCCCGAGTTCGGTGGCGAAGAAGGTCATCGACAACGCCGCATTGCCGACGCGCTGACTGAAGGGCGCACCGATGCCGTGGCCGGCATTCATACGCGTGAGCAGCAGTACCGGCTGTCCCGACGTGCTCGCGTCCTGCAGCGCAGCAGCGAACTTGCGCGACTGCCAGGGCGCCACACGCGGATCGTTGGCGCCGGTGGTCAGCAGCACAGCCGGATACTTCGTGCCCTTCTTCACGTTGTGCAGGGGCGAGTAGGCCAGCATCGCCTTGGCGATGGCGGGATCGGTCACGCTGCCGTATTCGCTCACGTTGTAAGGACCGTTCGCAAAGGCGGTCTCGTGGCGCGGAACGTCATAGATGCCCACGGCGCCGACCACGGCGCGGTACTGTTCCGGATGCTGCGTCAGCGCGGCGCCCATCAGCAGACCGCCATTGCTGCCGCCCAGGATGCCGAGGTGCTTCGTGTCGGTCCAATGCGTGTCGATCAATGCCTGCGACGCGGCATAGAAATCATCGAACACGTTCTGCTTGCGGGTCTTCTGCCCCTGCTCGTGCCACGCCTCGCCGAACTCGTTGCCGCCGCGGATGTTGGCGTACGCCAGCACGCCGCCGCGTTCCAGCCAGGCGAGATTGGCACCGATGAAGCCCGGGGTGACGGGGATGCCGAAACCGCCGTAGCTGTAGAGGATGGTCGGACGCTTGCCATTCGGCGTCACGCCATCCATCGAGATCACCGTCACCGGAATCTTGCTGCCGTCCTTCGAGGTACCGTCCACTCGCGTCACGCGCACCTTCGAATAGTCGGCGGCCGGCTTCACCTCGAAGATCGTCTTCATCGAGCCGTTGCTGCCGTCGTATTCCACCCAGCGCGTGGGCTGGGTCCAGCCGGTATAGCTGATCAACGCCTTGCCCTGGCCTTTTTCCGCCGCGACGCCGCCAATCGTGATGCCCGTGGCGGGCAGCGGCACACGGCGCACGAAGCCGGCCTTGGCGTCGTACTGATCCGCCCACCAGTCCGGACCGGCACTGCGGACGACGAGGAAGCCATCGCCCAGCGCCGTCACGTGCTGGATGGCGCCTTCGCCCTGCGGCAGCACGTCGACCGCCTTGCCGTCGGCGCCCAAGGCGACGATCTTGCCGCGCGGAGCGCCTGCAAAGCTCACTACGTAAAGACGGTCGCCCACCCAACTCGCTTCGCGCACGTCGGCCTCGTGACCGAGCACGCGCTTGAAGGCCGAGGTGCCCTCGCGCAGGTAGACCTCCGCCGGACCGCCATCGCCTTCGTTCGCGAGCAACGCCGTGGCCTTGCCGCCCGGGCTTTCCTTGAGGATGTATTCCGCTACCTGCGAGTAGCCCTTGCCGAAGACCACGGTGTCTTTCGCGGCAGGCTGGCCGATGACGTGATGGGCGAGATAGGCGTCGAACTCGCGCAGCGGTTTCCCCTGCGTCGGCGCATCGAAGCGCGCATACGTCACGCCCTTCTCGTCGGCATCCCAGGCCAGCGCCTGTGGCGTGGTACCGCCGCCCGCAAAGGGCAACTCGTCGCCCAGCGGTTTACCCGTGGTCGTATCGAGAATATGGATGGTGGTCAGTTCGCTGCCGCCCTCGGCCGTACCGTAGGCCAGATAACGGCCGCTCGGTGAAGGCCAGTACGCCGTGACGGCGGTGCTTCCGTCGCCCTTGTTGAGGTCCACCAGCGTGCGCGTCGGACCGTCGGGCCAGGCCTTCGCCACGAGCAACGGTTGCGGCTGCGGCGGCGTGTTCTCGAAGTAGAACAAGGTGCCGCCGGCAAGCGTGGGTGAGGAACGCGTGGTGGACGTGATGGACAACTCGCGAATACGGGCACTCAGAGCCTTGCCCAGTGGCATCGCACCGATCGTCGCCTCGGTATAGGCGTTCTGCGCGTCGATCCACTGCTTCACGTCCGCCGCTTCGGGATTTTCCAGCCAGCGGTACGGATCGTTCACCGGCTGGCCGGCCAGCGTCTCGGAAACGACCCGTTTCGGTGTGGCGGGCGGGGGCGTCGTGGCCGCTTGGGCGGCAAAGGCGAGGAACAGGCTCGCAGCGAGAAGGCGGGGAACGAGGACGCGCATGGGTGAACTCCCGTGGAGGATTCCCGAGGGTAGCAAAGGCGGCGACCGGGCGACGGTGCCGACGGTTGGTTAGATTCGGCCGTGACCGAGCGCTATGCTCGACCGATTTGTCCCGCCGGAAATGCCGATGCGCGTCCTTGTCACTGCCCTGCTTACCGCCCTCGCCAGCCTGCCCGCGCTGGCGGCTCCGCCGCCGTTGGACATGGAAACGATCATGGCCAACCCCGATTGGATCGGCGCCCCGGTGGAAGATGCTTACTGGAGCGTCGATGGCAACCAGGTCTATTACGCGCTGAAGCAGGACGGCAGTCCGGTGCGCGATCTCTGGCGGGTACCGGCAGGCGGCGGCACGCCCCAGCGTCTCGATCCGGCCGCGGCGGCCACGGCAGACGGCGGCAAGCCGGTCTTCGACCGCGCGCATCGCCACGCGGCATTCGTTCGCCATGGCGACATCTTCCTCCGCGACCTTGCGAGTGGCAGCACCGTGCAGGTGACGCGTACCGCAGCCAAGGAGCGCGATCCGCGCTTCTCGCTCGATGGCCGATTGCTGACCTTCCGCGCGGACAACGACTGGTTCGTCTATCCCGTGGCGGGCGGCCCCGTGTCGCGCGCCGCGGATCTGCAGGAAAAAGACGATCCCAAGGCGAAGAAGAAGGACGAGCTCGCGGACGACCAGCAAGCACTGTTCAAGACGTTGCGCACGCTGCGGGCGGACGAGGACGCCATGACCGCCGACGCCGATGCGCTGGCGGCTGCCGACCCCGGTCGCGCGCCCAAGCCCTTCTGGCTCGGTGCGAAGGTCTCCATCGCCGATACCTCGCTGTCGCCCGACGGCCGCTGGTTGATCGTGGTGACGCAGGCCAAGGACGCGGATACGGGCAAGGTGGCCGATCTCACCCATTACGTAACGGATTCCGGCTACGCGGAAACGGAAGCCACGCGCAGCTACGTCGGCCGCAACGATCCCGCACCGCAATCCCTCCGCCTGCTCGATCTCACGACGCACGCGAGCTACCCGCTCGACACCAAGACCTTGCCGGGCATCACGGACGACCCGCTGGCGGATATCCGCGCAAAGACCGTCGCCGCGTTGCGCAAGGACGGCAAGACGGATCAGGCCGATGCGCTCGCCGCCCCGAAGACGCGCCCGGTCATCGTCAACGGCGAGTACAGCCCGGGCATCGTCTGGAGCGACGACAGCCACGAAGTGGCGGTGCAGCTTCGCGCCATCGACAACAAGGACCGCTGGATCGCCAGCGTGGACCTCGATCGGCACGCGCTGGTCAACCAGCACCGCCTCACGGACAAGGCCTGGATCAACTGGGACGGCAACGATTTCGGTTGGCTGCGCGACGGCCGCACGCTGTGGTACCTGAGCGAAGAGTCAGGCTATGCGCAGCTTTACACCCGGCCGCTCGGCGGCAAGCCCACCGCCCTCACCTCTGGGCACTTCGAAGTCGATCACCCCGTGCTCAGCCCGGACGGCTCGCGCTTCTTCGTGCGCACCAACAAGGTGGCGCCGTACAGCTACGACATCTACAGCGTGCCGGTAAGCAGTGGCGAACTCACACGTATCACGCGCTTCGAAGGCCTGGACGACTTCACGCTGTCGCCCGATGGCGATCGTTTGGCCGTGCTGCATTCGTCGCCTTACGTGCCGTCGCAACTCGCCACGGTCGACGTCGGCACGCATGCGGTCCACGACCTCACCGATACGCGGAAGCCGGCGTACAAGGCGCGCGAATGGATCGCCCCCGCCATCGTCGAGGTGCCCTCACAGCACGGTGCCGGCACGATCTGGGCCAAGTTCTACAGTGGGGGCAAGGCGCCTGCATCAGCGTCGCGACCGGCCGTGATCTTCATCCACGGGGCCGGCTACCTGCAGAACGTACATCTTTCCTATCCCGCGTACTTCCGCGAACAGATGTTCCATAACCTGCTCGTGCAGCGGGGCTACGTGGTGCTCGACATGGATTACCGCGCGTCCAAGGGCTACGGCCGCGACTGGCGCACGGCCATCTACCGGCAGATGGGGCATCCGGAACTGGAAGATCTACTGGACGGCAAGGCCTGGCTGGTGGCGAACCAAGGCGTCGATCCGAAGCGCGTCGGTGTGTACGGCGGCAGCTACGGCGGCTTCATGACGTTGATGGCGTTGCTGCGCGCGCCGGGTGAGTTTGCCGCCGGTGCCGCGCTGCGCCCGGTGACTGACTGGACCAGCTACAACCACGAATACACGTCGAACATCCTCAACGACCCGCAGCTCGACCCCGATGCGTACAAGACCAGCTCGCCCATCCGCTATGCCGAGGCGCTGAGCGATCCGCTGCTGATCGAGCACGGGCTCATCGACGACAACGTGCTCGCCAGCGATTCGATCCGCCTGTACCAGCGCTTCATCGAACTGCACAAGAAGAACTTCTGGATGTCGCTGTACCCGATGGAACGGCACGGCTTCGTCCACCCGGATTCCTGGTACGACGAATACCGGCGCATCGACGAACTGTTCCGCGACACGCTGGAGAAGCCTGCCTCGCGCTGACCCGCGAGGCGGGTCTACCGCAGAATTTACGCAAACGTTACGCCTCGGCCGCGGCACGATACGCGGCCGCTATGCGCCGTGCCCAACAATGCAGTCCGTTTACCTCGACGGATCGCATTCGCATGAGCGGGGTCCGTTCTGCTCTTGCGCGCGTTCCGATACCCTCTCTCCATCCCGACCCCGGCCTTCCCGATGAACGATGCCCGCGAAGCCCGCGCAGACGCCCTGCTCCACGCGGTGCAGGACGAAGGCCAACGCCTGAAGGTCTTCCTTGGCGCGGCGCCAGGCGTCGGCAAGACCTTCGCCATGCTCTCGGCGGCGCGCGACCTGCGCCGGCAAGGCGTGGACGTGGTCGTTGGCCTGGTCGAAACGCACGGGCGCCCCGAAACCGCAGCCCTGCTGGAAGGGATGGAAGTGTTGCCGACGCGCGCCGTGCAATATGCCGGGCGTGAATTCCGCGAGTTCGACCTGGAAGCGGCGCTGGCGCGCAAGCCGGCCGTCATCCTCGTCGATGAGCTGGCGCACACCAACCTGCCCGGGGGACGCCACGCGCTGCGCTGGCAGGACATCGCCGAACTGCTCGCCGCGGACATCGAGGTCTACACGGCGCTCAACGTGCAGCACCTGGAAAGCCTCAACGATCAGGTACGGCGCATTACGGGCGTCGCGGTGCGGGAAACGGTGCCCGATGCGTTCCTCGATCGCGCACGCGACATCGTGCTCGTCGATCTTCCGCCGCGCGAACTCATCGCGCGACTGCGCCAGGGCAAGGTCTATGTGCCCGAGACCGCTGCGGTCGCGTTGGACGCCTTCTTCTCGCCGAGCAACCTGGCGGCGCTGCGCGAGCTGGCGGTGGAAACCGTGGCCGCGCACGTGGAGCACGATCTGCGCGGGCACATGCTGGCGCGTGGCGATGCCATGCCGGTGCGTCGCCGCGTGATGGCGGCCATCGATGGCGCGGGGCAAAGCGAATACCTCGTGCGCGTGACCCGGCGTATCGCCGAGCGGCGCGGCGCGCCGTGGAGCGTGCTCTTCGTGGATCGTGGCGGTGTCGACCCCGAGCGACGCGAGCGCGTGGACAGCGCCATGCGCCTGGCACGACGTCTCGGTGGCGAAGCCGTCACGCTTCGCGGCCATGCGGTGGCCGATGAACTGCTGACCTGGGCAGACCGCGAAGGCGTCGGCCAGATCGTGGTGGGCCGGACCCGCGAGCGCCCCATCGCACGACGGCTGGGTTACTCGCTGACCCAGCAACTGTTGCGCCGGGGCGCGCATCTCGAGTTGACGATCATCGCCACGCCCGCGGAGCGGGCCAAGGCCCGCCGCCAACTGCGCGCCAGCATGCAGCCGATGCCGTGGCGGGATTACGGCTTTGCCACGTTCACGACCGCATGCGCCATGGGTTTGTCGTTCGTGGCGGACCGTTTCCTGTCCGTGGCGAACCTGTCGCTGATCTTCCTGACCTCCGTGCTCTTTGTCGCCGTGCGCACGCGGATGGCGGTGGCCGTGTATGCCGCACTGCTCAGTTTTCTCGGCTACAACTTCTTCTTCGCTCCGCCGCGTTACACGTTTGCGATCGCGAATGCCGATGACGTGCTTGCCGTTGTGTTGTTCCTCGTCGCTGCACTCGTGTGCAGCCGTCTGGCGACGCGTCTGGCCGGCCAGGTAGCGTCGTTGCGCGCTGCACAGGTACGCGGGCGCGTACTGGTCACACTGGGACAACAACTCGCGACGGCGGCCGACGCCGATGGCGTGCGCACGGTAGCGGCGCATGCACTGGCGCGCGCACTCGACGCCGAGGTTGCGGTGCTCGCGCGCGACGCCGTCGAACGGCTCGTCACGTCGGCATCGGTGCCGACGACGTTCGCGCTGTCCACACAGGATCTCGCAGCCGCGGACTGGAGCGATGCGCACGCAGAGCCGGCCGGTCGCAGCACGGACACGTTGCATGGCGCGTCGTGCTGGATGCTGCCTCTGGGCAGTGAAGCGCGTCGCGCAGGCGTCGTGGCGCTACGCTTCCCCGTCGATCGCGAGCCGGATGCGGACCGTCGCAGTCTCGCGCAGGCGATGGTCCTCGACATCAGTCAGGCGCTGGAGCGTGCACGCCTTGCCTCCGAGCTGGAAAGCGCGCGCGTGCAAGGCGAAACCGAGCGGCTGCGCAACGCGTTGCTGTCGTCTGTGTCGCACGACCTGCGCTCGCCGCTCGCGTCGATGATCGGCTCCGCGGGCACCTTGCTCAGCTACGAAACGCAATTGCCCGAGAACGAGCGCCACGAGCTGCTGAACGCGATCCTCGGCGAAGGGCAGCGACTGGACCGCTACATCCAGAACCTGCTCGACATGACCCGACTGGGCCACGGCACGTTGACCCTGAAGCGCGACTGGGTAGATGCAGGCGAAGTGGTAACCGCCGCCGTCGGCCGGGCGCACAAGCTGTTTCCCGATGTGCGCCTGGACGTGCAATTGCCGGCGAAGACCCTGCTTCTCCACGTGCACCCGGCCCTGATCGAGCAGGCGCTGTTCAACATCCTGGAGAACGCGGCGCGTTTCTCCCCGCCGGGCGAGGCCGTGCGAGTCACGGTGCGATCGGAGGCCGAGCGCTTGCTCATCGACGTCGCCGACCGGGGCCCGGGCATTCCCGAAGACGAGCGTGCGCGGATCTTCGACATGTTCTATTCGGTGTCGCGCGGCGACCGCGGTGGCCAGGGCACCGGCCTGGGATTGGCGATCTGCCGCGGCATGATCGGTGCCCATGGCGGAAGCGTGGAGGCCTTGCCGCATGTCGGCGGAGGCACCACCATCCGTATTTCGTTGCCACTGCCGGCGACGCCGGATGAACGATGACCCCTGCGACACCCCGAGTTCTGGTGATCGACGACGAAGCGCAGATTCGCCGCTTCCTCGACATCGGTCTGCGCGCCGAGGGATACCACGTGCTGTTGGCCGCGACGGGCGGTGAAGGCCTGGGCCTCGCCGCCACGCAGTCGCCCGACCTCGTCATCCTCGATCTAGGACTGCCGGACATGGAAGGCCACGACGTGCTGCGTGAACTTCGCCAGTGGAGCGAAGTGCCGGTTCTGATGCTTTCGGTACGCGATGCGGAAACCGAGAAGGTCAAGGCGCTGGACAACGGCGCAAACGATTACGTGACCAAACCCTTCGGTATCCAGGAGCTGATGGCGCGCCTGCGCGCTCTGTTGCGTCAAGGCGCAAAGAGCGGGCAGGCCGATGCGTCGCTGCGCTACGACGACGATCGCCTCTCCATCGACCTCGCGCGCCGCGACGTCACGGTGGACGGCCGACCCGTCACGCTTACCCGCAAGGAGTTCGCCGTGCTGGCGCTGTTGGTGCGACATCCCGGCCGGGTGGTCACGCAACAGCAGATGCTTCGCGAGGTCTGGGGTGCTACGCACACGCAGGACACGCATTACCTGCGCATCGTCATGGGCAAGCTGCGCCAAAAGCTCGGCGACGATCCCACGACGCCGCGATGGCTGAAGACCGAACCGGGTGTCGGCTACCGTTTTCCGGCCACCTGATTCCTCACTCCGTCTTCATCTTCGAACGCTCGGACGTGATGCTCGTCACGCCTCGAGCGGTTCGCCGCAATTCTCGGAATTGTCCGATATCCTTCTGCGCCGCGTCCGCGCAGCCTCGCCGCTCTTCATCAAGAGGAGCACCGCGATGCATCATCGTTTTCCCGTCATCGCCTGGATGGTCGCCACCGTGTCTCCCCCGGACATGGGCAGCCTGAATTGCGCCAACGAACACTTCGTCGCTGGAGAGCGCCAGCTCCCCACCTACATCGAAGCGATAGCGCAATGCGCGGAGGAAGAACGCGGGATGACCCACCCGAAGACGGGCGAGTACGAACTGCAACGATCCTGCTACGACGCCAGTGCTCCGGGCGTACACGGCGAATGGCGATACGGGCGCATCTCCCTCGACGTGATCGAGCGGCGCAGCGGGGACGCCTATACGTTCGAGACGCTATGGATGTGCAAGCCGCGTTAGCGGCGCGCGACCAAGACCAAGCGCCTCAGGCACCGGCGGCCTGCCGCGCGAGGTACCTGCCCGGCGAATCGCCGAAGGCCTTGCGAAACATCGCCACGAACGCACTGGGCGTGGCATACCCGAGCGCATCCGCGACCACGGATACCGATTCGCCGTGGGCCAGGCGCTCCAGCGCGCAGGCGAGCCGGGCTTGTTGCCGCCACTGCGCGACGCTGCATTGCGTCTCCTGGCGAAACAACCGGGTGAGGGTGCGCACGGACATGCCGGCCCAACTGGCCCACTCCTCGATACCGCGCGTATCGTCCGGACGCTCGAACATCGCCATGGCGATGCGCCGCAGGCGGCGATCGACGGGCATGGGCAGATGCAGCCCCTCCACCGGCGCGCGCCGCATTTCATCCAGCAGCACCGCGAACAGGCGATCCTTCTCCGGCTCGCGTGCCGCGTCCACCGGCCAGGTCGCTGCGCGCTTGATGATGGCGCGGAAGAGGTCGTTGACCCCCACGACGCAGGGCCGGTCGGGCAAACCTTCC
>Ga0209674_100636_pt1 | contig 12755 bp, 26 predicted proteins | sample AraplaCvi_mMS_r2_FD_184279 | JGI IMG/M metagenome (GOLD analysis project Ga0209674, IMG submission 184279) | Arabidopsis root microbial communities from North Carolina, USA - plate scrape CL_Cvi_mMS_r2 (SPAdes) (version 2) | ecosystem: Host-associated > Plants > Roots > Endosphere | place: USA... | reverse complement strand
CGCCAACCCGGTCGACATCTGCTCCACCCAGCTTCGGGACTGCTGCTCGCTCATTGCACCATCATGGACAATGCGCTGGCTTGGTGCAAATTGCTTGATGGCACAAGGGGTTTGGGGCGGCGGTTGTGTACAGAAACCCATAGTTTGTCTCACTTGAACAAACTATGAGATCCGAGCGACGTACAAACTATGAGATCCGGGGACACACCATATAAATCCGTTAAATCAATGCGATACGGTAATTTAATCGCGGCCTTAGCGGGCAAGAACGGGACCGACAGGAGTTCACTTCCAACATCCGCCATCGGGTTAAGCCTTTGGCGGCGGCTTACAAGTCTGCATGTGGCCCTAAGTCGTCTGGGCGCCCATCCGAGGGAATTGGCTCAAGGTCAGCCTTGGGTCGAAAACGGACACTCAATGCCTGCTTTAGCGGCGCTGCGAACTCATATCGGCGTGAATGAACGGCAGGCTCCGCAGTCATTTGGCTTGACTCAAGTTGAAGTACCCAAGTGGAGCACTCCCTCCAAGCCCCAAACTGAAGTAGTTACCTCTCACCGAGGTCCCTCCGAGTGCGCCTTGTAACCAAAGATACGCATCGCATACCTCGTTGCGACCAATCGTCAGTTGCTTGTCACCAATTTGATACGAAAGTGGATCTGACACTGGGAAGAAGTCCCTGTCCTGCGTCGTCGCTGAAACAACTTTCAGGACTTTCCACTCTCCCCCCATACAAGATGCAGCTTTCTCGTTCGTGAACTTCACCTTAGAGAGTGGCAATGACATGGTGTTCGGAATTCTCGACGGACAATGTCCATTGGCCGGAAAAGTCGCTGCTGCACGCTGCGGTAGAAACAAAGAGGCTGGCTAGGATGAATATTGATCGGAGAAGTGATTTCATCATGCGGCCTCAATGCCAAAGAGAGATACGTTGGTCCAACTCCTGGATGTCCGCTTCGGGTCGTAAGCGGACCTATTGGCCCCGGGCCAGCTTCCGCCAACGTTTCATCTCAGCAAGCTCGTCGTGCGCGACCCTCGAATCAACATGACCAAAGGTAACGACCTCGTCACCTGTCGAGAATCGATCCAAGGTCTCGTCGATTCGTTGCCTGATCCAGCTAGGCAACGAGTGCCATAGCAGATCCCGCTGGTTACTTCCCACTAGAGCGTCAATCGATCGAGCAACCGTTTCGCTGTCGGTGTACAAGCCGGACTCGTACCCCTCCAAGAGTTCGTGGGCGGTAAGCATCGATTCCTCCTTCCTGGCTCCAATTCCTGCGGCATGTCAACTATGGGTCGGAAGCAGACGGTTTCACTAACGATTACGGCAACGCATCAAAACCACCATGATTGAGCCACCATGCTACGGCAGCCATGATCGTCATCAAGGAAAAACCAACGATCAAAATGAGGCCAACTCGTCGATCATTCTTACGAAAGAAGCTTGGTCCATTGCCTGGTACCCAGTGTGTATCGCCGGCGACCCGCCATTCCCAAGGCCCTAATGATCCACGCTTGAACACAGTGGCCTGATACGGACGTCCATGCTGCTCCAGCTCGTCGAGCAGAGAGCCAAAGTCATCTAACGAACCGTCAAGCTTCGCAAGTATCTGGTCGTCCTTCTTCAAGAGCCAAGAATCCGTACCACCACGCGGCGTGCTAGCTGTCACGATCTGCGCAATACCATCCTACGATCGGGAAGGCCTGCTATGGGAAGCGGACACTCGTCTACGCGCCATCTACGACCGGATCTCCCACGCCCCCATCGAATGCCGCGCACCCGCCCGTGACTAGGGCGTAACCGCTTTAAACGAGATGTTAGGCGCGGCGCTCGATTTTTGCACAAAACGCCAACGTGATCGCCGCAGCCTCGCTATTTGTACTCGATGCCGTCGTATCTGAGGATGCCTGTGCTTTGTCGCTTTTTGAAATCGATAGTGACAGGTGGATTATCCATATTGGTTTCAACGGTTACTGTATCGACCAGACGAAGGTCATAGAAACCGTTGGTTTTTGTATTCATGACCGAAAGCGTTAAAACGCCATATTCCCATACATCGTGTCCAGTGGCGCTACCAATGCAACCTTGAAGCGCCCTCTGATACTGCATGTCATGTTTGAAGACTGAGCGAAGTTTGGTTTTCTCCTGAATGAATAGGGTGAGCTCATCCCAGTAACCCGCGTCTGCGCAACTTGGACCGCGCGCAGTGCTATGAAAACGCACGCCAAAGGCCCTGACTCCTTTCGATAACTCATATCGAGCTGTATCGATCGTAAGACTTCCTTCACCAGCCTCCGTGACCGCATCTTCATCGATTTTGCTTCTATAGGAACTCACAAGACGCCGTCTTTGGCGGTCAAATACAACAACGATGAAATCTTTCTCATCCTCAATACCACTGTCATATGCGAAGGTTGCCAGGATAAGGTTTGCTGAGGCCGGCCATATCTTGCAAGCTTCTGCAACAACATGACCTTGAGCCTCCCGTGGTTCAAACGCTTCAAGCCCAAAGTGTTCTCCTACGGCGCTGTAGATTTCCTCAGGGCATTCGGCCGCTTCAACGCGAACGACTGTGAATAGAACGAAGAGAAGAACTATTCGGCAAATGTTGCGCAACATCCTTGAGTTCATACGGGTCTTTCCCCGCGGAGGCTTGAGTAGCTCTGTGGCTGCATAAGGACTCGACAATATTTTTAAATGACTGCTTTGGGTCGAAAGCAGCCATAACGAACGACCGTAGACAAAACATTATCTCCGAAATGGTCGTTCCAGGAGCCAGCCCCAAAAATAGAACTCCAGGCAACCTACAACGATAAGCAACGTTGTTAGTAACCAATTCACCAAGCCCACATTGAGTGAGCCCCCCAGAGTCGCCAACCAGAGAATCGGGATCGAGAATGGCATCGTCACGTAAGCGATAAACGTAGTCGCCTCAGTTCCATGTAGAAGAGTTGACGCGACGCACCAGCCAGACAGCGCCAGAAAAAGCGTCGTAAAAATGAACCCTGTAACTGACAACCGTCTCATGCCCTCTGGTTCCTCGACTGTGCCCGCCAAAAAGCCCGCTTCGGGTCGATCTCTGCCGTTTGCAACTTGCTTGTCCGCTATCGCGGCTGCAACTCTAAACGATGCACCCGATGACTGTGTGGTTCAGCGATGCTGCAGTCGGCCCTTGTTCCGCGGAATCGGCACCGACTTCATGAAAGCGACCGTCCGCGCCTGCTGCCAGCAGCTTGATAGACTTGTCCAGTGGCATTCCGGGCATACCGACCTCCTCGGTGACAATGAGTTGCAGTCGCTTATCAACGCGCGTGACTTTGATCTGGCAGCTGCTATGGAGTCCTTGAGTGACCAGAATGTCTTCGCCGATGCGAAGGTCCACGGTCATGGGACCGGACGACAAAGCTTTGATGTGGGTCCGGGTGCCATCGCGGTGCGTGACTTCCACGAAATAGGGTGGGTCGGCGAATACCAATTTCGCCGAGTCGGTCTGCGGGGTAGCGTTGTCCAGCCAGCAGACCATGCCCGCCCGAGCCGCTGGTGCGAGAAGGCTGGTCGCCACGACAAGGGCGAACATGGAGAGTTGTTTCATCATGGTGCCCGCCCTCATCGCTATTCCGACGCCGTAGCATGTGAATGAGCCCGAATTACGCGTAATTATCATGCTCGCTTACGTCCGTCACGGGCGAAGAATGCATTAGCCATCGTCCGCTTCGGGTCGAAAGCAGTCATTGGTTTGCCCATTATTCTAGGGACTTTAGGTGCATGGCAAACAGCATCTTTATGAGAATCAAGTACGCCACGCCTGCCGCAAGGACGCAGCCTAGAACTATTAATGCCACGCGAAGCATTCCTTTCAAAACGATCTTCCATGTCAGCTTCATCTTCGACGCCTTAAATGATCCGCATCGCGCATCGTCCGCTATGGGAAGCGGACATTACGAGTCACGGCGTGATGTCGACCACCAAAGTAACACAGCACCTGACACACCAAGCGCGACGCAAATCCCTAACGTGTAGCCAACGGGGTTAGTCAGCCCTATCGCATCAGATAAGTAGATAAGCGCAATAGCAGCCATCGTTTGGGTAGCCCAAACGCCCCAACTTCTCCGCAAGATTTGCTTAGTCGCAAGGCGCGCGAAGAGGGCAAGAGCGATCCACGACGGCACCCATAAAACGGTCAAAAGTGCGCAAATCAATGCTAATGCGAACACCGGACCTCCCTTTTTATCCCGCTCGGCCTGCCAACTCTGGCATGTCCGCTTCGGGTCGAAAACGGACATGACTAATTAACTCTTGAACACCGGCGTACTTGCACGCTTCCTATTTCGCACGCCCATATCTAATGATTGCCTAAAAAGAGGTCGGTTACATCGCGCCAACCCGGTGCCGAGGAAGGCAGTAGCACGCCACCGCGAAATTCAATGAGAATCCGGGTGGCTTGCGCGGCGGTGAACCACTCGTCTCCTTGAAGCACTGCGGCTCCTGCCCCGAATGCCAACTTGGTTCCGTCCGGAAAGACGGGATGTCGAAGGATCCATGGCAAAGTCCGTGTCGTCGGTGCCTGTGTAGCGCAGTATTACCTGGCCATTGAAGCCCGAAACGTACGGCTCAAGCGGTAATTGGCATTCGGACAAATAAGGCTCAATGCCACTGAGGCCGTCTGGAGCGTAGATCTCGATATGAAAGTCACATCCCATCATGAGGCCTCAGTACTAGTAGGTGCGTTGCGAAGCGGGCCAATCCTAATTTCTGCCTCTGCACCATGTCCGCTTTGGGAGGCGGACATAGCCCGCCCCTTCAGAAATTAAACCCACCGACGAACACGAGAGCTATATCTCAGGCGCCCTCTTGATCCGACACACTTCCCAGATCAGCGAATTCAACCTCCGTGTATCTGTGACAAAAGTTGGTACATTTTAGGAGTTCGCTTTCTCCACAAAAGGAGACTCGCAAAATAGTTTTTACAAAATGCCGCCAGCGATTTTTCATCAGATCCGTGTTTTGAAACTTGATCGATGAGGTTGTTGGCGGCAGTGGTCATGGCCTCATTAATTTTCTTGGTTTCTTCCGGATGCTGGGTTCCCATAACCGACCAATAGTAATTCGCCTTGCGTATTTCTAGAGCGTCTGCTTTCTGCCAAGCCGTGATGCTGTCCTGAATTTCACTTGAGAGTTCTGACTGTCGGCTTGCACACTCTCTTTGGAAGATTCTTACGTCCACGATCCGGTTCTCCATCATCCCGGCAGCCTCTCCCATATCGTCGGCGTCTTGGAATGAGGTGGCTTCGACGTAGGATGCGACACAAATTAGGACGGGATATAGAAGAAAAGTAAGGCCCCACCTGTTGGACACTTTGATGCGTTTGCGGCTCATATCACCCCTTGTTTTTGATGATGATGAAAATATGGGTTGCCGTCCGTCTCATGGATAGGTATTCACCCATATCCGCCATGGGTCGGAAGCGGGCCCTCAATGCCAACCTTACCAGCGCTGCGAACTATCGCCGGCTTGAAAGAATAGCTGGCTCCGCAGTCATTTGGCTTGCCTCAAGTTGAAGTACCCAAGTGGAGTGGTTCCTCCAAGTCCAAGGCTGAAGTAATCGCCTCTCACCGAGGTTCCTCCGAGTGCGCCTTGGAGCCAAAGATATGCATCGCATATCTCGTTGCGACCAATCGTCAGTTGCCTATCTTCAATTTGATATGAAAGTGGATCTGCCGTTGGGAAAAAGCCCTTGTCCTTCGTCGTCGCTGAAATGACTTTCAGGACTTTCCACTCGCCACCCATACAAGATGCTGCTTTCCCGTTCGTGAACTCCACCTTGAGAGTGGCAACGATATGGTGCTCGGTATTCTCGACGGAGAGCGTCCACTGGCCGGAAATGTCGGTGCTACACGCCGCATTAGAAGCCAAGAGACTGACCAGAATTAAAATTGATTGAAGAAGTGATTTCATCAAGAGGCTCCGCTACTAAAGAGACGTGCTTAGGTCCAATTTTTGACTGTCCATTTTGGATCGGAATTGGACGTTTACTGGTATGCCTTTTCCAATAAATCGACCGTACAGAAAGCGACGAATAGCAGACCAAAAACCACGAAAAAGGCTCCTTGTTTCACTGCGTCCCGCCCACTGTGGGTCCGGGCAGGACCGAACTTGCCCTTCGTAGTAATTCGTTGCTTATACATGCCGTAAATGCCATACACGACAAAGGCCAGACCGATAAAGCAAAAAAATAGGTCCATGTTGTCGAAGTGCATGGATGTTCCTTTCAGGTTATCGACATATCACGTTCGTACTGCCACGTCCGCTTTGGGTCGGAAGCGGACATTACGAGCGCACGGTCACTTTTCGGTCTTTTCGCTAGTTACAACACCATCCAACTGCATGTGATGGCGAGACCCATCTCCCCAAACTATGCGGCCAAGTGAATTGTTGTATTCGGCAACGAACTCGCTTCGCAGGGGCCATATCTGAAAGCAGTTGTAGTGCATCGCTGCGTCGGAAAACAGCCACAAGGGGTGCTCCGGCGACTCGATAAAATGGGAGGTGCTGACAATCGGCTGCCCGCCGGCAATGATCTCCGCGCATAGCGGACACTTCGTCAGTCCCAGGATAACGATAGCCATCAATCCCCCTCTGGATTGTGCTGAATGACGCGAGCTGATCTTATAAAGGTTCGCTTCGGGTCGGAAGCAGACATTACCCCAACTTCTTTATGTCGTCCGACACGAATCCAGTGTCACAATTCACGCAGTACCAACCTTCGACGAATTGTTGCAGGGGCGGTTGACCGAGCGCAGCCGGATCACACTCATCGACGGCAAACTGATCCTTACGCTTATATCCCGCCTTTTCTTCTCCCCGAAACAGAACCGCTGGGCTCGCCGCGCCGATTAGCATTTTCTTCCTACGCACCGCACTCAGCGATTGGCACTTGGGGCATAGTTCAACGCTTGTTCGATGCATGGTATCTGTCCATCAAAGGTCGAAAGCGGACCTAGACTTCAACATGGAAAAGCCCAAAGACAATGCCTTACCTCGTCCCCGTGACCTTCATCAATCAAGGAAATAGGAACCCTGCCGCCCAAGGAGGGAATGGAGCGTGACAACCAGTCCACGGCATCGTCCCGCAGGTGGAAATAGGCCGCACACGCGATGTCTTCATTTCCACCGCAAGCTTGCACCAAATCAGTCTGAAACGTGCAACGTTCAAACTCCTTTTGGCACATTTCTGCAAACGCATACCAGCCCGAATCCACCTGTCAGCCTCCCTTTTTGCCTAGGTGTCCGCTTCGGGTCGAAAGCAGACGCTGCACGACTATGGGCAAGCGCGAAATATAACGGCCATGAGTCACCAGTGCCCTGTCGCGCCGACTCTACTTTAGAACGGCACCTTGATGCCAAGCCGCGTCGCGGCCGTCTTCATAAAGGCATGCTCGGCAAGAGCGCAAGCGCTCTCGAACGCCGCCAGTGGGTACTCCTTTCCGTCATACTGAAGCTTATAGCGGAATGATCTGCTCGGGCCTTCGTCGTCAATTGAAAAGTCTGCAGTCAGCCAGAGGTCCCGATAATTGTTGCTGGAAGTATTGGCTAGCGAAATTGACAATCCGGCGGACTCCACGACGCTCTTGGCATCTGTCGACGTGGTCGCACCGCAGCGATCCGCCCCGCGCTGAATGATCCACTGGTGTGACATCGCGAGGCCTTGAAGCACGGGGCGGATAGACCCACCATCTCGGATATACAGATTGCGACTCGGGCCCGGTACGCCGTCACCGCAGTTTGGCGAGTAGCCGTCCATCGTCTCCACACCAAACGCATGCACACCTGGCGCCAGATCGTATGGCGCCGTATCGATCCACAAGCTGGCTTCGTCAATCCGTGCACTCGGGCCGCCGCCGAATATCTTCGCATCACCCAAAGCCACTATCCGTTTGCGCCTGGCATCCACCAGTGCAAGCTCAACAGCATTGGGAACGGCGCCATCCGCATCCGGCTTCTGGTCGTACACAACTGCAGCAATGATCTCGGCGCTATTTCCGGGATTCAGCTTGCAAACTGCATTCACCACATCGTCGGTCTGCGGACTGTCTCGATTGCCGGCATTCCGATCTTTAGCCTCCCGCTGCATCTGCGCGAGTATCAGCATGACAGTGTCGTCCTGACAAAGCTGCGGCGCGCGACCTGTGGTTGGTTTCTTGCTGAACGATGCGGGGCAGCTCGGCGCATAAATTGCGCTAACGAGAAAAAGTGCGACAGTTGCAAAAACGGATATGGGCTTCATATAGCCTGCGCTAATGGACAAATGGCGTCTGGTGATACATCAGATCGATATGTGCGGTGCAGAACCCCGGCGCTGACGGAGAAAGTCAGTCGGCATTACGACGTTCCAAAGCGTAAGACTCTTTGCGTCCTTTAACCACGACGCATCGTCATACGTGATGGTCGCATGGGATATGTAGTAGCCATCCGAGTAGCGTTTTGCTACGTCCTTAGCGGGACTCCTTCGCTGTGCCATCAATTGCCTCCCTATTTACGCCACACGTCTCGTGGACTGAAAAGCTGCTTTCGTAGAGTCGGAAGCGGACATGAGGTTCGGTACAACTAGCTCTTTAGGTTGCGTTCGACGTGTGCCGCGAGATCGGCGAGCCCCCTCGTTTCCAGATCAGGCTCGAGCTGGAAGAATCCCCGCTGAGAGAGGATTCGATGGTTTGGATTGGCCCTATAGGAACCATCCATGATTTTCCCGCCGTCCACCTGAAAACCACCGACGACATCTTCCGGTGGAACAGCGCCCTGCGGCGTGGGAGTTCTTCCGTCGATGATGTATACCCAACCGGTGCCTTGTGCTTTTGCAGCATTGATGAGATTCGGTAGTGCTGGAGCATGCTTTTGGATTGCTTCGTGCAAGAAGTCAACAAAAGCTCGATTCCGCGCAAAGTTGGCAGGATCGATTTGCTTGTCGGCGCGAGTTGCATCCAACAACTGGCCGATGATTTCTCGGGCAATGAGGCCGCGTTTCATGGCCTCACCTGACGGTGCCAACGTCACGTATGCCACCAAACCATTTGCAGTTTGGACCTTGCAGATGCTTACTGGAAGCGTAGCTTGCATTGGTCCTCTGCTTTCCTTCGAAAACTCATTGTAAGTGGCTGCTTTGGGTGGATGCGGACACTCGTTGCATCGTCTACGACCGGATTCCCCGCGCCTCGTCATCGGATGCCGCGCACTCGCCCGTGACTAGGGCGTAAGCCGCCGTCGTAAAAGGCGCTGCGCTCAATTTTTGCACAAAACGCCAATGTGATCGCCGCAGCCTCGCTATTTGTACTCGACGCCGTCGTATCTGAGGATGCCTGTGCTTTGTCGCTTTTTGAAATCGATATTGGCGGGTGGACTATCCATATTGGTTTCAACGGTTACTGTATCGATCAAACGGAGGTCATAAAAATCGTTAGTTTTTGTATTCATGACCGAAAGCGTTAAAACACCATATTCCCATACATCATGTCCAGTGGCGCTACCAATGCAGCCTTGAAGCGCCTTCTGATACTGCATGTCATTTTTGAAGACCGGGCGAAGTTTTTCCTTCTCCGGGATAAATAAGGTGAGCTCATCCCAGTGACCCGCGTCTGCGCAACTTGGACCGCGCGCGGTACTATGAAAACGCACGCCAAAGGCCCTGACGCCTTTCGATAGCTCGTATCGAGCTGTATCGATCGCAAGACTTCCTTCACCAGCCTCTGTGATCGCATCTTCATCGATCCTGCTCCTATACGAACTCACAAGACGCCCGCTTTGGCGGTCAAATACAACAACGATGGAATCTTTCTCATACTCAGTACCACCATCATATGCGAAGACAGCCAGAAGAAGGTTCGGCGAGGCCGGCCATATCTTGCAAGCTTCTGCAACAACATGACCTTGAGCCTCTCGTGGTTCAAACGCTTCAAGCCCAAAGTGATCTCCTACGGCTCTATAGATTTCCTCAGGGCATTCGGCAGCCTCAACGCGAACGGCTGTGAATAGAACGAAGAGAAGGACTATTCGGCAAATGTTGCACAACACCCTTGAGCTCATACTTGTCTTTCCCCGTGGAGGCTTGGGTAGTCCTGTGGCTGCATAAGCACTCGATAATATTTTGAAATAACTGCTTTGGGTCGCACGCGGACATTTTTACATCAAAAACTAGGAATTCTGGTCAGGCGGATTCAGCCCAGACCAAATTTGGCCAATGTCCGCGTTGCTCTCAGAGGGATAGCCAATACGTGACGCGTTCCCGCGCTGAGTCAGCATAAATAGGCCGAAAAGTACGCCCCCAATAACCGGAACGATCCAAACTATAAAAATTTGCGCGACTTTTTGGCGACGGCTGTACGCAGCACTCCTAGTTACAGCAATAGAAACAACCAGGTTCAAAATCGCTAACGCGATCAAGGCGTCTTTGATGACGTCATGGTCACTCATCGAACACCTCCTATCCAGCTTCAATGAGCTGTCCGCTTTGGGTCGAAAGCGGACCTGCAAGAGAATCGAACCGGCGCGATTTCTAGTCAGAAGGACAGCCGCTCTGCCAGCACTGGAGATAAGAAGTCAGATCCTCGATACGACGTCGAGTGATGTCCTGGAGGCAGGAGTATTGGATCGTCGCCATGTAACCGTGAGGGTCCTTACCCGCCTCATAGTCACAAGACTTGTCCCTGAAAACGACCCAGGCTCTTTGGGCATCGCGTAGCGCTGCTTTCGATTCCGGCCCTAGTCGAGCCATTTGCTTCTTGTAGAGGTCGTTCATTCGCCTGTCGAGCGAGTGATAAATACCGCTCTCGCACACCTCCAAGGCAATCTGAGGCCCATCACAGCTTTGTGCCGCAGCCTTGGAGTCATCAATGTCCTTTTGGTCTTGCTGCTGTGGATGCGCGGAGATAGGTCCGGCGCCCAACCCAAGCAAAGCGACGGCAAAATAGATTGGAATCCGCTTCATCCGCGCCTGCTCCTTTGTCATATCAGATTCGACGAGTTGCCATATTTTGCTCTTGCCGCAAGGTCCGTTTTGGGTCGAAAGCGGGCGTTCTATTTCCCTATTCGCCATACTGCCGATTAGGCATCATCGCTCTCATCGTCCAGGCAGTCACACGAGATCGCCTGACCACTGCACACTGGACATCTTTCAACGTCACACCCAGGCACATGCAATTGCCCTTTGACGACCGCACAGTCATGACAGGGCCTGGAGTCTGCACCCCAATCATCATCCTCGTCACCATACGCGACGCGCGCGTAGTCAATACCCTTAATTTCAAATGTTCGCTCTAGCTGAGCGGCTTCAATTTTCTCTGGCCACCCTTCTACAACGCGCCGACCGTTGTATTCCACATACTTCTTATCCATCGTTCCCCCTAGGTCCGCTTCGGGTTGAAAGCAGACATTCCCAACAGGCCTGGCGTATGACGCCTACCATTTGGATTCAGTCAACACTCCCGCCCCACCCCCGGTCCGAGATATATAGCTTCACATCGCCGAAGCTGGCATCGGTTACGTGATAGAGATAAGCGAAGGCGAGAATGGAGCCAGAGGCCCTATTGAGCACTTCTGCATCCTGAAGAACAACCGGCGGCAAATGCGCCAAGCCGTGCACGGACCGCACAGACGGAATTTCTCTCCCGATGATCCGTTGTATCTGTTCCATCAATTCGATGCTGAGAGGGCTGATGTTCTTTTCGGTCATGGCTTTCTCTGTCACGCTACGGCTACAGATTTCTCAATAAATACCAGAATGTCCCCTATGGGTCGGGAGCGGACATCAGGCGCCGTCCAAATTTCGACCAAATCCCGCGCGCTGAAGTATGGCAGCGACGTCGCCTAAGGGTTCTTCCCGCTCCACCGACTCCCAGGGTGGAAGAGGACCGTCAGGTTCCTGCACCCAGATCAATATGCCCTTGCCCTGCCGCTTCCAGTCCAAATGAAAGCCTTCCGCGAGACAACCTGTTATCCGCGCCTCTATCTCGTCAACTGGAACATCGACCCCACCCACCACGTCCAGCCCGCAATAGTGAATTAGGCGGCAACGGACCGGTTTGTCAGCGGCAACAAACTCGCGATAGGCCTCCAAGACCGAGGCCAGCTTAATGTCGAAACTGGGCGTCACACATCCCCCTGATCCGATGGGTAAACCAAACTTCCAGAGTGTCTGCTATGGGTCGGAAGCGGATATTTCAGTCAGCCGTACACACCAAGCTCGTGCTTGCACTGAGTTTGGCACAGAGAAACACGGACGCCCGGCGCCGCGGCTCCAAATCCGCCTCCGGCTCGGCCTCGACGGGTAGATTGCTCAGGGCGCTAGGCAGGGAACTGATGCCGGCCATATCGCACACAAAATCGAAGTAGTAATAGTCGACATCATCGGCATCGGCAGAGGAGCCTTGTAGGGAGAACTCCAAGCCATCTGTGCTCGCGATGTACCCCGACACCTCGTCGAACCGATCTGTCTCCGCCAGCCGCTGAGGTGCCAAGAGAACATTCAGCTCATCGGCAACAGCTTTCAGCGGTCGATCCGCAACGATCGTAACGGCTCCCCAGTAGCGCTTTGTCATTCTCTTCCCCTACGAACCTCGTTCGTTCCGTGATGTCCGCTTCGGGTCGGAAGCGGACCTTTCCGCTATGTGGGCAACCCAAGTGTTCCTACTAAGAATGTCGTCCAAGCGACTCGAAACTCATCCTCTGAGCGGGTGACGCTGTCCGGCGTAAAGATGCCCCTCTCTT
>Ga0209674_100633_pt1 | contig 12783 bp, 5 predicted proteins | sample AraplaCvi_mMS_r2_FD_184279 | JGI IMG/M metagenome (GOLD analysis project Ga0209674, IMG submission 184279) | Arabidopsis root microbial communities from North Carolina, USA - plate scrape CL_Cvi_mMS_r2 (SPAdes) (version 2) | ecosystem: Host-associated > Plants > Roots > Endosphere | place: USA... | reverse complement strand
CTGAGTGGCCGCCTTCCGCTGCTGACATCCCAAAGCCGCGCATCGATTGGTTCCTCGACCACGCCAGGCTGCGCGATGCGCGTGGCCGCGTGATCGCGCAGCTCGATCCGGCCTTCCGCGTCACCGTGGCCCACCTCGATACCGGCTACAACCCCAAGCACGTGGGTCTGCCGCGAGGCCTGCTTTGGGGCCAGGGCATCGACTTCACCGTTGACCCACCGGGCAACGATGTGTCCGACCCCGGAGTGCCCGAACCCATCCTGTCGTCACCAGGCCATGGCACCGGCACCGCATGTCTGTTGGCGGGCGGTCACTGCAGCGCCACGGGGGAGGACTTGGGCGGGGTGCCGTTTGCCAACATCCTTCCCGTGCGCATTTCCGATCATGTTTGGCACCTGTGGACGAGTGTCATTCCCAAGGGCATCCACTACGCCATCGAGCAGGGCGCCCACGTCATCAACTTGTGCCACGGCGGCTTGCCGACACGGTCGTGGGCCGACGCCGTGAATGCCGCTTACGAGGCCGGTGTGGTCATCTGTGCGGCGACCGGGGACAACTTCGGCGGGCTTCCCTACCGATGGGTGGTTTGGCCGGCCCGATACCCGCAGGTCATCGGGGTGGCTGGCGTGACCTACGCGGGTAAACCGTACTTCAATGCCTCCTATGGCGTCGGCACGCTCGAAGGCAATTTTGGGCCGACGGGGGACATGGGCAATGTGATTGCCGCCTATACCCCGAATGTCCCCTGGGCGCAGTGTCGGATGGTCACCAACGGCCAACTCGGTGGCTACGTGACCGACGGCTACGACCTCGATGGCGGCGGCACCTCAGGCAGCACACCGCAAGTAGCGGCGGCCGTTGCGCTCTACATGCAATACTGGTGGCCGACACTGGAAAAATTGCAGGGCTGGCAGCGCGTCGAGGTGGTCCGTGCCGCGCTCAAGGCGTCGGCCAACACCTCTGCTCACGACGTTGAGCACTTCGGGGCGGGATGCCTCGACGCCATGGCCATGCTCAATCAGGATCCCGCGATCCTGGCGCCCACCGTCAAGAAGCTGATCCCTTCCGAATTCCAGTATGCGTTTCTGACTCAGCAGCCTGGGTGGCCCGCGACCGTCGAAGGGGAGCGGCGCATGCTGCAGATCGAACTGACGCACATCGCGTTATCGAATCCGGGATTGTGGGAAGCAGTGAACGCTTGGCAGGCCTCCGGCGCCGTCACGGCGGATCCGCAGTTTCAAACCCTGAGGAACGCATTTCTGACGTGCCGAAATCCACGTCCCTCGAAGGCGCTTCGCGATCTGCTGATGAGCTAGGAAGGTCGTGTGCTGCATCTGCACCGGACGGCGCAGCAGCACGTCGGTCGTGGCGCGCTTCGCGCAATGGACCATCGCCATAGTTTTGGCACTCGATGTGAGCGTCACCCACCGCGACGGTGGTTTGTAGGGGAAATCCTACAGGACCTGTAGGTCTGCGCCGACACGCCGCTGAAGCAAGACTTTTCGATAATGCGGCACCTCTCCTGAGATTGCTGCGATGTCCACGACAAGGACTTGGTCCGCTCGCTCCCTCGTTCGGTTGATCGTCCAGTGTTCGCTCGCTTTACTGCTTTGCGTGAGCGGTTCAACCTGGGCCAAGTCAACCTACGGCGCACCCTATTACCTGACCAGCGGTTATAACGGGACCTTTTCGTCTCTCGACGCCGCCGTTGCATCGCTCGCAGCCCAGATGCGCGGCAACTGCACCACCAATTGCCCCACGCTTTATTATTACTATTACGACACTGATGCCCGTGACTCGGCGGTAGCCGCGGCGGTAGCCACCCAACCCAATACGGCGGGTTATGGCGTTTGGGCGACCGAGTATGTTGCGCAGAATCCCGAGAAAAACCTAGGTGGTTGCGCGGCGGCGAATGGTGGAAAAGGCGGAGCGCTGGGCGGATCGAGCCCATTACGAAGCTCCGGAGATGCTGCGAAAGAATCAGGGACCATGTGCCCAGGTTCCAACTTTGTCGGGGACCCCATCAACGCGTCCAACGGCAATAAGTACCAGCAAGACACAGACTTTCGAGACAATGAGGCTCTGACCTTTCGTCGCTTCTATAACAGCGACTTCACGGTCACCTCAACGGCCATGGGTGCCCACTGGCGCCACAGCTTTGACCGCTCGCTGGCGCTCCATGATGCCGCAGGGTCGAACAATGCGCCGGTGACGACGGCCGCCGTTTATCGCCCGGATGGCTCGGTGGAGCGATTCTCAAAAGGCACGGGCGGATGGGTGGGGGCAGCCAATACCGTCAACACCCTGAGCGACGAGACCGATGGCACCGGGCACCTTGTCGGTTACGCCTTGTTTCTCGGCGCCGCGCGCGAGACGGAGCACTACACCCTGGATGGGACGCTCCAGTCGGTCGTGGATCTGTCCGGCGCAGTCACCACGCTTGCCTACAGCACGGCCAGCACCCCTTCGCAGACGGCGCCCCGTGCGGGCCTGCTACTGACCGTGACGGGGCCGGATGGGCGTGCTTTGAACTTCACCTACAGCAGCGCAGGTCGCGTGGCGACGGTGACGCTGCCCGATGGCGCAGCCCTTTCCTATGGCTATGACAGCCAAGGAAACCTGACCTCGGTGACCTACCCAGACAGTCACTCGCGCACATATGTCTACAACGAGAGCACCCTGACGGGTGGCAAGGCTCAGCCTAACGCGATGACCGGTCTGGTCGACGAAAAAGGGATGCGGTTCGAGACCACCGCATACGACAGCAACGGTCGAGCTATTTCGGCGAGCTTCGCCGGCAATGTGGACACCTACCAAGTCACTTACGGTCAGCTGCGCAATACCGCGACCATGCCGCTGGGCGCGAAGACGGCACTCAATTTCGAGAGCTTCAAAGCCCAATCGCACGTCACCGGGGGTTCGGCACCTTGCGGCCCCGATTGCGCGCAACCCTATTCGACCATCAACTATGATGCGAACGGATGGCCATCGAGCTTTATCGACTTCGCCAATCACATTACGTCGGTCGTCACGACCCCGGCTGGATTGGAAACCCAGCGCATCGAGGCGAAGAACACCACGGATCAGCGCACCACCGTGACCACGTGGGACACGCTCTGGCGCAATCCACTGACGCGCACCATCAGCAATGCTTCGGGCACCGTTGTCGCCAAACTCGGATGGGCTTACAACGCACGCGGCCAAGTGACGGCCCAGTGCGAGATGGACCCGACCATCTCCACGGCTGCAAGTTATACGTGCTCGGCGACGGGTGCCGCGCCGGCTGGCGTGCGGCGCTCGACCATGACCTACTGCGACGCGGTCGACGCCACCCAGTGCCCACGGGTCGGACTTCTGCTGTCGGTGGATGGCCCCCGTGCTGATATCAGTGATGTCGCCCAACTGGGCTATTACCTGACGACGGATGAATCAGGATGCGGCACGCCGGGCGGGGCGTGCCACCGGGCGGGTGATCTGGCGCAAGCGACGAATGCACTGGGTCAGGTGACGCGAGTGCTGGCCTACGATCGGGCTGGGCGACCGGTGCGTCGCCAAGACCCCAACGGGGTCGTGACCGATCTCAGCTACACCTCGCGCGGCTGGCTCGCTAGCCAAACGGTGCGAGCCCACACGGACGGTACAGCGTCGGCCGGAGATGCCACGACCACCTTGACCTACGATGCGGTGGGCGCATTGACGTCAGTGACGGATGCGGACGGTGTGGCGGTCACCTACAGCTACGACGATGCTCATCGCTTAGTTGATGTGGCCAATGGCTTGGGGGAGCACATCCACTACACCTTGGATGCCTCGGGCAATCGGATCAAGGAGGAGACGTTCGACGCGCTGGGCGTGTCACGGCAAAGCCTCTCGCGGAGCTATAACACGCTGGGTCAGCTGGTCAGTGTGACCGATGGGCTGGGTCATGTCGTCTTCGACGCCACCGCCAGCGGCAGCTACGATGCCGACGGCAACCTGGTGTCGGCCAAGGATGCGCTCGGGACGGTCCAGAAGAGCAGCTATGACGGCCTAGACCGCGTGGTCAGCACCGTCGCCAATGCCAGCGGCACGGATGCTTCCAAGTCGAGCACGACCAAACTCTCGCTGGACGCTCTGGACCAGGTTAAGTCGGTGACCGACCCCGATGGCTTGGTGACCACCTATGGCTTCGATGGGCTGAGCAACCCTGCCTCCCTGACGAGCCCCGATACGGGCACGCAATCGTCCACCTTCGATCCTGCGGGCAACGCCCTGACTCGGACCGACGCCAAATCCACCGTGGCGAACCAAGCGTTTGATGCGCTGGGTCGCAAGACGTCCGTCAGTTACACAGACGCCACGCTCAACGTCGCGTTCCACTACGATGAGGCAGCGAGTGTCACTGGGTGTGCCAGCTCTTTCCCCGTCGGCCGTTTGAGTCGGGTGGTCGAAAGTGCGGTCACCACGGTGTATTGCTACGACAACCAGGGGCGCGTGACCGAACAGCGCCAGACTCAAGGCACCGTCACCGACACCACCGACTATGTCTACACCAAGGCCGGCCGTCTGGCAGCGGTTGCCTCCCCGAGTGGACTCGTGACCGAATACGGACGCGATGCCGTCGGCCAGGTGACGAAGGTCACCGTCACCCCGGCCAAGGGCGTCGCCACCACCGTTGTCAGTGCGGCTACCTACCTGCCGTTTGGCCCGATCGCGAGTTACACCCTAGGTAACGGCCAGACCATCGTCCGCAGCTACGATGCCAACTACCGATTCACCGATATCACCAGCCCGGCCTTGAACCTACATGTGGCGCGGGATGCGGTCGGCAACATCGTGGCCTTGGGCAACGCCGCAGGCGCATCGCCGGCCACGGAGACCTACACCTACGATCCACTCTATCGGCTCACCGGCGTCAAGGACGCCAGCGGCGCTCTCGTCGAGGCTTACACCTACTCGAAGACCGGTGATCGACTGACGAAGTCTGCTCCGGGCTTGGCCACAGGCAATTACGGATATCAAAGCGGCACGCATCGGCTCACGGCCATCGGCTCCGGGTCTCGGACCTATGATGCGAACGGGTCAACCACCGGCAATGCCAGCGCTGGTATGGCCTGGGGGTACGGCTATAACGGACGTGGTCAGCTGACGGTGCTTCAGCAGGGCGGGGCAACGGTGGCGACCTATGTCTACGACGCTGCCGCTCACCGCATTGCCAAGACGGTGGGCTCGGCGACCACGCGTTACGTCTACGGTCCCAGCGGCTTGGTCGGCGAATATGGCGTGGCTCCACGCGACTACGTTTGGATGGACGACACACCTGTCGCGGTGGCGGATGGACCGAGCGTCGCCTTCGTGCACGCCGACGGCCTGAACACGCCCCGCGCCGTCACCAACGCCACCGGTGCAGTCGTGTGGAACTGGGCCTATCAAGGCAACCCGTTTGGTGAGCAGGCGCCGACGTCGGCGAGCGGTTATGTATTGAACCTTCGGTTCGCCGGGCAGTATTACGACGCGGAAGCCGGCACGATTTACAACGGGCATCGCCACTTCGACCCGTCAACGGGGCGCTATTTGCAAAGCGATCCTATCGGTTTGGCGGGAGGTCTGAGTACCTACGGTTACACCAACGCAAACCCGCTTGGTGCAGTCGATCCCCTGGGCTTGGCTGAGCAGCGATATAAGTTTGAGGAGGTGGTGCCGACGACGGAGATGGCTGCAGCGGAAGAGCGCTTGACCGAGCTTGCCACACGGGCCGCACAAACAGTCGATGCAAGCTGCGATTGGCGCTGCAAGCTACCTTGGATCCGTGGCACCTTGATCCATAGTGAGTTCAAGCGGCTCGTGGATGCTACCTGCCCGCCGGAAAAATTCCATACTGAAGTTACGTACGTCAACGGACTTCAAGCGCCATATGGCACTCCTGGCAGCGTGCGAGCGGATGTAGTCCTGGGACCCATCGATCATCCCATCGCGATTTACGACCTCAAAACGGGATGGGCTTATATCACGGTGAGTCAGGGCAACGCATACGGAAACAATCTCCCGCCAGGCACAATCATTGGTGAAGTGCGTCCTGAGGGGCGCTGATTTGATGCTCATGCTTGGAGCAAAGCGAAGTCACGCTCCTTCGTGCTCGGCCCTGTTAATCTTGAATGCCGAGGATACCGTTGGGTTGTTTAGGAACCGGCGTATGAAAAAGAAGTTGATTGCTCGGCTCATGCAGGAGCGAGTGGACGGCATCAAAAGCCATGAAGGGTATTTCTTCAGAACTGACTTCGATCACGTTCTTCAAGGCGTCTTGCTTGAGTATGTGCCGAGGGGCGTGTACGTCATGAACTTTCGCTTTCCTTTGTTCGACCCTGCGGGCCCCAACTTGATGTATAGCAACCGAACCCCAGGCAGCGGGTTCATTGGAAAGGACGAGTTGTCAGAGGATGAGCTGGTTGAGTACATATTGTCCGTGCCAGAGTTGCACCGGTCATTGCTGACAGACCCGCCGATAAGTTTGGACGAATTTATTCACTATTTATCAAGCCTCCAGAACGAACATGCGCGTTTCGTGCATGCTGCCGCGCTGGTTTTGCTGCGTGAGGATGGCGAGGCACTGCGTGTTATGGAAGCGATTGATCCCCGGAAAATTCACGCCAGTCGAAAGGATAGCTACGAGCTTCTGCTGACGTCATTGCGGCAAGGTTCCTCAGACGCCCTCGTTTTTCTGGAGCGTGTGCGCGATCACAACTTGAGTACTTTCGGGTTAGTCGGGCATCGTTGAGTCGCCGGTTGCTTCGAGCGCAATGCTGTGCTAATGCGCTGTCGAAATGGCGGATTCTTTCGTGGAGTAAAGTGCGGCAGGGCTGATGTGCCGAGGCGTCTCAGAGGCGCAATCGTTGTTCAATCGGACGGTGATGTTCAGCGCAGCCCTTGGTCACTCATTTGCCGATGGGGCCATCCAGATCATCGGGCCCTCGGCAGAGCGCAAAAGACTCACCGCGATTGGCGATGCCATCGTTCGGTCGATGGCCATTGGTCCTTGACCATCTGATTGGCCATTGCATGCTGTTCGACGGCGATACCGCCGTCGAACGAGCCATCGCTTTCACTGGCGACCCGTGAGAGTGCTAGGGTGGCGCACGAGGACGCTGCGCTTCTCGATGGTCTCCTCGAGCGCGTCGCTCTGTTGCATGCATGTCTCAGAGGCGTGCCGTCGGTAGCGAAGCAGTCGGGTGCGTGATCCACTGGGCTTCGAGCTGCTCTGCGGTCAGTGTGGCAATCGCCTCAGCGAGGTAGCGTGCTTGCACGTCCGCCCATGGCGAGCCGTCCAACGTGTCATGTAGGCGTGCCTCCGTGGCCAAATCAGGACGGGCGCGCGGCGGAAACGCGTGCTTGGCCCATCGCCACTGCGCAACGTGGGCCGCCTCGGCCGCGGGTGAAGGAATCGGCGTCTTTGGCGTGGGCGTAATAGCCACTCTTAGCGTTCTAGCTGCTCGCGAGGCAGAGCGCTCATGATCGGTGCCGGAACTGTCCTATTTCCGACGCTGTTCAAGCGTACTGTCAGGGTACGCCATGTCTCCGGAGGTGGGTCGAAATGAGCAGACCTGCTGCCTCCGCCGATCCGAAACCAGCGATGCGAGTGGCAGAGTACATTCGCATGTCCACGGATCAGCAGACCTATTCGCCAGCGAATCAGTCCGCCGCCATCAGTGCTTTTGCTGCTGCGCGGGGCATGCGCATTGTTCAGAGATACTTCGACGGGGGAAGGAGCGGCGTTGGCGTGGCCCGCCGAGACGCTTTGCAGCGGCTCCTGGCTGACGTCAGCGGTGGATATGCTGAGTTCGAGGCAGTGCTTGTCTATGACGTGAGTCGGTGGGGACGCTTCCAAAATGCGGACGAGGCGGCGTACTACGAATTCATCTGCACGAGAGCAGGAATCCCTGTCATCTACGTAGCGGAAGCCTTTACTGGTGATTCCTCTCCGTTCTCTTCGGTGATGAAGGGCCTTAAGCGGGTCATGGCTGCAGAGTTCAGCAGAGAATTGTCCGTCAAGGTCGCTGCCGGGCATCGGCGGCTTGTCGGTGAGGGCTTCCGACAGGGAGGAACCCCAGGCTACGCCTTTCGGCGCATGTTGGTTGACCACAACGGCGTTCCGAAGCAAATGCTCGCGCCCGGAGAGAGGAAGTCCCTTGGAACGGATCGGATCGTGTTGGTGCTTGGCCCGGAGAAAGAGCAGCAAGTAGTCAGGAGGATATTTAAAGAGTTCCTGGCTGGGCGAAACGAGGTCTGGATCGCCCGTCGGCTGAATGAAGAAAGTATTCCCAACGTGAAAGGGGAGCCATGGAAAGGAGTGAATGTCCACTCGATCCTGACGAATGAGAAGTACGTGGGGGATATGATCTATGGACGGACAAGAGGGCGGATTAACGGCCGAGTGATCCACGCCCCCGCCGAGGAGTGGACAACACAGAAGGGAGCATATCCTGCTCTTGTTTCTCGAAGGACCTTCGCGTCAGCCAAGCAGCGCATTCGGCTAAGGGGGCCACACATCACCGACGATGAACTCCTTGATGCTCTGCGCGAAATCTTGGCAAAACGCGGAAGGCTCACCACCGCAGTGATCCAGTCAGAACCCGGTGCATGGTCCATTCCTGTCTACATCCGGCGTTTTGGTAGCTTGCGGAAGACCTACGAACTGCTGGGATACGAGGCGACGCGAAGCCTCAAGTATGCCGACGCCCGTCGGCGGGTCGTAGAGGCACGTGCGAAATGTGTCGAAGACCTAAGCGAGCTACTTCGAGCGCGTGGAGTGGCGACCGTCGTAAAAGGGCGCAAGCTCGCCCTAAGTGCGGGGTTGGCTATCGCGGTCGTCGCACTTCGTGCCTATCCGTACAAGGGACGAGACCGGTGGTTCATCCGTCAGCGGCTTCAGTACGCCGAACTCGTGGTCTTCGCTCGCATGGACTCAGACGGCGAGACAATCCATGACTACGTGCTGTGGCCCCATGCGGTTTATCAGTGGGCTCCTAAGGAGGTGGCGACCAATGCACATCGATGGATCGCCAAGTACACGTTTGGGTCGCTCCGAGAAGTGGCAGCCGCAATCACGGGCTGCGCCAGCGACCTGGAGTACCCCGATGGAACGGCTGAGTTCGAAGAGGATCCCGGAGAAGCCTTCCGAGATCTGCAGCGTTGCTGCTCGTCCCATATCGAGGCTGTATCTCGTGCCGTTCCTGCGCTTGGACTGTTCCCAGGCCGGATCCATCCATCAGTGACACGCGAACTCAGCGTGAGAATTGACGGTCAACGGTCGGTGTTAATCCGAGACGCACAGCCAATATGGGACTTTGTGATTGTTCGGACGATCTTAGCTCGACTCGTCACACAAGCCGACCTGGTTGGGTGGCTTGCGCAGCACAAACCCGAAGAGCTGCGCGTCGTTCAGGCTGCAATCGATTTCTCCGGAATGGAGCAACGTTTTGAAATGGCTAGCTCATCCAGCGGTCAGCGATGGCTAGCCACCGTACGAGGAAGGACTCAAGTGCGTGAATCGACCGTCGAGGTGCCGGGACGGAAACACACCCCGGAGACGACCTAGTTCCCAAGCAATGGCAGGGGCGGTTGTGGTCAGCCCGGCTACAGAGGGGCAAATCCTATACGGCCAAGCTGGTCAGCTACGGCGAACATCGCGTCGCCGTAGCCTGGTCGCGGCACCGCCCCCAGGGGCCCAAGTCGATCAAGCACGCGAGCCGCCGATAGCGATATATCAAGCAGCCCCACCGCATCCGCCTTGCCAACGATCAATTGCGCTCGAAAACGAGCCTCGTCAAAGTCGAAGGCAAGGGCAGCATCGTTCATTGCAGCCGAGTCTCGGACTATCTCGGCGACGGCAAGTATGGTTTCTTCACGCGGGTTCATGACTGGCCTATCGAGTCTTGTTAGAGGTCCGCGGCTCATGCGTTTCGCTTCACATTACGCGATAGAAGCATCGAGTGAAAGCGCGTTCGCGGTAGCGCTCAACCGAAGAACATGGGGAGATGTCTCATGGGCAACCATGAACACGCAAAGCGGTCATGGTTGCCCGTCGGTCTGCCGATCATTATCCGATAAAGATTGGCTTTCGAATTCGACGGCAATGTTCCTCGAAGCGTTCACAAGCGCGACCTCGCTTGTTGCGCGGAACGCGTGTCCATCAGCTGGGCTTCGAGTTGCTCAGCACTGCGCAGCGCGATAGCTTCGGCCAGGTAGTGTTGCTGTACCGCGTCATCAGGCATCTTGTCCAGAATTGCATGCAGGCGTGCCGCCCGTTCGAGATCTGGCTGACTGCCTAGGGGGAATCTGCGTTTCGCCAACGCGCGGTGCGCAGCGCGCGCCGCCTTGGCAGCGGCAGAGGGTTCCGCGCCGTTATCGGCTGACGCGTCATTGAAGATCGACGTGTCCCCCGTGCATGCTGCGTAACGCGCATTCCGGCGCAAGGTCTCATCCTCGCGCAAATCGTGCACCGCGAACTTCCGCAGGGCCCGCATGCATTCGCGCCGCGTGCCGAAGTCGGTTGCTGCGGTGGTGCCACAGGGGTAGCGGGTCCGCAAGCTGTATCCTGCGCGATCTTCGACGACGCGATAGCCGATGGATCGAGCGTAGGTGATCCATTGTTGCCATGCGCGGTTGCTCCTCATGAGCTGTGTCCTCCTTGTGGTTCCGAGTACGTTAACGACTCGTCGGTCGCTGTCAACCGGCCCACGCCTGTTCCGGATCGCAGGTCAGAAGGTCTAAAGCTGCAGAAGCGGGTTTCCACCAGAAGGCCTTTCTTTCTCTGACGTCACATGCCTTGCTTGCGTAGGGCGGCGTGAGCAAGCAACACCGAAAACTAAGCAAAATCACGTGCGCGTCTAATTATTCCTGTCGGAATATCGCGTTCTAGCCATAGCGGGCCCTTGGCAATGCGCAGGCGCGCTGCAAGGCCGAGGCCTTGCCGCCCTGCGTGGCGCTCCGCCTTTAGCAAATGGCTTGGTGAGAGTCACGGTCGTGTCCTCCCGTGCACCAACCTCTAAGACTGATTGAAACCGCTCCCAGTTCTCACAATCCACTCGAGCGGACGCCTTGACCGGTGCCGCCGTGCAAGCCAAATGGAGGGACGGACGAGCCCGCGGTGGCGGTCGCCCGGTGCGCAGGGGACGTGTGAGTGCCCCGGTCTTGCCCCCGCGCTGGGCATCTCCTCGGTAAGGATGTTTCCATGTTGCATGCTCGTCCCCATTTGTCCGTGCACACACGGGCGAAGAACCACTCTGCGGTCAACGGTGCGGCCTATCGCTTGGGCCTGAAGCTATTCGATCACCGCGCCCAGGTCTGGCGCGACCACACCCATCGAAAGCCCGGCGAAGCGATTGTTTACGCCGACACCATTGCACCACCCGGTGCGCCGGCTTGGGCGACCGACCCGGGCCTGCTCTGGAACCGCGTCGAAGCGGCGGAGCGCAGGAAGGATGCCCAGCTCGCCCGGGACTACCGCATTCCCATACCGCGCGGTGTCAGCGACGAGCAAGCCGGCGATATGGCCCGCATGTTGGCGCAATTCATCATCCAGGAGTTGCACACGCCTGTGTCGTTCGCGGTCCACCGCGATGCCGACAAAGATGCGTTCGGCGCCATCAAGCCCGACGGGGAGCAGGGTTTTCATGCGCACTTGTACTTTCCCTCCCGGTCGCTCCGAGCGCTCGGCGACGGGGGCGACGGGGATGGCGAGGGCGGCGGCTTTGGCGCCAAGCTCAAGCAGTTCGTGAACCAGGCCTCAGGCTCGGCCATGACCGAGCGGCTCAATCAGCGTTGGGCGCGAGTGGCTAACCTCATAGCCGGTAAGGCCGGGTTGGCACAGACGTACGACCATCGCAGTTACAAGCGGATGGGGATTGCCCGCGCGCCGGAGCCCAAGCTCGGCCAGGCCGCCACGGCCATGGAGCGGCGCGGTGTGCGGACCCGCAAGGGGGATGCGCTGCGCGCGCACCGCGTCGCCCGTGCAACGGCGAGCGCCACACCATTGCACGCTCTGGCGGATGGCGCCCCGTTTGACCCGTTTGCGCACCCGGCACAGGCATTGGCCGCAGGCGGCATTGCCTCCGTGCCGCGCGAAGGCTCAGCAGCCTCTCCACCGGCGCCACAGCCGGAGGAGGGTGCGCCGCCGGTGGTCTCCGTATCGGGGTGGGCACCCGTGCGGAATTCCCTTCCTCAACCCACCCGGGCCGAGGGCGCAGGCAAGGCTGTGCCGATGAACCGCATCGGCATGCCGTCGTCGGCCGTGGTGCGCCCGCGTGTCCCCACGGCGACCGTGCCGCGGTTGACCGAGGAGGATTGGTTGCAGACCCCGGTCGGCCATGAACCGCTGCCGGTGGTGGGGCTCAGTGATCGCTTCACCGTGGTGGCGACGGCGAAGGCCAGCGCATCCGGGGGTTCGGTGCCCGGTCCGGTATTGGCGTTGGTGCGCGCCATCGAGGCGGCGCTGAACGCGCTCATCCGGGTGGGGCGCGCGGTGTGGCACCTGGATCAGGAGCGCAAGCGCTACGCCACGGTGCGATTCGACAACCATTTTGCCTTGGAAGCCGTGCAGGCGCAGCGCGACACATTGCGCCGCGCCACCCAGTTGCCCAAGCGCGCCGTGCGGCTCTCCGCTGCGCACCGCAAGCGCCTGGCCCAAATCCAGACATTGGACGAGGAGATCGCCACGAAGATCCGGTTGGGCGCAAGCCTGGATGAGCAGGTCCAGGCACTGAGTGAACGCATGGACCCGTGGCGCGTGCAAGTCAAAGCCGATCGCCA
>Ga0209674_100632_pt1 | contig 12783 bp, 17 predicted proteins | sample AraplaCvi_mMS_r2_FD_184279 | JGI IMG/M metagenome (GOLD analysis project Ga0209674, IMG submission 184279) | Arabidopsis root microbial communities from North Carolina, USA - plate scrape CL_Cvi_mMS_r2 (SPAdes) (version 2) | ecosystem: Host-associated > Plants > Roots > Endosphere | place: USA... | reverse complement strand
ATCCATATCTCCAATGTCCAGCTCTTCAACTCCGCCACGAACAAGGGCGAGCGCGTGGGCACCAAGACGCTCGAGGACGGGCGCAAGGTGCGCGTGTTCCGTTCGGGCGAAGTGGTCGACGCGTAAGGAACCGAAGTCATGACCCGCCTTGAAACGTTTTACAAAGAGTCGGTAATGCAGAAGCTCACTGAGCGCTTCGGTTACCAGAACGTCATGGAAGTCCCGCGCATCACGAAGATCACGCTCAACATGGGCGTCGGCGAAGCCGCCGGTAACAAGAAGATCCTCGACAACGCGGTCGCCGACATGACCAAGATCGCCGGCCAGAAGCCGATCACGACGAAGGCCCGCGTGTCGGTCGCTTCGTTCAAGATCCGCGACGGTTGGCCGATCGGCTGCAAGGTCACGCTTCGTCGTGCCCAGATGTGGGAATTCCTGGACCGCTTGATCAACATCTCGCTGCCGCGTACGCGCGACTTCCGTGGTGTCTCGGGCCGTGCCTTCGATGGCCGTGGTAACTACAACTTCGGCATCAAGGAACAGATCATTTTCCCGGAAATCGACTTCGATCAGGTTGACGCGCTGCGTGGCATGGATATCTCCATCACCACCACCGCCAAGACCGACGAAGAAGCCAAGGCGCTACTGGAAGCCTTCAGCTTCCCGTTCCGCAACTGATCACAGGTAGAACATGGCCAAGACCTCGATGGTCGAGCGCGACCTCAAGCGCACCAAGCTCGTCAAGAAGTTCGCCGCTAAGCGCGCCGAACTGAAGGCGATCGTCCTGAGCGCTTCTGCGTCGTACGACGAGAAGATGGAAGCCCAGACCAAGCTGCAGAAGCTCCCGCGCGATGCCAGCCCGGTGCGTCAGCGTAATCGCTGCGCCCTGACCGGCCGCCCGCGTGGCGTCTACAGCAAGTTCGGCCTGGGTCGCAACAAGCTCCGCGAAGCCACCATGCGTGGCGACGTGCCGGGGCTGCGCAAGGCTAGCTGGTAAAAAACTCGCCAAGGGCGGGGCAAGCTGTTATAGTCGTCGGTCTGCGCAATGCAGACCGACGATTGTCGGCTTTACAATTCAAGATTTCCGGTAATTCGGATATCGGTGCACTCTCAAGGATTTTCTTATGAGCATGACTGATCCTATCGCCGATCTGTTTACGCGCATCCGTAATGGCCAGGCCTCTGGCAAGTCGGTTGTCCGTATGCCGTCGTCGAAGATGAAGCTGGCCCTGGCTAAGCTTCTGCAGAACGAAGGCTACATTCTCGACGCCCGTGCCGCTGACGAAGCGGGTAAGCCGGTGCTCGAAATCAAGCTGAAGTATTTCGAAGGCCGTCCGGCTATCGAGACCATCTCCCGTGTCAGCCGTTCCGGTCTCCGCGTCTATCGCGGCAAGGACGAGCTGCCGAAGGTTCTCGGCGGTCTGGGTATCTCGATCATCTCGACTTCCGCCGGTCTCCTGACCGACGCGCAGGCCCGTGCCAAGGGTCTGGGCGGCGAAGTCATCGGCCAGGTGGCGTAAGGAGTACCGACATGTCACGTGTAGCCAAGAAGCCCATCACCCTGCCGAAGGGCGTCGAACTCTCGATCGCCAATGGCACCGTCACCGTCAAGGGCCCGAAGGGCACCCTGACCACCCATGAGCTGCCGGGCATTTCGTTCCAGCAGGAAAATGGCGTGGCCAACGTCGTCGTCGCCGAAGGCGCGGATGACAAGTTCGGCGGTACCGCCCGCGCCATCGTCGCGAACATGATCCACGGCGTCGCCAACGGCTTCGAGAAGAAGCTGGAGCTGGTCGGCGTGGGTTACCGCGCGCAGCTCACCGGCAAGTCGGTGAACCTGTCGCTGGGTTATTCGCACCCGGTTGTCTTCGAGGCGCCGGAAGGCATCACCATCGAAGTCCCGACGCAGACGGAAGTGCTCATCAAGGGCGCCGACAAGCAGCTCGTCGGCCAGGTGGCAGCGAAGATCCGCGCGTTCCGTGCGCCCGAGCCCTACAAGGGCAAGGGTGTCCGTTACGCCGGCGAGACGATCATCCTGAAGGAAGCCAAGAAGGCCTAATCGGCCTATCCGCTTCCTGGAGACGAGACGATGAACAAGAACGAATCCCGCCTGCGCCGCGCCAAGTCGACCCGCGCTCACATCCGTGAGCTCGGCGCCGCCCGCCTGAGCGTGCATCGCACCGGTCAGCACATCTACGCCCAGGTCTTTGCACCGAACGGCACCGTCGTGGCTTCCGCCTCGACCGTGCAAAAGTCGGTGGCCGAAGGCCTCAAGAGCAAGAAGAACGTCGAAGCCGCCACCACGGTCGGTCGCGTCATTGCCGAGCGCGCCAAGGCCGCCGGCATCGAAGCCGTCGCGTTTGATCGCTCGGGTTTCCGTTATCACGGTCGCATCAAGGCTCTTGCCGATGCGGCGCGTGAGGCCGGCCTCAAGTTCTAAGAGGCGTCAGGCCACGGCATCGGCCCTTCGGGGCCGTTGCCGCCCGATGTAACTACAACTCCAAGCGGCGACCGAGCCGTAAACAGAAGTCCCGGTTCTTCCGGGCTATCAGGAAAAGAGATGTCCTCGACAGATCGCGAAAATTCGGACGGCATGCTTGAAAAGCTGATCGCCGTCAACCGCGTGGCCAAGACCGTCAAGGGTGGCCGCCAGATGAGCTTCACCGCGCTGACGGTTGTCGGCGATGGCGAAGGTCGCGTCGGTTTTGGTTATGGCAAGGCCCGTGAAGTGCCGGTCGCCATTTCCAAGGCCATGGAGCGCGCCCGCCGCAACATGGTGAGCATTGAACTGAACAACGGCACGCTCTGGTACGCCATCAAGGCCAACCACGGCGCCGCTCGCGTCTTCATGCAGCCCGCTTCCGAAGGTACCGGCGTGATCGCCGGCGGTGCCATGCGCGCCGTGCTCGAAGTGGTCGGCGTGAAGAACGTCCTCGCGAAGGCCGTCGGCTCGCGCAACCCGATCAACCTCGTCCGCGCGACGATCAAGGGTCTGCAGGCCGTCGCCTCGCCGAAGCGCATCGCCGCCAAGCGTGGCAAGACGATCGAAGAGGTGCTGGGCAATGGCTAAGAACAACGAAACCGCTGGCACCGTCCGCGTTCGCCTGGTCAAAGGCCTTCGCGGTGTGCAGGGGCGTCATCGTCTGAGCGTCAAGGCCCTGGGCCTTAACAAGCTCAACGACGTGCGCGAACTGAAGGATAGCCCCCAGGTCCGTGGCCTCATCAACACGGTCTACTACCTGGTTCGGGTCGAGGAGTAAGCATCATGCGTCTTAACGACATCAAGCCCGGCAAGGGCGCTCGCAAGACCCGCACCCGCGTTGCTCGCGGTATCGGTTCCGGCCTCGGCAAGACCGCCGGCCGCGGCCACAAGGGTCAGCACGCTCGTGCCGGTAACACGCACCGCGTCGGTTTCGAAGGCGGCCAGATGCCGCTGCAGCGTCGCCTGCCGAAGGTCGGCTTCCGCTCGCTGAAGAAGGCCGATACGGAGCAGGTCATGCTCTACAAGCTGGCCGCGATCCAGGGCGACACGATCGACCTCATCGCACTGCACGCTGCCGGTCTCGTGACCAGCCGCGCCAAGAAGGTCAAGGTGGTGCTTAAGGGCGAGATCAATCGCGCCATCAAGCTCCAGGGCGTGCTTGCGACGGCCGGCGCCAAGGCGGCTATCGAAGCCGCCGGCGGCAGCGTGGAGTAATCAGGTGGCTGCAGCGCAGGGCACAACGCTCGGCTCGCTGGGCAAACTGACGGAACTGCGTCAGCGCATCTTTTTCCTTATTGGTGCGCTGATCGTCTTCCGCCTCGGTTCGTTCATTCCCGTTCCGGGCGTGAACCCCGAGGCGATGACGAGCCTGGTCGAGGGCGGCGGCGGCCTCCTGAACATGGTCAACATGTTCTCGGGTGGTTCGCTTTCCCGCTTCTCGGTGTTCGCTCTCGGTGTGGTGCCGTACATTTCGGCATCGATCGTGGTGCAGATGATGGGCTCGGTCGTTCCGGCGCTCATGGCGCTGCGCAAGGAAGGCGAGGCGGGTCGTCGCAAGATGACCACGTACACGCGTTTCGGCACGGTGGGTCTGGCGGCTTTCCAGGCGTTCGGTATCGCTGTTGCGCTGCAGGAGCAGGTTGCAGCGGGCGGTGCGCCGGTGGTCTACATGCCGGGCGCCGGCTTCGTCCTGGCATCGGTCGTCGGCCTCACCGCCGGCACGATGTTCCTGATGTGGCTGGGCGAGCAGATCACGGAGCGCGGTATCGGCAACGGTATCTCGATGCTGATCTTCGCCGGTATCGTCGCGGGTCTGCCGGGTGCCATCGCGCACACGCTGACCATGGCGAACAACGGCGAGCTGTCGGTCCTGAAGCTGCTGATGGTTACCGTGGTGATCCTCGCGGTCACCGCCTTCGTGGTGTTCATGGAGCGCGCCCAGCGGCGCATCACCGTGAACTATGCGAAGCAGGGTAGCCAGCGTCAGTTCCAGCGCCAGACCTCGCACCTGCCGCTGAAGATCAACATGGCGGGCGTCATTCCGCCGATCTTCGCGACCAGCCTGCTGCTCTTCCCCGCAACCGCGGCGACCTGGTTCGGCTCTGCCCACCAGTCCCGTTGGCTGCAGTGGTTGACCACGGCGCTGAGCCCGGGTGAGCCGGTCCACGACATCGTGTTCGCCGTGCTGGTGATCGGTTTCGCCTTCTTCTATACCGCGATCGTGTTCAATTCGCAGGAAACGGCCGATAACCTCAAGCGTTCGGGGGCGTTGATCCCGGGTATTCGTCCGGGTCGTGCCACGGCCGACTATATCGATGGCGTCATGACCCGGCTTACCGGTGTCGGCGCGCTCTACATCGTGCTGGTCTGCCTGGTGCCGACGTTCATGCAGAACGCCTGGCACGTACCGTTCTATTTCGGCGGCACGTCGCTGCTGATCGTGGTGGTGGTGGTGATGGACTTTACGGCTCAAGTCCAGGCCCATCTTGTGAGCCACCAGTACGAGAGTCTGCTTAAGAAGTCGAATCTCCGTCGTAGCTGAGACGCGATAGAGACCCCCCACAGGGAGGTCTCGGGGTGCTAGACCCCGGGACTTCCGGTTTAGGTTAATTCAGGTTAGAATTGCGCGTTTACCGCGCACGAAACGCATCGGAGACAGTACATCATGGCGCGCATCGCGGGTGTCAATTTGCCGGTCCAGAAGCATGTCTGGGTTGGTTTGCAGAGCATTTACGGAATCGGCCGTTCGCGGGCGAAGCAGGTTTGTGTCGACGCGGGCGTGGTTGCGACCACCCCGATCAAGTCGCTGAGTGAGGGCGAGGTCGAGAAGATCCGTGCCGAAGTCGCGAAGTACACGGTCGAAGGCGACCTTCGCCGCGAAATCGGCATGGCCGTCAAGCGTCTGATGGACCTTGGTTGCTACCGTGGCCTGCGCCATCGTCGCGGCCTGCCGGTGCGCGGCCAGCGCACGCGTACCAACGCCCGTACCCGTAAGGGTCCGCGTCGTCCGATCAAGAAGTAACGGATACCGAATATGGCTAAGCCGGTTAAGACCAAGAAGAAGATCAAGCGCGTCGTCACGGATGCCGTGGCCCACGTGCAGGCTTCTTTCAACAACACCATCGTCACGATCACCGACCGCCAGGGCAATGCCCTGTCGTGGGCGACGGCGGGCGGCGCGGGTTTCCGCGGCTCCCGTAAGTCGACCCCGTTCGCAGCGCAGGTTGCCGCCGAAAAGGCTGGCCGCGCCGCGGGCGACTACGGTGTCAAGACTGTAGAAGTGCGCATCAAGGGCCCCGGCCCGGGCCGCGAGTCGGCAGTGCGCTCTTTGAACGCGTTGGGCTACAAGGTGCTCAACATTATTGACGTCACGCCGATTCCGCATAACGGCTGCCGTCCCCCCAAGAAGCGTCGCGTCTAAGGAGCATAACCATGGCCCGTTATCGTGGAGCTACCTGCAAGCTGGCGCGTCGTGAGGGTGCTGACCTCGGTCTGAAGAGCCCTGCTCGCGCGCTTGATTCCAAGTGCAAGCTCGAAAACAAGCCCGGCCAGCATGGCGCCAACAAGCGCGCCCGTCTGTCCGACTACGCTGTTCAGCTTCGTGAGAAGCAGAAGGTCAAGCGCATCTACGGCGTGCTTGAGCGTCAGTTCAGCAATTACTACACCAAGGCTTCGACCCAGAAGGGCAACACGGGTGAAAACCTGCTTCGCCTCCTGGAAAGCCGTCTCGACAATGTCGTCTACCGCATGGGTTTCGCGGTCACCCGCGCCCAGGCTCGCCAGCTGGTGGCTCATAAGTCCGTCACGGTCAACGGTAAGAAGGTCAACGTGCCTTCGTACCACGTCCGTCCGGGCGATGAGGTCTCGCTGACCGAGAAGGCCCGTACGCAGTTGCGCGTGCAGGAAGCGGCGACGATCTACGACACGATGGATCTTCGTCCGTCGTGGGTCGAGGTCGACAGCAAGAAGTTCGCAGGCACGTTCAAGGCCGTTCCGGATCGTGGCGATCTGCCGGCCGATATCAACGAAGCCCTGATCGTCGAGCTTTACTCGAAGTAATCCACCGGAGCCTTGCATGGCAGTTTCGTCAACTAGTGTGCTGCGGCCTCGTGGCCTCAGCGTCGAGCAGCTTGGAGCGAACCGCGCGAAGGTGGTGGTCGAGCCGCTCGAGCGTGGCTTCGGTCACACCCTGGGCAACGCGCTGCGTCGCGTGCTGCTCTCTTCGATTCCGGGCAGCGCGATCGTCGAGGTCGAAATCGACGGCGTGCTGCACGAGTACACCACCTTGGAAGGCCTGCAGGAGGACGTGATCGAAGTCCTGCTGAACCTCAAGGACGTCGCCATCCGTCAGCACAGCGGTGATGAAGTCACCCTGACGCTGTCGAAGAAGGGCAAGGGCGTGGTCACGGCCGGCGATATCGCCGTCGATCACTCCGTCGAAATCGTGAACCCCGAGCACGTGATCTGCCACCTCACCAAGGATGTGGCGCTCAACATGCGTTTGAAGGTGCGTCGTGGCGTCGGCTACCAGCCGGCCAGCGCGCGCCAGCATCCGGATGACGAGACGCGTCCGATCGGTCGTCTGCAGCTCGACGCGTCGTTCGCGCCGGTTCTGCGCGTGGCTTACGAAGTGGACGCCGCTCGTGTCGAGCAGCGCACCAACCTCGACAAGCTCGTGCTCGACATCGAGACGAACGGCACGATCGGTGCTGAAGACGCCGTCCGCAAGGCGGCCGAGATCATCAACGATCAGCTGTCGGTGTTCGGCGATTTCTCGCGTCGCGAAAGCGATTCGACCAAGGCGGAGAAGGGCGGTTTCGATCCGCTCCTGCTGCGCCCGATCGACGACCTCGAACTCACGGTCCGTTCCGCCAACTGCCTCAAGGCCGAAAGCATCTACTACATCGGCGACCTGGTCCAGAAGACCGAAGTCGAGCTGTTGAAGACGCCGAACCTGGGCAAGAAGTCGCTGACCGAGATCAAGGACGTGCTGGGCGGACGTGGTCTCGCTCTCGGCATGAAATTGGAAAATTGGCCGCCGCCGGGCCTCTCGCACGGCATGCAGCTGGGCTGATGTAAACGGGGCGATCGACATTCGATCGCCCCGATCCTTTGCGCCATCCGTGGGATGCCTCAGGCACTTCCTTCGGAATTCGAAAGCGGTCCAAAGAGGCCGTGCTCCCATAACGAGGCGTTCTGACAGCCTCGCATCAGCGGGTAACCGCGGGAAGTCGGCTCATCCTGACCGGCTTTTCATAACAACAGACATTGAGAGTAAACCGCCATGCGCCACCAGAAATCCGGTCGCAAGCTCAACCGCACGAGCAGCCACCGCGAAGCCATGTTCAAGAACATGGCCGCGTCGCTGATCAAGCATGAGCTGATCCGCACCACCCTTCCCAAGGCGAAGGAACTCCGTCGCGTTGCCGAGCCGCTCATCACGCTCGCCAAGACCGACGGCGTCGCCAACCGCCGCCTCGCTTTCTCGCGCCTGCGCGACAAGCAGGCCGTCGGCAAGCTGTTCGTCGAACTCGGTCCTCGCTACCGCGAGCGTCCCGGCGGCTACCTACGCATCCTCAAGTGCGGCTTCCGTCCGGGCGACAACGCGCCGATGGCGTATGTCGAGCTGGTCGATCGTCCGACCCAGGGCGAAGCCGTCGACGCCGAGTAAGCCTCCAGGCTGATCGCGTATCGAGACCCCGGCAGGGTGACCTGCCGGGGTCTTTTTTTTGGTTCATTGCGGAAGTGCCGGGTGCTGTTTGGACACTTCGGTTCGTTCGCCGCGTGACTGCATATGTCCGGCGGCTGGAGCTACCGCTAGTTCGTGCGGTGAGGCCAGAGCCTTCGGTGTCCCCCCTCGCTGCTTCAGACAGGTCCTCCGTGTTCGAAAAGGAAGGCCGCTGGCGCGGCCTGTGTACCTAGTGGCCTTCGGCCGCTCTCTTGTGCGGAACTCGCCTCGAGGGGAGGCACCGAAGACTCCCGCGATGACTGATGTCGCGTGTTGGGAGAGCCGCACAGTCGCAGGCCACAGCGCTACAAGCGCCTCAGCGTCGTGCTTGCGAAAGCAGGAGCATCCAGCGACTCCACGCGAACGATCTCACTACCGCGCGCCGCTTTCCGATACGAACGTTAGCGTTGCAGAGCCGTTGGCCGCCGTGCTCGGCGCGACCTAGCGTAACCGAGCGGCACGGGCGGATAAGGCCCGCAGGGGGCCGGCCAGGACGGCCGGCCGTTTCCGATAAGGCAGGAAGCCGCATCGGAAACCCCCGTTCGTGACGCGGGCGCGCAGGGGCGCAGCCATAAGACACCGCCGCGCAGCGGCCTCTCTACCTAAGCGACGGTGCAGCCGAAGCGCCGAGCACGGCGGCCAACGGCGGTCCCTCAGATCCCGCGCTGTCGCTCTCTGCGGCTGCGATGTCGGTCACTGGCTGCCCGCCCCGCTGCGCATCGCACATACGCACGCCGCGCCACCGAAATCCAACGAAGGGCACAGCCGAGTACCCCCTACATCCAAGCGATAACCGCAAGACCCAACGCAACCCATTGACTTGGTTACAAAGGAAACTTCGTGCGAGTGCTGACAAGCGCATGCACAAAGAGTTAACGTGGGTGTCCCGCAACGCACCATCCCCGGTATGAACCCTCGTCTTTGGTCTTTCCGTACGCGCTATCTCGCCGGCTTCGTCGTGTGCGTTGCGCTCATGGCTTTCGCGTTGTACGCGCAATACGTCATGCATCTGGATCCATGCCCGCTGTGCATTTTCCAGCGCATCGCCGTGTGCTTCATGGGTCTGTTCTTTCTGGTGGGTGGCTTGCACGCGCCCGCACGCATCGGCATGCGCGCGACGTATGCCGGGCTTGTCACGCTGGGTGGCCTTTGGGGCATCGCCACGGCAGGCCGCCATCTCTGGCTGCAGTCGTTGCCTGCCTCCGAAGTTCCTGCGTGTGGCCCCGGGCTCGGCTACCTGTTCGACGCGTTTCCGTTCGCGAAGATGCTCAAGCTCGCATTCACCGGCTCCGGTGAATGCGCAAAGATCGAGCCCATTCTTGGTATTCCGATGCCCGGTTGGACCCTGTTGTGGTTCATTGTCCTCATCGTCTGGGCCCTCCTGGCCGTTCGTCGTTCCGTCCGTTGACCTCCCGCGCCACGCAAGGCGCACTTTAAATAGAGCACCGTCATGCAGCACTCCCTCAAAACCGTAACGCCTCCGTCCCTCGACTGGACGCCGAGTTCGTGGCGGTCGAGGACCGCCCTCCAGCAGCCGACCTATGAAGACGCCGACGAACTGGCGCGCGCGCTTGCGCAGCTGGGCGATCTGCCGCCGCTGGTGACCTCCTGGGAGATCCTCGCGCTGAAGCAGCGCATTGCGGAGGCTCAGGAGGGCGAGCGTTTTCTGCTCCAGGGCGGTGACTGCGCGGAGAGCTTCGCCGACTGCAACAGCTCGATCATCTCCAATCGCCTCAAGGTGCTGCTGCAGATGAGCCTCGTGCTCGTGCATGGGCTGAAGAAGCCTGTGCTGCGTGTGGGTCGGTTCGCCGGTCAATACGCCAAGCCGCGTTCCGCCGATAACGAGACACGCGACGGCGTGACGCTGCCGGCGTTTCGCGGCGACCTGGTCAACAGTCCTGAATTCACCGCCGAAGCGCGGCGTGCCGATCCGCAGCGTCTCATCAAGGCGCATGCGCGTTCGGCCATGACGATGAACTTCGTTCGTGCGCTCATCGATGGCGGTTTCGCCGACCTGCATCACCCGGAGTACTGGGATCTCGCGTGGGTGGAGCATTCTCCGCTCGCGGCCGAGTACAAGCGCATGGTCGCCAGCATCGGCGATTCGCTGCGCTTCATGGAGACCCTCGCCGGGCAGTCCATTTCCAGCTATTCGCGCGTGGATTTCTACACCTCGCACGAAGCGTTGCTACTTCATTACGAAGAAGCACTGACGCGCCGCGTGCCGCGACAGCATGGCTGGTTCAACCTGTCGACGCACTTCCCGTGGATCGGCATGCGTACGGCGGCGCTCGATGGCGCGCACACGGAATACTTCCGCGGCATACGTAACCCGATCGCCGTCAAGGTGGGGCCGACCGTGCAGCCGGACGATCTGCTGCGCCTCATCGACGTGCTCAACCCGAACGAGGAAGCGGGTCGCCTGACGTTGATCCATCGCATGGGCAACGACAAGATCGCCACGCAGTTGCAGCCGTTGCTCGAAGCGGTGAAGCGCGAAGGGCGCCGGGTGCTCTGGGTGGCCGATCCGATGCACGGCAATACCGAAAGCACCAGCAACGGCTACAAGACCCGCCGTTTCGCGAATATCGCAGGCGAACTCGATCAGGCGTTCGACATCCATGCCGCGGCCGGCACGCGACTGGGTGGCGTGCATCTGGAACTGACGGGTGAGAACGTCACGGAATGTCTCGGCGGTGCGCGCGGCCTCGTGGAACAGGATCTCGACCGTGCCTACAAGTCGATGGTCGATCCACGCCTCAACTACGAGCAGTCGCTCGAACTCGCGATGCTCATCGTGAGGAAGTCGGGCGGCATGGTCTGAAGTGGAGAGCCCGCCTTCGAGGCGGGCTCAAGGTCGGGGGCTCCCACACCCACCAGTGGCGCGAAGCCGGCTGCTGACCGGCGCCACGCCGCTCAAAGAATCAAGAGCGTCGATGGTCCGCTGGCGTTGGTCACACCGGTCGGCGAACTGCATTGCGCAGCCAACGTGGCGCCGAGGTTGAGCAAGGTGAAGGTAGCGGTGGCGCTTCGGCCTGCATAGCGGCCGGCCGTGATCGTGCCCGGCGCCGTTATCACCAGGTTGCCGCTGATGGGCAAGGCTGTCGCAGTGAAGGTGAAAGCGCTGGTCGCTGCGCCGCCATTGTCACTCCAGTGAATGGTCCACGTGATGGGTGTGGTCGAGAACAGGTTGTTGCAGTTGAACGGCGCATCGAAACTTTCCTGCGACGATGCGCTGGTGAGGAGGGGGGCCGCAATCAGCTGTGTGCAACTCCAACTCGTTTGGGTGTCCACGGTATGGACCGCTGTGGTGTTGGTGACACCGGGGGACCAGGTTGCCGCGTGGCTGCCCGTGCAAGTGACGATGGGGAGGATGCTCTGTGCCGCCGTTGGCGATGGCGCCACGGCGGCGACCAGAACCAGCATCGCCGCGAGAACGAGCGGGGCATACGATGTGAACATGGCTTGTAGGACGCGTGCTGCGGTCATGACGGCCTCCAGGACGGGTGATCGCTCGAACGATGCGCCATCCGTGCGCGTCTGCGCCTTCCTAGGTCTTTTCTAGGCCAGGCGCCGTTGCAGCCTGAGAAGTGCCGAACCGTTTTGCTGTCGGGCCTGCGGTGTCGACCTGAGTTTAGGCCGTTGATCGGCCGCGTTGGTACGTATTCGGCAGAAGCGTGGCGCAACCCTGCAACGGACGTTAGCTTTCAGCGCGTCCGACGCAGTTGCTTTTCCTGTGCCCACGCGACATGTTCACGGACCATCGGTGACGGATGATCTGCCCGCGCATTGAGCGCCGATAGGATTTCATCGCTGGCCGGCGCATTGCCGAGTCCGACCGCGAGATTGCGCAACCACCCTTCATAGCCTGTGCGCCGGATCGCCATACCCTCCGTGCGCGAGAGAAATTCCTCTTCGCTCCATGCGAAAAGTTCGACGAGTTTGGGTCCGTCGAGGCTGTGGCGCGGTGCGAAATCGGGTTCTGTCGCTTCCTGGGCGAACTTGTTCCACGGGCAGATGAGTTGGCAGTCGTCACAACCGAAGACGCGGTTGCCCATGGGTTCGCGCAGCTCGACGGGAATGCTGCCTTTCAGCTCGATGGTGAGATACGAGATGCAGCGGCGCGCATCGAGGCGATAAGGCGCCACGATCGCCTGGGTAGGACAGATATCGATGCAGCGTCGGCAACTGCCGCAGTGCGCGCTGGCCGGCGCGTCGAGCGGCAACGGCAGGTCGGTGTACAGCTCGCCGAGGAAAAAGTACGAACCCGCGCGCTTGTTGATCAGCACCGTGTGCTTACCGATCCAGCCAAGGCCCGCGTTGCGTGCAATCGCCTTCTCGAGCACCGGTGCCGAGTCGACGTACGCGCGGTACTTGAACTCGCCGATGCGCTCTTCGATACGCGACGCGAGCTTCTGCAAGCGGTTGCGCATCAGCTTGTGATAATCGCGGCCGAGCGCATAGCGAGCGACATAGGCTTTCTCGCCGTCGCGGATCACGTCCCACGCGTTCGGCACGCCCGGTGGCGTGTAGTCCATGCGCAGGGAGATAATTCGCAGCGTACCGGGTTCGA
>Ga0209674_100631_pt1 | contig 12897 bp, 9 predicted proteins | sample AraplaCvi_mMS_r2_FD_184279 | JGI IMG/M metagenome (GOLD analysis project Ga0209674, IMG submission 184279) | Arabidopsis root microbial communities from North Carolina, USA - plate scrape CL_Cvi_mMS_r2 (SPAdes) (version 2) | ecosystem: Host-associated > Plants > Roots > Endosphere | place: USA... | reverse complement strand
GAGCGAGGGATCCCATGCCCCGGCAACGTCGAGAAAGGCTTGCACGCGCTGGGGATTGACCATGTCCGAAAGCGCCAGGCCAACGCCGAACAAAAGCCCCGCCAACATGCTGACGAATCGCGTCATGACACATACCCCAGGATATGACGCACGACGTAGACCGTGATGGCGGCCGAGCACATGAAGGCACCTGTCGCCGCTATCGAGCGTGGCGACAATCGTGCAAGGCCACAGACGCCGTGGCCGCTGGTGCAACCGGAGCCGAGTCGTGTGCCGTAGCCCACCAACAAGCCGCCAACGATAAGGACTGCCATGTTCGCGGTGGGTTCGACGGCAGGTCGGTGCAGCATCAGGTACGTCAGTCCAGCCCCGGCCATCGATGCGACGAGAAACAGACGGGTAGCCGTTCGATCATGCCCCTCGGCCCAGCCGAGCGACGCGGCCGTCATGCCGGACACCCCGAGTATCCGGCCATTGAAAAGCAGGAGCATGCCGGCAGCGGTGCCGATGCAGAGGCCGCCGAGTACGGGCCAGTACCAAGGCAGATGGGCGAGTGTTGCGATCATCACAGCAGATCCAGCGGAAGCTTGAGATAGCGCACGCCATTGCCTTCCGGTTCCGGCAGGTTGCCTGCGCGCATGTTCACTTGAACGGACGGAAGCAGCAGGCGCGGCATCGGCAGGGTGGCGTCCCTGGCTTCGCGCATGCGTACGAAGGTGTCTGCATCGATGCCTTCACGTACGTGCACGTTGCCGGTGCGCTCGGCGAGGATGGTGGTTTCCCACGCATAATCGTCGCGCCCCGGCGCCTTGTAGTCGTGACACAGAAAGACGCGCGTGGCGTCCGGTAGCGACATCAACCGCTTAATCGAGCGATACAGCGTGCGTGCATCGCCGCCCGGAAAATCGCAGCGCGCGCTCCCGTAGTCCGGCATGAACAGCGTGTCGCCGACGAACACGGTGTCACCGATGACATAGGCCATGCACGCCGGTGTGTGTCCCGGTACGTGCAGAGCCACCGCCTGCAGCCCGCCGATGGAAAACGTTTCGCCGTCGATGAACAGGTGATCGAATTGCCGTCCGTCGCGGGCAAAGCGATCGTCCTCGTTGAAGATGTCGCCGAAGGTCCGTTGTACGGCGGTGATTTGCGCCCCGATGGCGAGCGTTCCACCCAGGTGCTGGCGTAACCAGGGCGCCGCGGTCAGGTGGTCGGCGTGTGCGTGGGTCTCCAGGATCCAGGTGACCTTGAGCTGGCGCTCCTTGATCGCCGCCACGATCTGTCCCGCCGTGCGTGTGTCGGTGCGCCCGCTGGGCGCATCGAAATCGAGGACGCTGTCCACGATGGCGCAGGCATCGCTCGTTGGATCCTGCACAAGATGGCTGACCGTAAACGTGGCCGGGTCGAAGAATGAGGTGACGATGGGTGCCAAGGCCGGGGTGTCCATGGCGCCTTGCGAGGTGCGAATGGCGCGTTGAAGGGAGGCATCGCCTGGGTAGGGTGTCATGGCACGTCACCGGGTTGGGATGGGATATATTTACATGATTTATGTATATATGTAACTATGGCTTTCAGCCGGTATGGCTTCTGGTCAGATTTCGTTGATGGAGAGCCCTTTGAACGCCGCTTTTCAAACTCCGCGCCCGTTGCGCCTCAACGAGCACGCACCCGATTTCCGCGCCCGGACCACGCAGGGCGACGTATCGCTCTCGGATTACCGCGGGCGCTGGTTGGTGCTGTTTTCCCACCCGGCCGACTTCACGCCGGTGTGCACCAGCGAGTTCATGGCCTTCGCGCAGGCGGCCGCCGAGTTCGCGGCACTGGATTGCGCGTTGCTGGCGCTGTCCATCGACGGCCTTTACGCGCACCTTGCCTGGATTCGCGACATCAACGAGCGGTGGGGCGTGGCCATCGACTTTCCCATCATCGAAGATCCTTCGATGGCCATTGCGCAGGGCTACGGCATGCTCGCTCCGGATGCCGCCGATAGCGCGACGGCGCGCATCACTTATGTGATCGACCCGGAAGGCGTCATTCGCGCGATGAACTGGTATCCGATGGAAGTGGGGCGATCCGTGCCTGAACTGCTCCGACTGGTGGCAGCGCTACAGACCAGCGACCGGCATGCCGTTGCGACGCCGGAAGGCTGGCGCCCGGGATCGCCCGTTCTCGAACGTGTGGAAACGGACGCATCGAAGGCGTCTGCGATCCAGCCTCGCGATGGCGAGTCGTGGTATTTCCGGTGGCGCCCGTGTCCTTGAGCAACGACGCCACGCTGGAAGCGATGAAGGCCGCCGTACCCGACGTGGCGGAGTTGCTGCGTCTGTTGAGCGCACCTACGCGTCTGCTGCTGCTTTGCCATATCGCGCAGGGCGAATGTGCAGTGGGCGACATCGAGCGAGATCTCGGCATCCGTCAGCCGGGCCTTTCCCAGCAACTCGGTGAACTGCGCCAGGCGAAGCTTGTGACGACGCGGCGGCAGTCGCGGTCCATCTATTATTCGATTGCCGATGAGCGTGTGCGCATGCTGCTGGGCGCATTGCATGCCATTTTCTGTGGCGAAGGGCTGCCGATGCTAGCTCCATCGCCCGCCTTGCCTGCCACGCGACAGGGTGGGGCAGCGCGCTTCGCGCGCATGTTGCCTTAGCGGCCGCGCGGAACGTAGACGCTACGATTTCCCTTTGCGGGAACGCTCCGTCGAATTGTGCTCGCCGCTATAGCGGCTTCTACAAGAGGCGTGCCCCGTCGTGCGGAAAGCGCGCTTCGTTGTAGGAGCAGATACAGCGGCGAGAGGCAACCCTCACTCCCTCGCCCGCGGATAGGCTCAGAGCTTGAAGCCGCTGACCACGGACTCGAGCGTGCGGGTCTGGTCTTCCAGTGCCTTGGCTGCGGCGGCCGCTTCTTCCACCAGTGCGGCGTTCTGCTGCGTCATGTCGTCGAGTTGCGTGACCACGCCGTTGACCTGCTCGATGCCCTGGCTCTGCTCGTGGCTGGCGGCCATGATCTCTTCCATGAAGGTGGCGACGTGCGCGACGCTGCCCGTCAGCTCGCCGATGCGCTCACCCGCCACGCGGACGAGTTCTGAGCCGCGCTCCACATCGTCCACCGATTCGGCGATCAGTGCCTTGATGTCGCGCGCCGCCTTGGCGGAACTCTGAGCCAGGCTGCGCACTTCGCCCGCCACCACCGCAAAACCACGCCCCTGCTCACCGGCACGAGCCGCTTCCACCGCGGCGTTGAGTGCCAGCAGGTTGGTCTGGAAGGCGATGCCGTCGATGACACCGACGATGTCGGCAATGCGCGCCGACGACTTCGTGATGGCATCCATCGTGGTGACCACCTCCGCGACCGTGCCGCTGCCACCATGCGCCGCCGCTGCCGCTTCGCGGGCCAGCGTGTTGGCCTGGCGCGCATTCTCCGCATTCTGGCGAACCGTGGCGGTCAGTTCTTCCATCGACGCGGCGGTCTCTTCGAGCGAACTGGCCTGTTCTTCCGTGCGCTGCGAAAGATCGAGGTTGCCGCTGGCGATCTGCGTAGCGGCTGAGGAAATAGCCGAGGAGCTGTCGCGCACCTGTCGCATCATGCCCTGCAGGCGTGCCACGAAGCTGTTGAAGCTTTCCACCACGCCGTTGTATTCGCTGCCGTTGCCGTGGGCGAGACGACGGGTAAGGTCTGCATCGCCCGAATTCAGGTCATCGATGTTGGCCTTGAGCGTGGCGAGCTGGCGCATCAGGGCGCGTATACCCAGCACCAGGGCAGCAAGCAGCAGCAAGGCGAGCGGCACCTGCACGGACGCCAGCTTGGTGAGAATGCGCGAGCTGTTCTCGGTGAGCAGGCGAGTGGGCAGGCTGGTGGCAAGCACCCACGGCGTGCCGGCGATCGGCTTCAGGAAGAGCGTGTGTGCTTCGCCGTCGGCATCGTAGTCATGCTCGATCTGTCGGGCTTTCGCCAGGCCGGGCAGGGCGTCCTTCACCTGGGCGATCATCGTCGAGCTTCCGGCGAGGTCGGCGAGCTTCTTGAGAACGATATCGTCCTTGATGTACGTGCTGTTGCTGACGATGGTGCCGTTCGGCTCGACAATCAGGATCTGGCCCTGAACCTTCTTTTCCATGTCGGCGACAAGACGGTTGAAGAAGCCGAGAGTGACGTCGATGGTCGAGACGCCAAAGATCTCGTCGCCCTTGTAGATGGCCATGGCGCAGTTCGTGCGCGGCTGGGCGCTGGCATCGTCCTTGTATGCATTGGCCCACAGGCAATGCCCGCGCGGTGCGGTCAGGCCGTTCTTGTACCAGCTCTGTTCCCAGTACTTCAGCGCGTCCGGCTGGTTCCAGTGCGTGTTGACGGCCAGCTTGCCGCTGGCGTCGCGCGCGAAGAAGGTGCTGTCGCGTTCCTTGGTTGCTTCGCGCTTGAACGGCAGGGGCCAGATGCCGCCGCCAAACACGTCGGCGTCGCCATACTGATCGACCAGTCCGGGCTGGAGGCGATCGATGGACGCGCTGTCCATCAGGGCCACCGTCTGCGTGATGCTGCGCTGCTGCGCTTCCACCTGGTGCAGCTTGTTGGTAATGACGCTACCGATCTCGTCCACGTTCCATTCGACCAGCTTGGCCTCGGTCGCGCGGAGGTCCGGGCTGACGAACAGGCGGATGACGACGAGAGTCAGTGCCACCAGGACAAGAAAATAGGCAGCGACCGCCACCGTGTAGCGCGCCTGGGTCGACTTGAAAAGATTCACGCGGAGAGACCGTAGGGATATGGGAGTCCAATTAACGGCCCGGCCGGGCGGTTCTTTAGGGCTAAATTGTCAGTCTTTACAAACCTTTGCGTCTCGGTAGGGGTGAGACAAACCTAAGTAAACGCTTACGTCGTTGGGATTGGTCACGATACGGCGACTGCGGCGCCGAGGTCGTGAACGGCTGAGAGCGTGCCTGGCATGCCGATGTCAGGCGCATTCTGGGTTTCCCCCTCCTCTGCCAGACGTCGTAGCAGCGAGGCGACGTCGAGCAGCAACAGCGTCGTTTCCCCGGGTATCTCGGCGACTTCATGCATGTCCTGCCGTAGTTCGTCATTCAAATGAAGGGCGATCAGGGCCGGGACCAGCAGCTTGTTGGACGGTTCGATGCTGGTGATGCTACGCACGGCGTCGACGACCAGGCCGTATTTGTGCCCTGCATGTTCCACGACGAGGATGCGGGTGTCTTCCGTCTCGACGAATGGCTCCATGCCGTACACGTGGCGCAGGTCGATCACGGTGATCAGCGCGTGGCCGGTGTTGAGCACCCCGCACACGTACGGCGAAGATCCGGGCGGGCTGACGAGGGGATCGTGTGCACCGATGACCTCGCAGACCTGGTCGAGTCGCACCGCCATGGGGCGATCGAGATCGAAGGTCAGCCAGGTTTCCCGTTGAGTCTTGCGGCGGGCGTCACTGGAGCGTTCCTCCTCGTCGGTCACGAGGTACAGGTCATGGTGGCCCTTCGCGAGGTGCGCCATGTAGGTGTTGGCAAAGAGCGCGCTGGTGCTGATCAGGATCAAGTCGCCTTCGCCGGTGTCGCGTCGGCTGATGACGTTGGCGAACAAGCCGATCTGTCCGCGTGTCGGTGGCATGGGCAGCAGCTGCGCCTCTGTGTGCGCCACGATGCTGTCGATGTCGTCGACGAGCAGACCAAGGTAGAAACCCTTGTCACGAAGCACGACGATGCGGCGCATGTCCTCAACGTCGGATGCGTCGGGTGAAGCCAAAGACGAGGCTTCGAGCCCCAGGAAGCTGGACACATCCAGCACCGGCACCGGCCGGTCGCGCAGGTTGAACCAGCCGCGGCAGACGGAATCGGCCAGCACCGAATGTTCCAGCTCCGGGACTCGTACGATTTCATGGATGGCATCCATGGCTAGCGCCATGTGACGACCGGTCACATGGAACGAAATGACCCTGCTGACCTTGCGCAAGGCGCTGCGTTGGCGCGCCTGCAGAGCGAGCAGGGCGCTGTTGGCCTGCGGAACGCCGGGGAGGCGAACGAGTGCTTCCGCAGACAGCACTTGGATGATGCGCTGGTCGAAGTGAAAGGCCCCGGCGATCAGGGCGCTGGCGTTCGCGCCGCTATCGAAGCGCACGATCTGGTTGCTGGCGAGGCGGAGCATCTCACCGGTATGGTCGAAGGTTACGCCGAGCAGGCTCTGGTCGGCTTTGATGATAGCGACGCGACGATTCGCCTGGTCGCCAACGGCAGGCTGACCAAGGAACCGGGCCAGGTCCATGACCGGAATCATCATGTCACGGAGCAGGAACAGACCGAGGACATAGTCCGGTGCGAGAGGGATCTGCGTCATGCCTGAGGGGAAGCTCACCACTTCCTGCAGGACGTCGATCGGCAAGGCCAGTTCGAACTCGCCCAGATGGAACGTGCCGAACAGTTGCACGTTGGCCTGGGCGCCGGGGGCGAGATCTAGCGAAGGCATTTCCACGGTGAATTCCTCTAAATGACGCGTTCGAAACTGCGGACAACGAAGCGTTGCGTATCGCAGTGGATGCTCAGTTGCCTGCCGACATGACCGCCGGTTTCCGTGTGAATCACACGAATGCCCGCTTCGGCCAACAGACGTTGTGCTGTCAGGGCGTTGCTTTCGCCGATGCCGCCGTGAAGGATGGGCCGCGTGTGCGGCATCATGAACGCACCGCCTGCGACCACGGCGTCCAGTTCCGAGTGGTGATCCGCCGTGGCACCGATCGATGCCAGCAACGAGGGGATCGCATCGGTGACGTACTTTGCGGAGAGTTGCGTCGAGGGGACGGCGGATTCAGGAAGCAGGCAGTGGGCGAGCGCACATACGCCACGCTGTGGCCAAAGAATGCCGATGCCCACGCATGAGCCCAAGGTGCTGCGCAGGATCTGCGCGCCCTTGCCCGATCGCACCTCACACATACCCACGTAGACATCCAACGTGCTCATCATGCTGTCTTCGTGTTTCGATAGATCAGCGGCTGCTCGTACGTGAAGCCGCTGCGGATGCGGTGCAGTGACTCCGACTCCCCAATGATCAGGGTGGACTCAGGCGCCATCGCGCGCCTTACGCGCTCCACGACCGCCTCTTGGCCCGGTTCATCGAAGTAGATCAACACATTGCGCAGAAGGACGAGATCGAAGCGCGTCGGTTCGGTCAGATCCTGATAAAGGTTATGGGGGCGAAACGTCAGGTGTGCCTTCAGTGCAGGGCGAGCGGTATATCCGTCGCCCTCGGGCACGAAGTAACGCTCGACCATCTCAGGGCGACTCGCCTGCAGCCCCTTGGCGTTCCGGCCTGCGTAGCTCCCTGCGGCGGCGACGTCGAGCACCGCTTGCGAGATATCCGTGGCGAGAATGCGGTAGCTGAAGTCCGGGTGCTTCTGGCGAAACTCGTTGGCGAGCATCGCCAACGAGTAGCCCTCTTCGCCCGTGGACGCGGCCGCCGACCATATCTGCATCGTGGCGCCAGGATGCGCCGCGTGCCACCGAGGAAAAAAATGTTCCTCGAGGTACTGCCAGATACGCGGAGTACGAAAGAACGACGTCTCGTTGGTCGTGACCAGATCGATGAAACAGCCGACTTCGTGCTTCGACCTGCCCAAGAGGGCCAGGTAGGCTTCGTAGCCCGAGAGCTGAAGCTCCTGAAGGCGCCGACGAAGCCTCCCGTGCAGCATCGTCCACTTCCGCTCGGCCATCACGATGCCGGTGTGCAGGCGTACCTGCGCGAACAGCGCCTCGCGAATGGAGGGATCGACGGCGGCTTCCCGCTCGAACATGGCGGGTCAGGTCGCGAAGTCGTTGACGGTGGTGTTCAGTTCCACGGCGCCTTCCATCAGCGAGCCGCAGGCGCGAGCGATGCTGTCGCAGGTGGAGGCTGTCTTTTCGGTCTCCTCGGCAATGTGCTGCACGGCGCTGGCGACCTCGCGCGCGGCAACGGCTTGCTCTTCGGCACCGCACGAAATCTCCGACATCGCCTGCGTGGTGCTGACGACGCCGAACAGAATCTTGTCGAACGCCTCGGAGGCTTCCTTGGCGATCAGGCTACCCTGGGATGCGCGCTTTGCGGACTCGTTGATCAGCTTCGAGATTTCCTTGGAGGCCTGCGACGACCGCTCGGCAAGCTTGCGTACCTCATCGGCGACGACGGAGAAGCCGAGGCCATGTTCGCCGGCACGTGCCGCTTCGATCGCTGCGTTGAAGGCGAGGAGGTTGGTCTGGCTGGCTATCTCGCCGATGACCTTACTGATGTCACCGATGTCTTCCGACGACTTGTTGATCAGCTCCATCGCTTCGATGGACTTGCCAAGCGCCTTCGCGCCGCGCTCGGCTTCCTGCTGGGTGTCCTTGGCCAGCCGATCGGCGTTCTGCGAATTGCTGGCGATCGAACTGATGGATGCCGTCAGCTCCTCGATGGTGGCGTTCATCTCCTCCACGGTCGCGCCGAGCAGCTGCGCACCGGCGGCCATCTCATTGGACTGCTGGGCGATCTGGGTGGAGGCGGTGGAGAAGTCCGCGGCGCGGCGCTTCACCAGTTCTTCCAGTTCGCCCTGGAAGGTGATGTCCGCAGCAAACTTGACGATCTTCCGCAGACGCCCATTGCCGTCGTAGATCGGGTTGTAGCTCGCCTGCAGCCAGACCCGGCGACCGCCCTTGGCGACACGGCGATAACGGCCGCGATCGAATTCACCGCGACGCAGCCGTTCCCAGAACTCGGCGTACTCGGCGCTGGCGGTATAGGCGTCGTCGCAGAGCTTGCGGTGATGCTGGCCGACCAGCTCGTCGAGCGAGTAGCCGACTACCGCGAGGAAGTTCGCGTTGGCGGAAATGACATGGCCGCTGGGATCGAATTCGATTACGGCCTGCGACTTGTCGAGCGCCGTCATCTTCCCATCCAGCTCGGCGGTCTTATCGATCAGGGTGCTGATATCGGTCGCGAACTTGACGATCTTGTAAGGCTTGCCATCGCGGTCGAACACCGGGTTATACGAGGCGCTGAGCCAAACCTCGCGGCCGTCCGCGGCGATGCGCTTGAATTCGCCGACCTCCGGATGTCCCGCGCCAAGCCGCTCCCAGAATTGTTGGTATTCGTCCGCGGCGACGAAGGCCGGCTCGCAGAACATGCGGTGATGCTGTCCGATCACCTGGTCGGCCGTGTAGCCGAGCGTATTAAGAAAGTTTTGGTTCGCCGCAAGAATGTTCCCCTGCAGGTCGAATTCGATAATGGCCTGAACGCGGTGCAATGCATCGCTCGTGGCCTTGAGGTCATTCACTTCTTGAGCGGCATTTGCACTTGCATTGCTGGCCATTTTCTTTCCCCGTCGTGTTTCGTTAGTGCCTACGGAGTTATCGCCGCAAAAACGGCAAACTTTAGGGCTATCTCGCTGATGAAAAAGGAGAAAGCCAAAGATAAGGTAAGTGAAGGCGGTAAGCCGCGAACGGGAGTACTTGGGACTTAAATCTTCGGCGAACGCCAGGGAAAAAAACCATTGGAACGAGGCAATGATTTAATGCTTTGACAGTAATTGCATGGCGACGCATTCACGGCCTGGATCACATCGCTACGTCATTTCGGTGGATACCCGGACGGTGCGGACGATGAAGTGCGTTTTTCTTTTGATTGCTGAACGGATCCCAGCGTTTCAGCGGCGTGAGACGGCGTCTCCCGCCGTCGGCGACCTCTGTGGCTACTGGCGGCTTGAGCCGTACCGACCTGTCAATCGCGTCATCCGCATCGCTGTGCTTTCGCTGTGCCACATGTTGCTTGGTCAATCTGTAATCGCGTCGACGCCGCTGCAGCGACTTCGCTTCAAATCCGCGCTCACGATGCTCTGCGCATGGCAGCCATCGCTGGGCCGAGTGTCATGCCTGCATCGACCACAACCTCACCGAATCGGTGAGGTTGTGAGATGTAGTGTGCGTGACAACCACACTTCAGTTCGGTGAATGTCGCCGCTTCAGGGGACAACATTGGGGTGGGTAAAAGATGGGGACGAAGACGACGTGTGTCGCCAGCCATAACGAGCGGACGCGTGCCGCCATGTGGCGTGCAAAAGTATTGAGTGCAGCCATTTGTGCCGGCCTGGGCTACAGCATGTCAGGCCATGCGCAAACGGTCTGCAGTGACAGCCAAGGTGCCGCCGCAGGCACGGCAGTGGCGGCGGACGGCACGGCTTGCGGACATAACGCCTCTGCTATTGGCGACGGAAGCACTGCCTTCGGTGATTCCGCTCTCGCGAATGGCGACCACGCCGCAGCATTCGGCGGTGGTGCGATCGCCAACGGCTTGAACGCCACCGCTCTTGGCGTCAACGCACTCTCCAACAGTGATGGTGCGATGGCGGTGGGTGCTTCGGCAGTCGCAACGGCCGCGAGCGCCTTGTCGCTGGGCACGGCGGCACAGGCCCTAGCAGCCAACGCCGTGGCGCTGGGTGCCGGTTCGGTAGCCGATCGGAGCAATACCGTATCGGTCGGTGCCAGCGGCGCCGAGCGTCAGATCACCAACGTCGCGGCCGGCACGTTTGCCACCGACGCGGTCAACCTCGCACAACTGACTGATGCGACCCACACGTCAAGCACATTCTTGAGCGTGGGCGATGCCAATGGCGACGGCGCACCCGCCGTGACGGATGGCGATGGTGCGGTCGCGCTAGGTCGGGCCGCGTGGGCATCCGGTTCGGAATCGGCGGCGTTCGGTGCCGCAGCGCTTTCGCAAGGAAACGGCGCAACGAGTCTCGGTAGCGAGGCTGTCGCTGCCGGCAACCTCACACTCGCGGGTGGCTACGGCGCCTCTGCGACTGATGTGAACGCGGTAGCGCTCGGCGGCAACGCCAGTGCCAGCGGCGTTGCGTCCCTGGCGATCGGCGGACGAAACGAGACGGCAGACGGCACCGCCATCTTCACCGGTACATCGAACACGCAGGCATCGGGTGTGGCGTCCATGGCAGTCGGCGCGGGTGCCCGGGCCACCGGCATTTATGCTGGCGCGGTGGGCGCCGGCTCGTACGCGAGCGATCGCTCCGCCGTCGCGGTGGGCGGTGTGGTGGATGTGCTGTACGACGAGTTGGGCGAGGGATTCGATGGCGTGAATCTGCAGGCGACGGAGGCCACGGCGCGTCTTGCCAGCGCCTTCGGATCGGGCGCCCAAGCGACGGAGTACGCATCCACGGCCGTAGGCACGATGGCTTCCGCCTCCGGCATTCGTTCGATTGCCATGGGTTACAAGACGACTGCCACCGGCTACGACGCAACGGCCGTTGGCGATCGCGCTGCAGCCACTGACGATTGGGCTACCGCACTCGGTGCAGGCAATACGGTCAGTGTGATGCGAGGCACGGCGGTCGGCACTTTCAATTCGGTCTATGCAGACAGCGGCGTCGCACTGGGTTACGGCAATCTGGTGGCGGGGGCTTACGCGACCGCGATCGGCTATGGCACCGGGGCTCAAGCAGACGACAGCGTCGCCATCGGCCATCAGGCCTTCGTCTGGCATTCGGGTCTTCCCGTGGATGACCAGCCAGCGGTCCCATTCTCCAATGACGTAGCCATCGGCTCGAATTCGGAAGTCTTCGGCAGCAACTCCGTTGCTTTGGGGCAGGGTGCCAAGGTGGGCAACAGCATCTTCTCGTCGGGCGATCCGAAGATCGTCAACAACAGCGTCGCCTTGGGCGCAGGTTCCATCGCGGATCGCGACAACACCGTCTCGGTCGGCAGCAGTGGCGGGGAGCGTCAAATCACGAACGTGGCGGCGGGCGATCACGACACCGACGCCGTGAATCTTGCGCAGTTGCGTGCAGTAGCAGGAAACGTGGGCGACCTCGCCAACGGCGCCGTGACCTACGACGACAGCACGAAGGCAAAGGTAATCCTGGGCGGAGCGTCGGGCACCGTGATCGACAACGTCGCGGACGGGTCCCTGGTTTCGACAAGCCGTCAGGCGATCAACGGCGGCCAGTTCAATCAGGGCCTGTCCACCCTGGCAAACATCATCGGTGGCGGCACGATCGTCGATCTCACAGGTCACCTGGGTGGCTTCAAGGTGTCGGTGCTCGGCCAGGATTACACCTCGATTGCCGGTGCGATTGGCGCGCTCGACACAGCAGTGAATTCGCTCTCGCACGGTGTCGCGCCTTCCGTGGCAGGAGGCATAGCCGTGGGGCAGGGAGCCGCTGCAGTCGCCACGTCGTCGGTATCGGTGGGTGACGCGTCGCGCGCTGGCGGACAGATGGCGACGGCGGTCGGCTCTCATTCGCTGGCGTTCGGCCCTGGCGATACCGCAGTGGGTGGCGGAGCGAATGTGGGTGCGGATCAGAGCACCGCGGTTGGCGCCAACGCCACCATCGCGGCTTCAGCACAGAACTCGGTTGCCGTCGGCGCTTCGTCTTCCGTGCAAAGCGCTTCGGGTACGGCGTTGGGCCAAGGGGCAGCAGTGACCGCAACCGGCGCCGTGGCGCTCGGTGCGGGCTCGGTCGCAGACCAGGCCAACACGGTATCGGTCGGCAATGCCACCACGCAGCGTCGCATCACGAATGTGGCGGCGGGCCAGGCGCCCACGGATGCGGTCAACCGTCAGCAGATGGATGCGGCCACGACGCAGGCTGTGCAAACGGCGCAGTCGTACGCCGATGCTGGTGATGCGAAGACGTTGTCCAGCGCCAACGGCTACACCGATACACGCGTGGCCAACGCGGTGAGTCGGACCGACTTCAATGCCTTCGAAAATCGGGTTGAGCAGCGCTTCGGTGCGTTGGATACCCGTGTGGCCCGCGTGGGCGCGATGGGTTCGGCGATGAGCGGTATGGCGGGTGCAATTGCGGCCGCCGAAGGCACGGATAACAGGGTGAGCGCCGCAGCGGGTGGTTATCGAGGTGAGGGCGCGTTGGCCGTGGGTTATGCGCAT
>Ga0209674_100628_pt1 | contig 13017 bp, 9 predicted proteins | sample AraplaCvi_mMS_r2_FD_184279 | JGI IMG/M metagenome (GOLD analysis project Ga0209674, IMG submission 184279) | Arabidopsis root microbial communities from North Carolina, USA - plate scrape CL_Cvi_mMS_r2 (SPAdes) (version 2) | ecosystem: Host-associated > Plants > Roots > Endosphere | place: USA... | reverse complement strand
TAAAGGTGGAAGAGAGAAACGTACGGTCTCCCACTCTCTCCGCCAATGGCGTTTTTATTCAGTTAAATCAATAAGTTATCTGATTTCTGAAAAAAACCAGTCGGGACACATTTCGGGACACACAAGGTTCCCGATGCGCATCCCGCACTATCTCATCAAGGCTCCAAGCGGTGTTTTCCATTTCCGCCGGCGCATGCCGGTCGCCCTGCGTGCATTGCTCGGTCGACCTGTCATCAAGAAGAGCCTGCAGACGCGTGAAATCGCGGTTGCCCGTGATCTCGCCCTCAATCTTTGGCGTGCGTATGATGAGCTTCACGCTCACGTACGGATGCAGGGGATGGCAGGGGACGATTGGGACATCGATGCGCTGGCAGCCGCGCTGACGAAGAAGGGCAAGCGTTACCGTTTGAAGGCCAATCCTGATGGCTCGTTCGAGGTCGAAGCCAACGGAGCGGAAGATCATGCCCACGCCAAGGACATGGTCGAGTCGATTGGGGACATGCGAAAGGAAGCCATCGTCCAGGCGTGGATGCGCGAGCAGGGGTTTTCGCTCGACAGTCCGCCCCCGCCGGTGGCCACGCAGCGCACGCCCACGTCTTCCCCACGCCCGGCGCTGCCGGCACCCGTTCCCGCACCGGTTCAGCCCCAGGCGGTTGAACGCATCGACCGCGCCATCGACGGGTGGCTTGCCGATATTGCCTCCGGCACCATTCCGAAGACGCTCGTCATCAAGCGCTTGGCGATCACCGAGTTCGGCAGGTTCTTTGGCATGAAACGCTCCGTGCATGACGCCACGCGCGTGGAGATTGGCAAGTGGGTCAGCCATCTTCGTGGCCAGGAATTGGCGACGCCGACCATCGTCAACAAGCTGTCTTATCTCAAAGGCTTCCTTGAGTGGTGCAAGGGCAAGGGTTTCATTGAGTTTCCCAGGAACGATTCGCCTGCGTCCGGGCATGTGGTCTACAAGGCGCGGGAAAAACGGCTGAGGAAAAAGCACGGGTTCAAGGCGTTCAATGACGCCCAGCTCAAACTCCTGTTTGCGCCGCAAAACATCAAGCGTTTGTCCTCCGAAGCGCGGCTTGGCACCTGGATGGGGTTGTACATGGGCGCACGCGTCTCCGAAGTGGGACAACTCGCCCTCGTGGACTTTTTCGAGGTCGAAGGGATTCCTTGTCTTCGCATCACGAATGAAGGTGATGGGCAGAGCACAAAGAACGATTTTTCCAATCGGGTCATTCCCGTGCATCCCGAGCTCGTCCGCATAGGGCTTCTTAAACGCGTCGAACGTCTGAGGAAGATGGGAGAAACCCGGCTGTTCCCGAAAGTGGGGAAGGGCGCCATCAACGGCTCAGGCGACTGGCTGTCAAAAGCCTTTGCACGCTACGTGGGACTTATCCTTCCCAAGCCCGACACGGGCAAGCTGGGCTTTCACAGTTTCCGGAAAACCGTGATTCAAACCCTGCAGGCTGCAGGAGTCACAGCGGAACTGCGAGCTGCGTATGTTGGCCACGAGCTCGATGACGAGCACCACAGTTCATACGGCATGGACGCACCTAAATCGCAGGTGCTCGCGGCCATCGTCAAGCTTGACTACCCTGTAGCGCCCGATGCGGACGCCTTCGCATGAAGCCGAACGTGCCACTGAACCCGAAGGCAGAGACCTTCTTGGTCGCCAGCCGTGCCGCAATTGCCGAATAATCGCCGAGCTGGCTGAGCACATCCTTGATATTGGGTCTGCGGGGCGGCTCCTTAATGAGGGGCTCCAGCAATTCTTCAAGGGCGTCGAGCGCAGCCATGACCCTTGCCGACCCGGGTCTTCCCGGCCTCAAGGTGAACGGGTGTGCCAGCGCATAATTGAGGTTAGAGCAGGGCAGCACTACTGCCCTGTTGAGTGAAACCTCTATCGCCCCATAGCAGGGCCAGCCGCTTGTTGTGCCTGGTCTTGTTGCTGTTGTTGTTGAAGGACCTGTGCCTGCACCTGGGCGCCATTTTGTACATGCATGGCCGCCTCTTGGCTGCTCTGTGCGAGCGGGGTCTGGATGGCCTGCATCACATTGACCTCGGTGTATTGCTTGAAAGGAGAGTTGAGGTCGCCTTGTACAGCCCAGCCTCTGCTTGCATCGTCGTTCAAGACGACGTGGTCGACGCGATTGAATCCGGCTGCTGTCGCAGCAGAGGTCAGGGCGCCCGCGAAGTTTTGGGTCATGGGGCCGGGTACACGACCCTGCTGCTCATCAATTTTTGCCACGCAGGCATGGGCCTGCTCATACATGCCGTGGGCCGGGTGACGGGCATCGAGGAGGCTAGGGGTGGCAGGTGCCTCACCCTGGGTCTTCGCCGCTTGGAGGGCAGCGAAGGTGGCCGGTCCGGCGATCCCGTCCGGGGTGAGCTCATGGTCCTTCTGGAATTGACGCACCGCCGCCTCGGTTGCCGGACCAAAGGCGTGGTCGGCAGCGAGGGGATGGCCGTGAGCGTCGGTGTAGCCGAGTGCATTAAGCTGGGTCTGAAGGTCACCGACGGCATCCGACCGGTCGTGCAGGCGCAGGGTTGTGCCTTGTCCGTGGTGCGCACCCTTCTGAGGGCTGTTGCCCATCGCTTGCAGCTGTTCGAGCGAGATGGAGCCGTCTTTGACCCCCTGTATGAGCTCGGGGGTAATGAGGGTTGCCCACTGCTTCGAGCGGTCAACGCGCGCATCCGCCCCATTTTCACCGCCGTTGATGGCGACGCCGGCCGCATAGGCGTCCGTGCGATCAGCCTCAGGCACCCTATCTTTCCAGTAGGCAATGGCAAGCTTGGCCGCCATTTCCGGGTCGGCGGCGAGCTCCGGATGGTTCTTGAGGTCCACCCCGAACTTCTGGCCGAAGTGCTCGTAGTTGTCACGGCCTGTGTACTGGAAGTAGCCACGCCCGTGGTAGGCCCAGCCATCCCCGGGGTTGGTGTTTCCCAGGTCGCTCCGGTTGTCGTAGAGGATGTGGGCCATCTGCTCTGGATCACGGCTGTCGATGGCCGTCTGGATTTCTTCTCGGGTGTTTCGCGTGTCGGCACTTTTTACCGCGCCGACAACCTGCTCGACGCTGCGGTAGCCGAGCTGCTCGTTCATGGTGGTAAAGCTGCCGGTTTCCACCGACGCGTTGCCCATCACATTGGCCAACTCCTCGGGGGAGGTGATGCCGGCTTCAACAAAGCGCTTGAACAGGAGAGCGGAACTGGCGTTGAACTGCGGCATGGTCTACTCCTAGTGCACCACAGAGCGGTGGGTGCGAAGGGCGTCACGAATGACTTTGGGTGAAAACGCATCCACCGTCAGCCACGGCAGGGTGCCGGGGTAATCGAGCACCGATTTCGACACGATGACCCCCGACTTCCCGTTTTCCACGCTCGTTGCCTCGACATGTTGCAGGTGCCAGGCGCGCTTTTGTCCATCCCATGCGAACGCGTAAGTGGTGCCACCGCGTGACAGCTCGTTGAAGTAGGTCACCGAAGTCGGAGCGACCGTCAGGTTGTGGGTCAGCGCCATCGGGCCGGCATTCTTGGCCGACTCGTTGTACCGGCAATCGACAACCTCGCCGTTTTTGGCCGTCACGGCATAGCTGCCATCAACAGCGCGCAGAAACCACAGTTCGCACGCATTGCCGGTCGAAGGGTTCGGCTGGGCATGACGCACGACAAGAGCGCCGCCCGCTTTCTCGGCGCCGAACGGTTGGACGGGGATGAAGGCAAGCACCGTGTCGGTGGAAGCCACCAATGCCTGGACATTCGCCGGAACCGGGCCGGGGTTTGCCGCCTTCGCACAAGGAGCAAAGGCGCCGACCAGCGCCAAGGCGGCGGTGACGGCCAAGGCGGAAAAGCGTCCCATCCCGTTGTTGGCGGAGACAGCTTGGCGAGAGAGAAACCTGGAGCAATGGTTGGTCATCTGGACTCCTCGTTCTGACCGGTCATGCCATGGCTCAATCCATGGCCGCATCCAAGATTAACCGGGTTCGCCGCTTTGGCACGAGGGGGGAATTTCCATGAGTCAGGCGCGGGGTGTAACGCAGAGTCAGAGCATCTGTATCCAGCCCCGCCATCAATCGTCCGAAGGCTTTCCCTGCCGCACTTGACAGCTTTCGGTTTCTTGCCAGGATGGTGTTCCCGGCTGACATACATGAGCGCATTTCCCCAATCACAGGACGAACTCCCGGCTTCCAATCAGGCGTCGCACAACCTCACACAGAAAGATTACATGTGCTCGGGGGCCTCGCAGAAATCGCGTCCAGCCCCGGAAAGACGGTCTGCCCGGCACGGTCGCCGTGTGCGCAGGAAGACAAGGGCCGCTATCGAGCATTGGTTGGAAGGGCAGGGCATTCGGCTTGAACGGGTAGAGGACGCTTCGGTTCCGATGTTTGGAGGTGGCGTCGGCTATCGCTGGGTCACCCACCGGCCAGGGCAGCTCCCGCGTGCGTATGGGACACTTTATCGTTCCCTTCGCGCCATCGACGACCATTGGGCGATCATGCTCATCCGCTACTACTGGCACCGCCAGACCTGGGTCTTTGCCTGCTCTGCATTGGCGGAAGGCGATGCCTCGATGCCAGATAATCTTTCACGCTGGCTGGCCGGCCATGGTGAGGCAGGCGTGCCCGACCCATTGGTTCGCGCCTTCGGCTGGGCGACCTTGGAGAGCATTGATGTTTCCCCGGGTGCCCCTGTCTATCTCGAACTGCCGGATGGATGGCAGGCCATGGGACTGGAAATCTGCAACGGGGAAGAGGGGCTGCCCAGGACCTATGAGGAATTTCAGCTGCGGGACTTGCTTGCAGAGGAAATCAAACTCGCTGAGCAGCGCCACTTCGATTCATTGCCCTGCGCAGCCGCCGAGCCCGCACCCCGACGTCGATTATAGACCTAGGCTCCCCCGCGCTGCGGGAGTCGTCGTCGACCAAGAGGTAAGCAAGGGATCGAAGGCCCCCTCGGTCACTGGCAGGTTCCAATGATTGAACTTATCAAGCGAACTCCACCCGGATGTCATTGTCTCCTTGGTATTCTGCGCATCTTCCCTTTCAAGGCTATCAAGCTCCGCATTTAAAGCGGCTAGGCTCAACTCGGGGTATTCTTTGAATACACTGCCCTTGAAAACAACGATGCATTTAGTCGCATGGACCATTCGCTGTCCGTTGGGCAGCAGTTCAAATTGTGTGTAGACGCGTGCAAGGAATCGGCCGCCAGGGCTCAGCATTAGCCCGGTGAGTTCAACCGTGTACTTCGGCATTGCTCTGCTTCTCCGGTGTCAAGTTTTTGAGCGCTGCGCTGCAGTCATAAGCGGCGAAGCGATGCTATCCGCTGGTTATCGCATTGCCCGTCTGCTGGTTAGTACCTACTGCTACGAGGCATCCGTTTTGATCGTCCATGTGTGGTCCTGAACGCCTTCAGTAGACATGTTTGACGATGTAACCGGATCCGTCCGCGAGGTGGGCGATGATGATTCTCATCGCCGTACGGAAGTCTTCCACCTGTTTCTTGAAGCGTAACCAGACCGGGTCAGCTGAGTCGCATGCCAGCACGTCCAGGTCGACCCGATGGCCAATCTCGCGTAGGAAAGTGTTGATGACTGTCTGCATGCCTTCGAGTGCGATCGCGACCTTTGAGTCGGCACTGACCATTGCGCGGGTGCGGATAACCCGCTCACGCATGAGCGTGACCGATTGCAAGACGCGTGGCGGAAATTCGTAGTCCATGCCCTCATAGAGCGCACGTCGATCGTCGAGGAAGGAAAGAAGTTCACGCGTCTCGTGGTGGTATCGCTTGTGCTCGCGCAGCTCGAGAAGCGCAGCTTCCAGATCCAGTCCTGCCAGGCGACGGATGATGTCCTCATGCCCTTTCTTCCAGTCAAAGAGCATCTGTGCGGGGTACCAACTCGGGGCATTATCAACCTTCGGGTGGCAGGTCGTGCAGAGCCAGATTCCGTTTGCGGCACTCCACAGTTCGATGTCCGCGAACTCGGGCATTTCGTTGCTTCGTGGCCCCTTCTTACCGTTCGGTAAGACGTGAGCAGCCTCCGCGATGGCCCTTGGCCTGCCTTTTTCCTCGGCGTATCCCGTGAATTTAAGGCAATCGGGGTTCGAGCAGACATACATCGCACTTTTGCCGATTGCGTCCTTGGTTGTCTGCGAAAAATCGTTGTCGCGCATGATCTTCCTTGTCCTCCGTGAATGTAAGCGAGTTGTTCGAGTGCCAGGCTATCGGCCGACACGAAAGGAGCGGTGGAGAGTCAGGAACGTCTGCACGCTCCTCTTGTTCTTCTCTGGCCACGACAGCTTTCTTGTGTCGCATTTGTGGAGAGCCTACCCGATCTGACGGGCTCGATTCCATCGCCGAAAACGTGCATTGATGGTTTGACCCTTAGAGCCGAAAAAACACACGGGAGGGTGTTAGTTTCCGAAGCATGGACACGTAGGTTGCACGCCTATTTTCCCGGGAAACGCCATGCGAACAGTTTTCTCCTTGGCGTCGCGTGTGGACAGGGCACTAAAAAACTGAACAAACAGTGCTCTCTCTGCGGGTAAGATTCACCCCGAACGGGGAGCAGGAGCGCCTAATGCGCATCAGCAAGATTTCGGTTAGAAATTTTCGCAACTTCGTCAACTTCTCGGTCGACGTTGGGGACAACGCCATCGTTCTCGGTGAGAACCGGGTGGGGAAGTCGAACCTGCTGCATGCCCTTCGCCTGGTATTTGATCCGACGCTTCCCGACTCGGCGCGGCGGCTGCGCCTCGAGGACTTCCCGGATGGTCTGCGGCGGCCGCTTGCACCCGACGCGGAAGTCACCATTTCCGTAGAGCTCACCGACTTTGGCAACAACCAAGCCCTGATAGCGGCCCTTGAGCGCTGCCTTGTGGCTACCGAGCCCTTCGTTGCCCGGGTGACCTACCGATTCGGGCCGCGCGAGGACCTGACTGCTCCCCCGAGGACGGAGGCCGATTATGATTTCGTCGTCTTCGGAGGCGAAGAACGCGTTCCCTTGCTGCACGTTGGTCACGAGGTGCGACGGGCGACGCCCATGGATCTTTTCCCGGCACTGCGGGACGCCGAAGGCGACCTTGCCCGATGGTCGCGCTCGCCGCTCCGGCCGCTTCTCGACCGCGCAGCGGCAACTATCGACGAGAAGGTTTTGAAGGCCATCGCTGACGACATCGACAAAGCGACTGCAGCCATCACCGACATAGAGCCTCTGGAATTCGTTGTTGACAGTGTCAATGACCAACTCAAGGCTATGGTGGGCTCGACCCATGCGGTTGATACCAGCCTCGGATTTTCACCTACCGAGGGTACGCGCCTTGTGCGCGCCCTGCAGCTGATGATCGACGGTAACCGCCGGGGCGTGGCCGAGGCCAGTCTTGGGTCTGCCAATGTGCTTTACCTCGCCCTCAAACACCTCGAGATGCAGGCCTTGGCCGATGAGGGCGTTCGCCAGCATACGTTCCTCGCTATCGAGGAACCAGAAGCGCACCTTCATCCCCATCTTCAGCGACTCATCTACCGGACGTATCTGAGGACCAGGGATGGGGTCCAGCAGGCAAACCGAGCGCGAAGTATCCTGCTGACCACCCATTCGCCGAATGTGGCCAGTGTGGCGCCGTTGTCCGACATCGTGGTGCTGCGGGCCATCGGTGGGGCGACGGTGGGCCGGAGTCTTCATAAGGTCGGGAGTGTGCTGACCGACACCGACCGGGAGGACCTTGAGCGGTACCTCGACGTTACCCGTGGGGAACTCTTTTTCTCTCGAGGCGTGCTCCTCGTCGAGGGCGACGCCGAAAAGTTCCTGGTGCCCACGCTTGCCGCCCTCCGTGATCCTCCCCTTGACCTTGATGCGATGGGGGTGACGGTGTGCTCGGTCTCCGGAACGAACTTTGTGCCGTACCTCAAGCTCATCGGCGAGCCGGGCCTTGCCATGCCCTTTGCCTTGCTCACCGATTTTGACCCCATCGATTCAGAGGCGAGCCAAGAGGATGTCGACACACCAAACGAGGACGAAGAGGATGGGTACGGCCAGTACCGCGTCGTCAACCAGATTCTCCCTGAACTGGTCGATGAGGAGGTGCTCGACAATATGGAATTTTACGAGACCGTCGATGCGGCCCCTTTGTTTGGCGTTTTCCTCAATGAGTACACCTTCGAAGTCGACCTCTTTTGCGCCGGTACGCACACCCATTTCCGGGATGCCATTGTCGAGCTGACCACTAACAAGGCGATGAAGCAGCGCTTCAGGGCATGGGCAGCCGCCCCGGACAGCCTCGACAAGGAGCGGTTCCTGAAAGACATCGAGTCCATTGGCAAGGGGAGGGTGGCCCAACGCCTCGCGGCACTGCTGCTTGCCAGCCCTCCCGATGTGCTGCCTCGATACATCAGCGATGCATTTGACCACCTCGCCGGACTGCTGGGGCATCCGTGATGGGCTGGCGAGGCGCGGTAGCAGATCTTCGAAAGGATGCGGGACAGTCGCAGGCGTTTGATTCTGCCGGCAACTGCGTCGTCCTCGCCGGACCGGGAAGTGGAAAGACACAGACGCTCTCCATGAAGGTAGCCCGGTTACTCGACGAGGAAGTACGACTTCCCCGCCGCATCGCAGTCGTCACCTATTCAAACGGATGCGTCAACGAGATTCGCGCTCGGCTCAGAAAACTCGGCGTCGCCGATGACAGGAGGGTCGAGGTGGCCACGGTCCATGGCTTTTGCCTGACTGAACTCATCATTCCGTTTGCGCATCTTGCCGGCGTCGATGTGCCGAACCCGCTTGCCGTTGCTTCAACGGGTCAACGTCGGCAGTTAATGAATGACGCATACCGGGCCGTCCAGGGCGAGGGGGCGTTGCCCGGCTGGTTTGAGACAGCAAGCAGCGCCCTGCGGATGTCGACACCGGACCGAGCATCCGTCGACTGGCAGGGCGATGGGAGCCGGGAGCGGCGGTTCATTGACGAGTACGAGCGGCGCTTGCATGCAGCGGGCCTCATTGATTTCGACGGCATGGTCCTCGCCGGTCTGCATCTAATTGAGCAGTTCGAATGGGTGCGCCAGGTTGTCCTAGCCAAGTTTCCCATCCTCGTCGTAGATGAGTACCAAGACCTTGGCGTGTCATTGCACCGCATGGTCAGGGCGCTCATGGAAAGGGCAGCGGTGCGCGTCATTGCAGTGGGTGACCCGGACCAGGCCATCTTCGGTTTTACTGGGGCGCGGCCCGAGCTGCTCCTGGAGCTCGCGGCCCTTCCAGGCGTCGAACTGGTCCGATTGACGAACAACTATCGCTGCGCACCGGCCATCATCAACGCCTCCAGTGCAGTCCTTGGCCGCAGGTTTCGCACAGGGAACGCCGCTGGCGTCGTTGTCGCCCACGCCGTGCCGCCCGACATCGATACCCAGGTTGCCCGCGCACTCGACATCATCGTACCGGCACTGCTTGAGGGCCATGCGGACTGGGCCCCTGGGGACATTGCGTTTGTCTACCGCAGTTACCGGGAAGGCAACGCCGTCGCTGCGGGAGCCGACGCCCGGGGGATTGCCTATTCCCGGTTTGATAACGGGTCGCCCATCCGCCGCACCCGCCTGCTTGACTGGATGGGACTGGTGGCCCGGTGGTGCGTGACACCTCTGGGGCGGTCCGACGCCACCATCCATGATCTCTCAACCGCGCTGCTGCGCCTGATGGGGGTGTCCTCGGAGTCCGTGGCGGGTCGTACCCTGCAGGAGAAATTCCTTGGCTTCCTGTTCAAGGGCCGGAACCCGGGCATGCTGCTTCGAAAGTGGGTGGGTGGCATGCAGAAGATTTTTCTGGCCGAGTCATTGGCGCAGAGACCGGACCTCGTCGATGAGGCAAAGGCCGTCGAAGACCTGCAGCAGGCGTGTCGAGACGGAAACCCGCTTGATGCGTTCACGGTTGAGATGCTGGCCATGCAGGGCCGCGACCCGGATCGCCTTTACCTTACCAGCCTGCACAGCGCGAAGGGGTTGGAGTTCAACGCGGTCATCATGGTGGGCGTCGAGGATGGTGCTTTTCCCCACTACCGTGCCGACGACAAGGGCGTCGCCGAGGACCGCCGTCTTTTCTATGTTGGGGTGACGCGTGCCCGGCATGAGGTGCACCTGATGTATTCCAGGACGGCGTCGCCGTTCCTTGTGGATCTGCGCGAGCGTGGCGCGGTGGCGTGAGGCCACATGGAGTGAAGCGTCCCCGGGGCGGGGCCTGCAAGAACGACGAGAGCGCGTCTTAGTGTTTGGCTTTGCCCAACACGACACTAAAGCGTTGCAGGACCCATCCCGCTCCGCTCCACGGGGCTGCTTCAGAGCAGAAAAGCCTTCAAAGCAGGGGCGCCGTTCATCTGGCGCCCCTTTCTTTTGGATGAGGGGCAATCCGCTCTGCGCTGGTCCCGTCAATTCATTTGGACGTCCAAACGCTTGACAGGCGCCCGTTCTCTGCTTTGATGGAGCGACAAAATGCCCAGCCCATGACGGGCGCTCCCAGCCCAGGAAGGCCATGACCTAGACCACCAGTGCCACACCCGCCCGCCCGCACCTAGCCACCCACACCCGGTCCGCAGGCCATTCGGCGGTGCCGCCTACCGCTTCGGGTTAAAGCTGACGGATGAGCGAACCGGGGGAGACTCACGATTTCCGGAAACGGAAGGTCGGGGGAGCAAATCGTCCGGGTCGTCACGGTGGCCCCCCCTTGTGCCCCGGCACGGGCGACGGACCCCCAGCACCTCTGGAACCGCGTGGAAGCGTCCGAGAACCGAAAAGATGCGCAGGTCGCCCGCGACTACCGCGTACCCATCCCAGCGCGGCCTGACCGACGAGCAAGCCGGCGACCTTGCTGTGGATCTCGCCGAAGTTATCCGCGATGCTCTCGCGTCCTTGTGACTCGGCGCATTTCGCGCGCGGTATTCTTTCCAGGCTGGGCGGTCGGTGGCCGGACTCTTTGTTATTCTCCGCCCTGACTGGTCTCCAGGGTTTGCGTAGCGACGGGCCCATGGCCAACCGATGACGGATGGACACGGATGAGCAATCAGGGACCGACCGCAGATGGCGGTCACGGAAGCGCATGGCAGGGTGTCTTTGATGCGGCGACGTTCACCCTCGCCGACCTGGGCGCTGAACTTGATGACGTGGTTGCTGGACTCAAGCAATTTGACGGCGTCAGTGTGGTCTCGTTTCTCGCGGGGCTGCTCACGGTGCCGGCCTATCAACCCTGGACACTCCGCATCGAGGGCATCCTGTGTCTCGCCCTCGTGCACGCGCGCGGCGGGCGAAAGGCCACTGGGGCTGACATCGACCGGTGGCTGCAGCGTGCGTCGTCGTCGCACATCGGCCGCTTCGAGGACCCACCCGAGGACCTGTTCGTCTCGCGCGTGACCGATCACCGGGGCGACCGGCGGATGCTCACCGGCCTATGGGAGGAGGGGGCGTTTTACACACAGCTAGTCGTCGACATCGTTTTGTCGATGCCTGACGTCGGGAAGGCCCGTCCCATCAGGGCCTCGGTCGACGCCATTCTCACGCTCTCCGACCTCGTGTGCGAGCGCTCCGGTCTCCACCGCTATGACCCGGGATCTGAATCGATACCGCCTCCCCCGGTTGCCAGCATGCGTGGCATCCGCCAGCTGCGCTCGCGTGCGTTGCTGACGAGCAACGAACTCCGTGAAGCAGGCATCGACCCGGATGATCTCACTCCCTTCCTCATCACCCGTTCCGAGGTTGCGGCCCTCGGGTCCGAGCCGGTGCGGGTCTCGACCCTCCACATGCGCCCGGTGCTGCGCCTGGCGGAAGACCGCTACCTGGTGGCCTTGCCGGACGCCCTGACGGTCGCGCTGCGGTCATTCGTCATCACGTCGATGGAGGGCGGCGAGGCGCTGTTTGATAGCGCGCTCCACTTCATGACGGCGCGGGCGATGCGACGCATCCCCCTTTTTGCAGGCGCGCCCGAGGGGTGGGTCAACTGGGCGCAGGCGGGCGACTGGCGCCTTGGCAATGCATGGGTCGAGGTCGACACCGGTCACATGCTACGCGTCGGTTTCATCCTGCCGTCCGTGCGCCTCCATGCCGACGGCGGCTTCCTCACCGCCGTGTCGCCCGACGATGACGTTGAGGAAGCGATTGCCCGCCTGGCCGCCCAGGCGATTGATGAGGCGGAGCGTCAATCAGGGTTTCAGCGCGGCCTCCAGCTCTGGGTTGTTTGCGGCTGGGGCAAGGGCTTTGACATCCGCCTTCCGGACAATCCCCACCGATGGCAAACCCTCGCACTCTCCCTCGCCGATCTCGCCCGGCTGTGCAACGCTGATGATGTCTCCGTGCCATACCTGTGGAAGGCCGCCGACGGCCTTTCAGCCATCGACGCGGCAGGACTGCGCCTCATCAACATGAGCGGCCTTCCCAACCTCATCGCCTGGATGCGTCAGAACCATGGCCACTTCGCACCCCATGGCCAGATGCGCGGTGGGCATATCTCACCCGAACAACCCGGCGACGTCCTGCTGCCGACCCACGCTATGCGTGCACTCCGTATCGAAACCGACCACGCACTCGACATCCATGCTGCCCACGATGCGTCGGGCCGGGTTCACCTCCTGCGCCGGCCCTCGGGGTCGCCCCTGTTCCGATTCCAAGGCCTCGAGCGGTTGTACCTCTCATTCAGCGCCGCCCTCGAGGGGGATATGGTCATTGTTTACGAAGGGGAGGCAACCTGTTGGGTCACCATCGAGGCGGACGCAGCCGGCGCCCTGCGCTCGGATCTGATGGAGATGGTCAATACGTGGCTTCCGCGTGTCGCCCGCGTCCTCGAAGAGCAGCTCAATCCGGAGCCCGTGAACTTGTCGGTGACGCTCCGCTTCGACGACGACGTCGACACCCTGCCGCAGCGGATCACCGTCGACGAAGCCCACCTCGCCTCGCTGGTCAGCCTCGACCAGACCAGACACGTGGCACGCTTCGAGGCCGGCTTTCTCACCGGAGCGCGCCTCGTCGACAACACCGCCGAGCAACTGGTGGTCGGGG
>Ga0209674_100626_pt1 | contig 13169 bp, 6 predicted proteins | sample AraplaCvi_mMS_r2_FD_184279 | JGI IMG/M metagenome (GOLD analysis project Ga0209674, IMG submission 184279) | Arabidopsis root microbial communities from North Carolina, USA - plate scrape CL_Cvi_mMS_r2 (SPAdes) (version 2) | ecosystem: Host-associated > Plants > Roots > Endosphere | place: USA... | reverse complement strand
TGGCTCCCACCAGCAAGTTCTCACCGTAGCAGCGGTGCAGCCGAAGCGCAGACCGGTGGGCGCCACCCTGGTGGCGATAAGCCAACGAAGCGGCGTAGCAGCGAGGCAAGTTCCCCACCGCCAGCAAGTTCTCACCGTAGCAGCGGTGCAGCCGAAGCGCAGACCGGTGGGAGCCACCCTGGTGGCGATCAGCCAACGAAGCGGTGTAGCAGCGAGGCAAGCTCCTATCGCCAGCAGGCTGGCTCCCACCAGCAAGTTCTCACCGTAGCAGCGGTGCAGCCGAAGCGCAGACCGGTGGGAGCCACCCTGGTGGCGATAAGCCAACGAAGCGGCGTAGCAGCGAGGCAAGTTCCCCACCGCCAGCAGGCTGGCTCCCACCAGCAAGTTCTCACCGTAGCAGCGGTGCAGCCGAAGCGCAGACCGGTGGGCGCCACCCTGGTGGCGATAAGCCAACGAAGCGGTGTAGCTGCGGGGCCAGCTCCTATCGCCAGCAGGCTGGCTCCCACCAGCAAGTTCTCACCGTAGCAGCGGTGCAGCCGAAGCGCAGACCGGTGGGAGCCACCCTGGTGGCGATAAGCCAACGAAGCGGTGTAGCTGCGAGGCCAGCTACTATCGCCAGCAGGCTGGCTCCCACCAGCAAGCTCCCATCGCCAGACCAACCCCAAAAAAAACCCGGCTTGCGCCGGGTTTTCTTCGTTACGGTCGTTCGGTACCCCGTCGAGGGTCCGAATCGAAGGCTCTTACATCGCCCACATTCGGTGCATGCGGGCCGACGTTGGTCGACGGATTTCCGCCACCCTGCGGTCCATGGCTGCCACCGTCCGGACCGTGATCATCGCCATCCGGGCCGTGGTGCGGCAGCTTGTGCGACACCTCGTCCAGCTTGTCGCCCAGCATGCGGCGAACGCTGACGTAGAACACCGGAATCAATAGCAGACCGAGGAACGTCGCGAACAGCATGCCGCCGATCACGCCGGTACCGATCGCATGACGGGAGTTGGCACCCGCGCCCGTGGAGATCGCCAGCGGGAACACGCCGAGGATGAAGGCCAGCGACGTCATCAAGATGGGGCGCAGTCGCAGGCGAGCGGCTTCGATGACGCTTTGGCGCAGGGTCTTGCCACCCTGCTGCTGCTCCACCGCAAACTCCACGATCAGGATCGCGTTCTTCGCCGCAAGGCCGATGACCGTGATCATGCCGATCTTGAAGTAGATGTCGTTCGGCAGCCCGCGCAGCATCGAGAACACGATGGTGCCCAGGATGCCCAGCGGCACCACCAGCAACACGGACACCGGGATCGACCAGCTCTCGTACAGGGCGGCAAGGCAGAGGAACACGATCACCACCGACAGCGCGAGCAGCAGCGTCGACGAGTTGCCCGAGAGGATTTCCTGGTACGACTGGCCCGTCCAGTCATAGCCGAAGCCCTTCGGCAGCTTGTCGTTGACGATGCCCTCCACGATGTTCATGGCCTGGCCGGTGGAGTAACCCGGCGCCTGGTTGCCCACGATTTCCACCGCCGAATAGCCGTTGTAGCGGTTGAGCGTCGGCGCGGCCAGCGACCACTTCGAGCTGACGACGCTGGAGAGCGGAATCATTGCGCTGTCCACGGCCGTCGAAGCGCTGGCGACGGTCGATGAGGTGCTGCTGCTGTTCGTCGATGCCGTGCTGAGCGTGCTCGGGGTGAAAATGTGCTGGAAGGCATCGGTGCCCATGCGATAGGGCGCGTCGGCCTGCAGCATCACGCGCTTCACGCGGCCGCCGTAGGAGAAGTCATTGACATAGACCGGTGCCAGCGTGAGCTGGATCGCGGTGTAGATGTCGCTGACCGACAGACCCATCGTCTGTGCCTGCGTGCGATCGACGTGCAACTGAAGCAGCGGCGCGTCTTCGAGCGTGTTCGGGCGAACGCCGACCAGTGCCTTGTTCTGCGCGGCGGCGCCGAGCAGGATGTTGCGGGCCTGGGTCAGCTCATCGCGCGACTGGCCGGCGCGTGCCTGCAGGTACATGTCGATACCGCCGAACTGCGAGAGACCGCGAATCGTCGGCAGGTTGACGACGAAGATCGTGGCGTCGCGCACGGCCTGCATCTTGCCGTTCGCCTGCTGGATGAACTCGGTGGCGGTCATGTCGCGGTCGCCCCAGTCCTTGAGGCGGATGAAGCTCATGCCGACGTTCTCGCCCTGGCCCACGAAGCTGAAGCCGGAGATCTGGAAGACGCCGTCGACGGCGGGGTCGTTCAGCAGGATCGCGCGCTGCTGCTCCATCACCTTCTCGGTACGGGCGATGCTGGAGCCGGGCGGCAACTGCACGATGGCGAGCGCGTAGCCCTGGTCCTCGTCCGGCACGAAGCTGGTCGGCAGGCGAGTGAACAGGAAGCCGCAAAGCACCGCGATCAGCACGAACACCACCATCCAGACCGGGGCACGACGCACCGCACCGCCGATGTGGCCGGAGTAGGTGTGCTGAACCCAGTCGAAGACCTGGTTGAACTTGCGATAGACGATGTTCTTCTTTTCGTCGTGGGTGTGCTTGAGGATCGTGGCGCACAACGCCGGCGTGAACGACAGCGCGAGGAACGCCGAGAAGCCCATCGACACCGCGATCGTCAGCGCGAACTGTTTGTAGATGATGCCCGAGGCACCCGGCTGCAGTGCGGACGGCACGAACACTGCCGCCAGCACCACCGTGATCGCCACGACGGCGCCGGTGATCTGGCCCATTGCCTTGCGCGTGGCTTCCTTCGGCGACAGTCCTTCCTCGGACATGATGCGTTCGACGTTCTCGATCACGACGATCGCGTCGTCGACCACGATGCCGATGGCGAGCACCATGCCGAACAGGGTGAGCTGGTTGATCGTGAAACCGAGCGGCGACAGACCCAGGAAGGTACCCAGCAACGCCACCGGGATGACCAGGGTCGGGATAATCGTCGCGCGGAAGTTCTGCAGGAACAGCAGCATCACGAGGAACACGAGGATGATCGCCTCGACGAGGGTATGCACCACTTCCTCGATCGAGATCGTCACGAACTTGGTCGTGTCGTACGGTGCGAACCAGGTCACGCCATCGGGGAAGCCGCGGGCGAGATCGGCCATCTTGGCGCGCACAGCGTTTGCCACGTCCAGCGCGTTCGCACCGGGCAGCAGCTGCACGCCGAAGGAGCCGGTAGCCGTGCCGTTCCACTGTGCGTTGAAGCCGTAGGTCTGCGGGCCGAGTTCCACCCGCGCGACGTCCTTCAGGCGCACCACGGTGCCGTCGTTGTTGGCGCGCAGGATGATGTCGGAGAACTCTTCCGGCGTAGTGAAGCGGCCTTCGGCCGATACCGTCGCACTGAAGCCCTGGCCGTTGACCGCGGGATCCGTACCGATGGAGCCTGCGGCGAACTGCACGTTCTGCGTGCTGAGCGCATTGCGCAGATCGGTGGCCGAGAGGCCGTAGCCGCGCAGCTTGTCCGGGTTCAACCAGACGCGCATGCCGTACTCGGAACCGAGCTGACGCGTGTTGCCCACGCCCGGGATACGTGCGATCTGGTCGAGCACCTGCGACGACACGATATCGGTCAGGCGGTTGCCGTCGATCGCCGGATTGGACGAGGTGAGCGCAATGAACATCAGGAAGTCGGGGTTGGACTTGGCCACCACGACGCCCTGCTGGGTCACCTCGGAGGGCAGGCGGGGCGTCGCGAGCGACACCTTGTTCTGCACCTGGACCTGGGCAATGTCAGGGTCGGTACCGGTCTCGAAGGTCAGCGTCACGGTGGCCGTGCCGCTGGAGCTCGACGCGGAGCTGAAGTAGAGCAAGTGATCGATACCGGTCAGCTGCTGCTCGATGACCTGCGTCACGGTCTTCTCGGTGGTATCCGCGCTCGCACCCGGGTAGGTCGCCGTGACGACGACCTGCGGCGGAGCGATGTTCGGATACGACTCGATACCCATGTTGAGCAGGGAGATCGTGCCGCACAGGCTGATCAGGATCGCCACGACCCACGCGAAGATGGGACGGTCGATGAAGAAACTCGGCATGACGAAACTCCCTTACTGCTGACCGGCGGGGGCAGCCGCACCGGGGGCACTCGCGGCCGAAGCCGGAGCGGCCTGGGCGGGCGATGCCTTCACCGGCGCGTTTTCCCTCGCCTTGGGCAGACCCTGGACGATGATCTGGTCACCCGGCTTCAAGCCGCCGGTAACCACCCAGTTGGAACCGCTGATGCGCTCGGCCTTGATCGGGCGACGCACGGCGGCCGAGGGCACGGTCGTGTCCTTGCCCGTCTGCGGGTCCTTGGCGTGGCCTTCGCCGACGACCATCACGTAGGCGTCGTTGGCGTCGCGCAGCACCGCGGCCTGAGGAATCAGGAACACGTTGTGCAGGTCGCCAAGCGTGGCCTTGACCGTCACGAACTGGCCCGGGAGCAGGCGCAGGTCCGGATTGGCGAGCTGCGCGCGCAGATTGACCGTGCCGGTCTGCGGATTGACCGTGGCGGACGAGAAGTCGAGCACGCCCTGCTCGCCGAAGTCCGAGCCGTCCGGCAACTGGATGCGGACGGTGGCCTTGTCGGTGGGCGACAGCGTGGCGGCACCGTTGGCCGCGGCGCGGCGCATGGCATCCAGATCGGAGACCGACACGCTGAAGTTCACGTAGACCTTGTCGATCTGGTCCACCTGGGTCAGGAGCGTGGTCTCGTTCTGGCCGACCAGCGCGCCCTCGGTGACCTGCTGCTGGCCGGCGCGGCCGTCGATCGGCGAGACCACGTCGGTGAAGCCCAGGTTGATCCGAGCCGACTGCACGTTGGCTTCGGCCTGCTTCACGGCGGCTTCGGCCGTGCGCTGGTTGGCCTCGGCGGTATCGAGATCCTGCCGCGAGACGTAGTTCTTGCCGATGAGACCGCGGTTGCGATCGGCCTGTGCCTTGGCGTTCACGGCCGTGGCGCGGGCGGAGGCGAGGTTGGCCAACTGGGCGTCCAGTTCCGCCTTGAGGGGCTGCGGATCGATCTGGAAGAGCTTCTGCCCCGCCTTCACGTCCGTGCCTTCCTCATACAGACGATGCAGCAGGATGCCGGGTACGCGCGCGCGCACGTCGGCGGTGCGGAACGCGGATACGCGACCGACCTGATCCTGGACCAGCGGGGCATCCTGCGGCTGGGCGGTGATCGTGCCGACTTCCGGCGGGGGCGGCTGCTGAGGAGCCTCCTGCTTGTGGCAGGCGGCAAGCGCCGCGGCGAGGCCGAGGGCCAGCAGGGACGAGCGCAGGGGCAGGGGATTCATGAGAACTCCGTTCCTTTTCCAGGTTTCTTGTTCGTTCGCGCCGGTTCATCCGGCAAGATGTCGTACGCATGCATAAATACTGTTACCGCGTGCCTCGCCCAGCCGTCCTGCGCCTTCTGGCCTCTTGCGCGCATGCCAAAGAGGCGACGGTCCCCTTCCAGCCCATGCAGCATGGACAGGAACAGTTCCGCAGCGACGTCCGGGTCTTCCCTGCGCATCCTGCCGTGCTCCATGGCCTCCGCCATACAACGCGACAACCGGGTCGCGACCGTATCGATCGCGATCCGGAAGAAGGTCCTTGCCGCCGCCGGAAAGCGGGGGGCTTCCGCGATCAGCATGCGGCCCAGGGCCACGTTCTCGTGGTCCATCACGTAGGTCTGATGCGCCCGGGCCAGGGCATGCAGCGTCGAGGGCAGGTCGCGGCTCTCCGGGGTCAGGCTGGCGTGGAGAGGCAAGACGAGTTGTTCGACGGCGGCGTGGAACAGGGTGTCCTTATTGTCGAAGTGCGCATACACGGTTTGCTTGGACACGCCTGCCTCGCGTGCCACCGCCCCCATGCTGACGCGGTAACCGTCACGCAGGAACAACGCACATGCCGCCTGGAGCACCCGCTGCTGATGGTCTGATACGGGGCGGGTATCCAGGGTCGCCATGGGATTTCCCTGCTGGACTATACCGTCCAGTTTAGAATCTCCCCCGGACCAGCGTCAACGGTGCCTTGAGACATTCGCGTGCGAATTGTTGCGATGCATCCATCGCGACGACTCGCGCACGGCGCGCCGCTCGATCGAAACGCACCAGCGCGGATGCGGCGACGCAGTGAAAATTCCCGTACCGTAAGCACGCCTCGGTGTGGCTACATGACGTCGCAGGGAGCTATGCTTTCGCGGATTTCCGACTCCCCCACATCGATATCCGCCCATGAATGCGATTCGCTCTGCCGAAAACGGCTCTTTCCAGGCCGTTGTCTTCGATGAACTGAAAAAGCTGGATTACCCCGCGGAGCGCCTCAATGAGGCGCACTTTTTTATCCAGGCCTTCTTCGAGCGGATCGCGCCCGCCGACCATGCCCTGCATGCGCCGGACCGCTGGGCCGCGCTGATCGCCGACCTGCTGGCCTTCGCTCGCGAGCGGGTCCCCGGCAAGGCGAAGGTCCGCGTCTACAACCCCGGCGTGTCCGGGTCGCGTGCCGTAGTGGAAGTCGTCACCGACGACATGCCCTTCCTCGTCGATACCGTCTCCATGGTCGCGGCCGCTCATGCGGACATCCACGCCACCATCCATCCGGTGGTGCCGGTGCTGCGTTCGGCGACCGGTGTGCTCGAGTCCATGGGCTCTGGTTCGGCGACCGAATCGATCATGCGCTTCGAGATCGACCGCCTCGACGACACCGAGCTCGACACGCTCAAGGCCAATGTGGAAACGGCCTTGGCGGACGTTCGCGAAGCCGTTACCGACTGGCGCGCCATGCGCGACAAGATGCTCGACGTGGCGGGCGACCTCGGCAAGCGCTCGCTGCCGTATACCGCGGAGGAAGTGCGCGAAGCCAGCGAGTTCCTGCGCTGGGTGGCCGACGACCATTTCACCTTCATGGGTTACCGCGAATACGAAGTGGCGGCCGACGCGGGCGACCAGGTGCTGAAGACCGTGGAAGGCTCGGGCCTGGGCATCCTGCGTACGGCAGAGCGCTCGCTGGCACCGCGCTCGCTGCGCACGCTGGTGGCAAGCGAACTGCCGCGCTCGGGTTCCACCGACGCCATCATCCTGACCAAGACCAATGCCCGTTCGCCGATCCACCGCGCGGGCTACATGGATTACGTCGGCGTTCTCAAGTTCGACGGTAACGGCCGTCCTGTCGCCGAGCAGCGCTTCCTTGGCCTGTTCTCCTCCAATGCGTACATGGCGCATCCGCAGCACGTGCCGCTCGTGCGCGAAAAGTGCGAAGCCGTGATGACCCGCTCGGGGCTGAAGCGCGACTCGCACTCGGGCAAGGCGCTGCGCCACATCCTCGACACGCTGCCGCGCGAAGAACTGTTTCAGTGCAGCACCGATGAACTCTACGTCCTGGCGACGGGCCTGCTTGAACTGGCCCAGCGCACGCGCACGCGTCTGTTCATCCGTCGTGACAGTTACGGCCGGTTCTTCTCCTGCCTGGTCTACATTCCGCGCGATCGTTTCAACACCAATGTGCGCGAGCGCGTGGAAAGCGTGCTGCGCGAGGCCTTCCACGGCGAGCACGTGGATTCCGCCGTGCTGATGGGTGAGGCCGCTCTGGTCCGCCTGCACGTGGTGGTGCGCCCGCGCATCGGCGATCACCCGGTCTACGACGCGGCGGCCATCGAAAGCCAGATCGTCGCCATTGCACGCAACTGGTACGACGACCTGCGCGATCGCCTCATCGAAGTGGCCGGCGAACAGCAGGGCATCATTCTCGCCAACCGTTATGGCAAGGCACTGCCGGCCGGCTACGTGGACGAAGTCTCGCCGCAGGTAGCCGCCGCGGACGTGCGCGCGCTCGCGGGCCTCGACGGTCCCGATGCCATCAGCATGTCGTTCTACCATCCGCCGCACCGGCCGGAAGAACTCCGCTTCAAGGTCTACCGCTCGGGCTCGGACATCGCGCTGTCGGAAGTCCTTCCGCAGCTTGAAAACCTCGGCCTGCGCGTGCTCACCGAGCACATGTACGAGGTGAAGATCGGCGATGGTTCGCTGTTCGTGCAGGATTTCGAAGTGCAGCCGGTCGGTCGCCTCGCCTTCGAGGTGGAGCAGGTCGGTTCGCTCTTCGAAGATGCGTTCGAGCAGATCTGGCGTGGCAATGCGGAGAACGACGGTTTCAATCGCCTCGTACTCGGCGCGAAGCTCGGCTGGCGCCAGGTCGCCGTGCTGCGCAGCTACTGCAAGTACCTGCTGCAGACGGGTGTGGCGTTCTCCCAGGCGTACATGGAAGACGCGCTCAATCATTACCCGGCGATCGCCGGCCTCATCATCGAGTTGTTCAACGCGCGCTTCGATCCGCGCCGCGAGAGCCTCGACGGCGACGAACGCGCACGCGCCGAAAGCCTGCTCTCGCACGAGATGCACACGCTGATGGACACGGAGACGCTCGCCGCGCATCCGGGCCTCATCGGCAACCTCGTCGCTGCGCTCAGCCGCCCGCGCGAGGAACAGGTCGCCGCGGTGGAAGAGGCGATCAACGCACTGCTGGATAACGTCTCAAGCCTCGACGAAGACCGCATCCTGCGCAGCTTCATCGCGCTGGTGCATGCCACGCTCCGCACGAGCTACTTCCAGGCCTGGGACGGTACATTCCGCCCGTACATCAGCTTCAAGTTCGATTCGCACCGCGTGCCCGACCTCGCCAAGCCGGTGCCGTTCCGCGAGATCTTCGTGTACGCGCCGCGCGTGGAAGGTATCCACCTGCGCTTCGGCTCGGTCGCGCGTGGTGGCCTGCGCTGGTCCGATCGCCGCGAAGATTTCCGCACCGAAGTGCTGGGCCTGGTAAAGGCGCAGATGGTGAAGAACACGGTGATCGTGCCGGTCGGCTCCAAGGGCGGCTTCTTCGTGAAGCGTCCGCCGGTCGGTGGCGATCGCGACGCGCAGCTTGCCGAGGGCATCGCCTGCTATCGCATGTTCATCAACGGCCTGCTCGACATCACCGACAACCTCGTCGAGGGCAAGGTCGTGCCGCCGCACGACGTGGTGCGCCACGACCAGGACGATCCGTACCTCGTGGTGGCGGCCGATAAGGGCACGGCCACGTTCTCCGACATCGCCAACGCCATTTCGACCGAGCATGGCTTCTGGCTGGACGACGCCTTCGCCTCGGGCGGTTCCAACGGCTACGACCACAAGGGCATGGGCATCACGGCCAAGGGTGCGTGGGAGTCGGTCAAGCGGCACTTCCGCGCGCTGGGTCGCGATTGCCAGACCCAGGATTTCACCGTGGTCGGTGTGGGCGACATGTCGGGTGACGTGTTCGGCAACGGCATGCTGCTCTCCGAGCATATTCGCCTCCTGGCTGCGTTCGATCACCGCCACATCTTCCTCGATCCGAACCCGGACGCCGCGAAGTCGTTCGCGGAACGCCAGCGCATGTTCGCGCTGCCGCGTTCGTCGTGGGACGACTACGACAAGTCGCTGATCTCCGCCGGTGGCGGCGTGTATCCGCGCAGCGCCAAGTCGATCCCGGTGTCGCCCGAAATCCGCGCCGCGCTCGGCATCCGTGCCGAGGTCACGCATATGGCGCCGTCCGATCTGCTCTCCGCGATCCTCAAGGCACCGGTCGATCTGCTCTGGAACGGCGGCATCGGTACCTACGTGAAGGCCACCAGCGAAACGCATGCCGACGTGGGCGATCGCGCCAATAACGCGCTGCGCGTCAATGGCAACGAGCTGCGCTGCAAGGTGGTGGGCGAGGGCGGCAACCTCGGCATGACCCAGAAGGGTCGCATCGAGGCCGCGCAGGCCGGCGTGCTGCTCAATACCGACTTCATCGACAACTCCGCGGGCGTGGACACCTCCGATCACGAGGTGAACATCAAGATCCTGCTCAACGACGCCGTGCAGCGTGGCGAGCTCAGCTTCGAGGGTCGCAACCGGCAGCTTGCCGAGATGACCGACGAAGTCGCGCGCCTCGTGCTGTGGGACAACTATCGCCAGAACCAGGCCATCACGATGATGGAGCACCAGTCGGTGCGTCGCCTCGGTTCGATGGCTCACTTCATCAGCACGCTTGAAGCCGAGGGCCTGCTCGATCGCCAGGTGGAATCGTTGCCCACCTCCGCCGAACTGGCCGAACGCAAACAGCGCGGGCAGGGCATGACCCGTCCCGAGCTGTCGGTGCTGCTGTCCTACGACAAGATCCGCCTGTTCCAGCAGTTGCTCGAATCGGACGTGCCGGAAGATCCGTACCTGTCGCGCGAACTGGTGCGCTACTTCCCCGTGCCGCTGCACGAGAAGTATGCCGAGCACATGCAGCGCCATCGCCTGAAGCGCGAAATCATCGCCACGGCGGTGACCAACTCGACGATCAATCGCATGGGCGCCACCTTCATGATGCGCATGCAGGAGGATACCGGCCACGGTCCTGCCTCCATTGCCAAGGCGTATACCGCGGCGCGCGAGATCCTCGACGCCCGCGACCTGTGGGCTGAGATCGAGGCGCTGGACGGCCATGTGGCAGAGGACACGCAGATCGACGCGATCCTGCAGATCTGGTCGCTGCTGCGCCATCTCACCCGCTGGTTGCTCAACCGTCCGGGCGGCTCGCTGGACATCGCGGCGAACGTGGACCGTTATGCCAGCGAGGTCACCGTGCTGCGCAAGGCACTACCGGACGCGCTCACGGATACGGGCCGCGGCGACTTCGCCGCCAGCCAGGAGAAGTGGGAAGGCCTGGGCGTGCCGAACGCGCTGGCCGTGCGCCTGGCGCGCATTCCGGTGCTGCGCTCGGCGCTGGACATGGTCGAAGTGTCCAAGCAGAGCGGCAAGGGCGTCGCCATGGTCGCCACCGTGTTCTACGAACTGGCCGAGGCGTTGGATCTCGACTGGCTGCGCGGGCAGATCGAAGCCTTGCCCGTCGAAGGCGCGTGGCATGCACAGGCGCGCGGGTCGTTGCTCGACGAACTCAATGCCCAGCATCGTGCGCTGGCGTTGCAGGTGCTCAGCGTGGCCGGCGATCGCACGGATGTCAGCCCGGTCAAGGCCTGGCTTGAGCGCGACGACGCCACGCTCAAGTACACCCGCGCCATGCTGGCGGAAATCCTCACCCAGAACGCGGACTATCCGATCGCCTCGGTCGCCGTCCGTCGCCTGGCCCAGCTCGCGCAGATCCCGGTGTAAGCAACCCTGTGGGAGCCGCCACGGCGGCGAGACGCCAACGAAGCGGTGTAGCGGCGAGGCAAGGTTCCCATCGCCGCCAGGGCGGCTCCCACCCGAAGGTCCCAAGCGCCGCGGTAGCGGCGCGTGCTGGTGGGAGCCACTCTAGTGGCGATAAGCCAACGGAGCGGTGTAGCGGTGAGGCAGATGCCCTAGCTCTATCCGCTGCACGGCGTTAGGCACTAAGCTCCGGGTTGGTTCCGGATGCCCACTCCTCAATGCGCCTAGCCTTCGTTGCCAGCGAAACCGATGTGGCCCAGCGGGCCCGCGCCACCCTCGTCAAGCGCTATCGGGGGGTGGAGCCTGGCGATGCCGACATCATCGTGTCTCTCGGTGGCGACGGCTTCATGCTGCGTACGCTGCATGCCCATCGGACCCTCGGCGTGCCGTTCTACGGCATGAAGCTCGGCCGGCTCGGCTTCCTCATGAACCATCACGACGTCGACCGCCTTCCCGAGCGTATCGAGAAGGCGCATCCGGCGGTGCTGCATCCGTTGGAAATGCACACGACGTGCTGCGATGGCGTGGAGCACCGCGCGCTCGCCTTCAACGAAGTGGCGCTGTTGCGACAGAGCAACCAGGCGGCGCATCTGCGCGTCAGCCTGAACGGCGAGGTGAAGCTGGACGAGCTGGTTTGCGACGGGATTCTCGTGTCCACGCCCGCGGGCTCCACGGCGTACAACCTTTCCGCGCATGGCCCGATCCTGCCGCTCGACGCGAACGTGCTGGCCTTGACGCCGATCAGCCCTTTCCGGCCGCGTCGCTGGCGGGGTGCGATCCTGCCGCACGCGACGCGCGTGGGCTTCGATACGAAAGATCCGAACAAGCGTCCGATCAGCGCCACCGCCGATTTCCACGAAGTACGCGACGTGCGCTCGGTGGAGGTCAAGCAGTCGCGGCGGCATGCGGTGCGCCTGCTGTTCGATCCGGAACACAACCTGCAGCAGCGCATTCTCGACGAGCAGTTCGCGCCCTAGCGGATCGGTGACGGGTGGCCGGTGTACGATGAGTACCGGCTCGTCTCGATGGAACGCCCGCGCATGAACTCGCCCGAAGACAATCCGCCCAATGCCCACGCCGATGCGTCGGTACGCGACAACCGCCTGGTGGTCGCCATCTCGTCGCGGGCGCTGTTCGACATGGGCGACAGCCACGAGCTGTTCGAGCGCGACGGCCTCGATGCCTACCGCGCCTATCAGATCGAACACGAAGACGATTTGCTGCAGCCCGGCGTGGCCTTTCCGCTGGTGCAGAAGCTGTTGGGCTTGAACGCGTTGTCGGGTGACCTGCCGGCCGTGGAGGTGATCCTGCTTTCGCGCAATTCCGGCGACACCGGGCTGCGCATCTTCAATGCCATCCAGCACTACGGGTTGGGCATTTCGCGAGCCGCATTCACCAGCGGCGCGCCGACGTCGGATTACATCGGGCCGTTCAAGGCCGATCTGTTCCTTTCGGCCAACGCCGAGGACGTTGGCCGCGCGTTGCGCGCGGGTGTGGCGGCGGCCACCATCCTGCCATCGACCGCGCCCCAACGGTCCAGCGAACAGCTCCGTATCGCCTTCGACGGCGACGCCGTCATCTTCGGCGACGAAGGCGAGCGCGTGTCGCGAGAAGAGGGTCTCGATGCTTTCCATCGCAATGAGTCGGAGCGCTGGGCAGAGCCCCTGTCGGGCGGCCCGTTCCGGGGTTTTCTTGCGGCGTTGCATCGTCTCCAGGCGGCTTTTCCCGCGGAAACCTCGCCCATTCGCACGGCGCTGGTCACGGCGCGCTCGGCACCGGCGCACAAGCGTGTGATTCTTACGCTGCGTCGCTGGGGCGTGCGCATCGACGAGGCACTGTTCCTCGGCGGGCGCGACAAGGGGCCGTTCCTGGATGCCTTCGGCGCGGACATCTTCTTCGACGATTCTCCGGCGAACGTGGAGTCCGCGCGTCGCCATGTGGCGACCGGGCACGTACCGCACGGCGTGTCGAACCTGTAGGAGCCGCCACGGCGGCGAGGGAAGCCTGCCTGTGGGAGCCGCCATGGC
>Ga0209674_100623_pt1 | contig 13190 bp, 7 predicted proteins | sample AraplaCvi_mMS_r2_FD_184279 | JGI IMG/M metagenome (GOLD analysis project Ga0209674, IMG submission 184279) | Arabidopsis root microbial communities from North Carolina, USA - plate scrape CL_Cvi_mMS_r2 (SPAdes) (version 2) | ecosystem: Host-associated > Plants > Roots > Endosphere | place: USA... | reverse complement strand
CGCTTCGTCACCACGAAGCAGGACCTCACGGTGGCCAATCAGGTCACCACCAACAACGCGGTGTACTACCACGACCCCGCGGGAAACATCCTGATCTGTCCGGCGTCGGGCGTGAACGCGGGGGGTGGTGCATGCGCCCCGGGCGACTTCCAGTACCTGCCGCGCGAAGTGGCGGTGGTCGAGAACTTCAACAATTCCACGACCAACAAGCGGTACAACAAGCTGCTGCCGAGCTTCAACATCGCGTGGACGATTGCCGACGACTTCGTTCTGCGTGCTGCCGGTTCGCAGGCCATGGCCCGTGCCAATTACACCGACCTTGCCCAGCTCGGTCAGCTCACCAACAACACGCAGGATTACTACAACGACCGCAAGCAGTTCGGCGCCCCGCTGCCGGGCTGGTACGGGTCCGGCGCCAATGCCGACCTTAAGCCGTTCACCGCCACTCAGTTCGACCTTGCCGGCGAGTGGTATTACGCGGAACACGGCGTCGTCGGTATCGATCTGTTCCAGAAGAAGGTGAAGAACTTCGTCGTTCCCGTGACCGTCAACAACATCGACGTGAATGTGGGTGGCACGCAGACCAATTTCCGGCAGTACAGCACCAACGCCAACGGTCGTTCCGGCACGTCGAAGGGTATCGAGGTGTACGCCCAGCACACCTGGGACACGGGTTTCGGCTACATCGCCAACTACACGCTCAATCACACCAGCGAGACCGCGGTGTCGCTGGGCGATACGCAGGTGGGCAAGGCCGAGCTGATCGGCAGTGCGAAGTACGCGGCCAACGTGTCGCTGTTCTATGAGAAGAACGGCCTGCTGCTGCGCGCCAGCGACAACTGGACCGGTCGCACGATGCAGGGGCTGGCAGCGGGCCTGCCAATCTACGCGCAGCCGTATCACCAGATCGATCTGAACGGCGATTACGAGTTCAACAAGCACTTCATGGTCACCGCCTCGATCATCAACTTCAACAAGGCGCGGCCGCATACCTACCTGGGCGGCGACACGCGTTCGCGCCTCGTACAGTTGCTGTATCCGGGCCGGCAGTACTACGTCGGCGTGACCTACAAGTTCGGTGGTGACAGCAACAAGTAAACCCGCGACGGGGCCAGGTGAATGCCTGGTCCCGTCTTCGTTTCGAGCGAAGGAAGCCCCCATGATCATTCCTATGGCGCGTTTTCCCCAACGTGCCTTCGCGTTCGCGCTTTCCCTGTTTGTCGTGACTTCCGCGACAGTGGTGCTGGCAAAGGACAACAAGCCGGCCACCTCCCCGGAGCCTGTCGACCTCGCCAATCCCCTTGTTGGCACGGCACCGCTCGACAAGCCGGCGCTGATTGGCAATGCACCGCCACCTGGCGAGCCGCTCTATACCGGCATGACCACGCCCGGCGCGAGCCTGCCGCAGAGCGCCACCGAGGCTGCGCCAGCCAACATCAATGCGGACCTCGGCTTCACGACGGGCGTGGCCGTGGCATACGACTATCGCCGTCCTGCGATGGTAGGTTTCACCGGCGGCGGTTCGACGTATGGCGCACGCGGCGAGCCGATGGTCATGCCGGTGGTCGGCGACTGGACCGTGCCGCCCGACTACATGACCTCGTACTACGACAAGGCCACCGAAAAGGCATCGCCGGGCTATTACGCCGTGGACCTCGCCACGTTCCGCACCAAGGTAGAGCTGACCGCGACCCAGTGGACAAGCCTCATGCGCTTCACCTTTCCCGAAAGCCCTCGCTCGAACGTGGTTGTGAACCTGCGTCGCGAGGGTGGCGACGTGGAGGTGGTCGGCGATCGCACGATCCGCGGTGTGGGCCACGCCAATCGGCCCGACAGGGATGCCGACGGTCCGTATTTCGTTGCCGAGTTCTCGCGACCGTTCAAGGCATTCGGTACGTTTCGCGCCGAGGTCACCCACAAGGGCGAAGGGCTTGGGCGTGAGGACGTGCAGGCCAGCCGTCGCCAGGTGTCCGGCGATTACGCTGGCGCCTATATCACCTTCGACACGAAAGCAGGCGAGCAGGTGGTGCTGCGCATTGCCCACGGTCACAGCACCGCCGAAGCCGAGCAGCGACTCCACGCACAGGACAGCGACGCCGACTTCGATCGCGTGCGTGCAAAGGCACGGGCCCGTTGGGCAGACCTTTTCGACAAGGTGCAGGTGACCGGCGGCACGCCGAAACAGCGCATGCTGTTCTATTCGACGCTTTATCACTCGTTCGCCAGCCCGCGCATGATCGCCCGGAAGGGCGAGCACTACACCGATGCCGACGGTCGCGATCACGTCGCCGACTACGATCACTATGGACCGGTACCGTTCTGGGACACGGGCCGGAACCAGATCGCGCTGCTCATGTTGCTCGAACCGACCGTCGTGCAGGACATCATGCGTTCCGAACTGGATCGCGCGCGCGAACGCGGCTACATGAATACGTCGTTTCATGGCGATCATGCCGTACTCCTCTACGACGGCGCCTGGCGACGCGGTATCGACTTCGACTATGCCGCGGTCTATGAGTACCTGCGCAAGAACGCGACCGATCCGAAGGGGCCGCGCGGCTATCTCGACGAGTACATGAAGCGCGGCTGGATTTCGGACATCGTGCCCGTCGGCAACCCGAGCCCGCCGTATGCAGGCGGAAAGGCAGGTGTCGCCACGACGCTGGAATACGCCTGGGACGACGACGCGCTTGCCGACGTCGCTCGCCGCCTTGGCAAGAACGACGACGCGGCCCTGTTCCAGCGTCGCGCTGGGAACTACCGCAATGTGTTCGATCCGAGTACCGGCTTCTTTCGGGGGCGTACCGAGGATGGCCAGTGGATCTCGCCGTTCGACCCGGGCGAGCCTTACTACAACTTCATGATGAAGGAGGGCTCGGGCTGGTCCACGCTATGGCTCGTGCCGCACGACGTGCAAGGTCTGATGAACCTGCTGGGCGGACGCGATCGTTTCAACGCCAAGCTGGACGCCTTCTTCTCCACGCCCTACGAGGCCAAGGGCGTGTGCCGCGATTGCACCGGCCTCATCGGGCAATACGTCCAGGGCAACCAGCCCGATCAGCAGGCCGCCTATCTCTATGCATGGAGCGGCCAGCCGTGGAAGACGCAGGCGTTGGTCCGCCGCATCCTGGCCGATCTCTACGGCAGCGATGCCACCGGCTACGGCTACCCGGGCATGGATGATCAAGGCTCGACGTCGTCGTGGTACGTGTTGAGCGCGATGGGCTTCTATCCGGTCGATCCCTCGACGCCCGATTACATCATCGGCAGTCCGATCTTCGATCGGGTGCGCATGCGCCTGGGCAACGGGAAGACCTTCGAAGTCGTGGCACGCAATAACTCTGCGCGGAACATGTACATCCAGTCCGCCACGCTCAACGGCAAGGCCTGGAACAAACCATGGTTCAGCCACGCAGACATCGCCGATGGCGCCACGCTCGTGCTCACGATGGGTCCCGAGCCCAGCACCACCTGGGGCACCGACCCGCAGGATGCACCGCCGTCCATGTCGGGCGCTCAACCGTAAGGAACAACGCATGAAGATCAGTCTCACGACGCGGCATGCGTTCGTCTCGGCCGGCATGGCCCTGGCGATCGGCGTCGCGACGACAGCGACGGCGGCGCCGGACCAGGCAAAGGTCTGGAACGGCAAGGTCGCGCCGTTGGCAACGCCCTGGACGAGCAAGGTCACGCCACGCGATGTCTTGCCCGAGTATCCGAGGCCGCGCCTGGCGCGTCCGTCGTTGGACGCGCCGCGCTGGATGAGCCTCAACGGGCTCTGGCAGTACGCGGCCAGCGCGCAACAGATTGCGCCGCCATTCGGTCGCACGCTGAAGGACACCGTGCTCGTCCCGTTTCCCGTCGAGTCTGCATTGTCGGGGGTGGGCACGCATGCGGACTTCATGGTGTACCGGCGGCTCGTGGATATCCCTAAGGATTTCACGGCCGGTGGGCAGCATGTGCGCCTGAACTTCGGCGCGGTCGCCCAGGACGCCACGGTGTACGTCAACGGCACGCAGGTGGCGACGCATTCGGGTGGTTACACGTCATTCGGTGCGGACATCACGCCAGCACTACGAGCGCAGGGTCCACAGGAAATCGTGGTGACCGTGCATGCGCCCGTCGATGCCGAGAACATCATGGTCGGCAAGCAGCGTCTCAAGCCGGAAGGCATCTTCTACACCGCGGCATCCGGTATCTGGCAATCGGTCTGGCTGGAACCCGTACCGGCGCTAAGTCTTGCGCAACTCGATTTCACGGCGGTCCCGAGCCTGGACGCGTTCACTGTCGCGGCCAAGGTCGACGGCCAGGGCGACGCCAATCTCCATGTCACCGCCTATGGGGATGGCAAACCGGTCGGTGAGGCGAGCGGCCCGGCGAGTCGGCCATTGCGCCTTGCGATCGCGCATCCGCGTCCGTGGACCCCGCGCGATCCGTTCCTCTATACGTTCAAGGCGACGCTCACGCGGGGCGATCAGCACGACGACGTCACCAGCTATGCGGGGCTGCGCACCATCGGCATCGCCAAGGCAGGGGGCCACAACCGCATTGTGCTCAACGGCAAACCCACTTTCCTTCTGGCGACCCTGGACCAGGGCTACTGGCCCGACGGCATCTATACCGCGCCGACCGACGAAGCGCTCAAGTTCGACATCCAGAAGACCAGGGATCTCGGCTTCAACACCATCCGCAAGCACATCAAGGTCGAACCGGCGCGCTGGTACTACTGGGCCGACCGCATGGGCATCATGGTCTGGCAGGACATGCCCTCGCTGCCGAACGGACACAACGAAGCGCTCAGCGACGCCGACAAGGCCCGCTTCCGTGCCGATGTCTCGTCTATCGTGGAGCAACTGCGCGGCGAGACCTCGATCATCGGCTGGATTCCCTTCAACGAGGGATGGGGTCAGTGGAGCATTCCCGCCGCTGCCGAACTGGCCGCGCAGATAAAACGGCTCGATCCGTCACGTCTGGTCGATGCGCGCAGTGGATTGAACTGCTGCGATACCAAGGGCGATCCACACGCGGGCGACGTCTACGACGTGCACGACTACCAGGGACCAGGCCTGCCGGAGCCCGACGCCACGCGCGCGACCATGGATGGCGAACATGGAGGACTGACCTTGAGCGTTGCAGGTCACGTCTGGCCGAACACGGCCATCAACCCTTACGGGGCGGTGAAGGACCGCGATGCGCTGATCGATGGCTATGTCGCCAATACCGCTGTATTGCGCGACAAGGGCACGGCCAAGGGCATGTCCGGCAGCGTCTATACCCAGATCACCGACGTGGAAGGCGAACACAACGGTTTGTTCACCTACGACCGTCAAGTGGAAAAGGTGGACGAGGCCAAAGTACGCGCGATCAACGAGGCGACGATCCGGGCGGGGGAGGGGCACTGACGCAGGCGACGGTGCCCGATATGGCCCTGCATGCCGGGCGACGCCGCGAGGTCCGCCGTCGCTGGACGACCTGCCGCTTATAGGGCAGCATGCGCGAGGGGACGAAGGCCGGCTGGCCTCGACGACATCGCTAAGGGGCGGGGGACGATGACAGGATTGTCTGGATGGCGTCGCGTCGCTGCCGCGCTGCGTGCCTTTACGGGTAGCTCGGGCGAACGCGTCGACGGAACGCAGGGCCCGCTCGGTGGTGCGGTACGCAAGCTTGCCTGGCCGATGGCCATGGAGATGGTTGCGGAGTCCATTTTCGCGATCGTGGATGTCTTCTGGGTCGCCCGGATCGGTATCGCCGCGGTGGCCGTCGTCGGTCTCGGCGAAGCGGCCATGAGCTTCGTCTACGCGTTTGCGCTCGGTCTCGCCATCGCGACCTCTGCGTTGGTCGCAAGGCAGGTCGGGCAGAGCGGCCGGCTCGACGCCGCTGCGCTGCCGACGGGGCAGGCGATGTCGCTGGCGATCCTGCTTTCCTTCCTCCTCGGGGTGCCTGCCTGCCTGTTGGCGGAGCACGTGCTTTCCGCGATGGGTGCCGACGCGGAGACAGCGATCGCTGGTGCGCCCTACGTGCGCGTGCTGTTTGCCGGCAATCTGTCCGTGACCCTCATGTTCATTTGCGGTGCGTCGCTTCGCGCCGCCGGTCACGCAGGCGTGCCCATGCGTGCGCTGTGGATGGCGAACGGGCTGAACATCGTGCTCGCACCGTTGTTCATCTTCGGCATCGGCTCCTGGCACGGTATGGGCGTTGCGGGAGCGGCCGCAGCTACGGTATGCAGCCGCGGCCTCGGCGTCGTCTATCAACTTCGCTATCTCGCTCGCGGTCGCGATGGGATCGGCCTGCGTTGGCATCACCTACGCCCCGTGCCAGCGATCCTCAAGCGGGTGATTCGCATCGCCTGGACCGGCGCCTTGCAGATGCTCGTCGCTTCCACCAGCGCGATCGGGCTGTACGCCATCGCGGCGCGCTCGGGCAACGTCGCGCTTGCCGGTTGCACGATCGCCCTGCGCGCGTCGCAATTCGTTCTCGTGCCTTCGCTGGGCGTGGCGCGTGCGGCTGCGGTGCTCGTCGGGCAGAACCTGGGCGCCGGACAACCGGACCGCGCAGCCAGCGCCGTGCGCTTCACTGTCGCCGTCAACGTGGGTGTCTTCGGGACCATGGGCGTGATCCTCTTCGTCGCCGCTCGTGCCGTCGCGAGCGCCTTGACCCACGATCCGCTCGTGATCGAAGAAGCGACCCGTGCGATGCGCGTGGTGGCCTGCGCGTTTCCTTTCTATGCGGCGGGCATGTGTCTGCAAGGTGCTTTCAACGGTGCGGGCGATACGAGCACGCCGGCATGGACCAATTTCACGTGTTTCTGGTTGTTGCAGGTGCCGCTGGCCTGGGTCCTCGCGGTGCCGGCCGGTCTTGGCACGTTCGGCCTGTACGTGGGCGTGACGATCGGCTTTGCGGTGCTGGCGTTCTGCAGTGGCGCGTTGTTCTTGCGCGGGCGCTGGAAAGTACACGCGATCTAAAGGAGTGCGCAGCATGGATTCAATGACGATGGCGCTTGACGTGAACGATGTCGTGCCGGAGGTCGCACGCCCCTTCCTGGCGCGGGCGGGCGGCATGCTCATCGGTTCGCGCTGGGTACGCGATACGTCCGCAGGCGAGCTTGCAGTTGAACATCCGGGCGACGGCAGCGTGCTGACGAGCGTGGCACTCGCGGGCCCAGCGGAGGTGGACCAGGCAGTCGAGGTGGCGCAACAGGCGTTCCGCCGCTGGTCGGGTGTGTCGCCCACACAGAGGGCTGCCGTGCTGTTCCGGTTGGCGGACCTCATGGAGCGGCATGCGCTGGAATTGGCGACGCTCGAATCGCTGGACGTCGGCAAGCCCATTCTCACCACGCGCATGATCGACGTGCCTTTTACGATCGACACATTGCGCTACAACGCCGGCTGGGCGACCAAGCTCACGGGTGAAGCCTATGAATTGGCTGGCCACGGTGGTCTGGTCAGTGCGCAGACCGTGCGCCAGCCCCTCGGCATCGTTGCTGCGATCGTGCCGTGGAACTTCCCGTTGCTCCAGGCGGTGATGAAGGTTTCGGCCGCGCTCGCCGCGGGGTGCGTGGTAATCCTGAAACCCTCGGAACTCACGCCGCTGACGGCATTGCGCCTTGGCGAACTTGGCATCGAGGCGGGGCTACCCCCGGGCGTGTTCCAGGTATTGCCAGGCCGCGGCGACGTGGCAGGGGAAGCGCTTGTCACGCATCCTGGCGTGCACAAGGTCTCGTTCACCGGGTCGGGCACCGTGGGACGACATGTGGCGCATCGTTGCGTGGAAACCTTCAAGCGCGTCACGCTCGAACTGGGCGGCAAGTCGCCCAACATCGTCTTCGCGGACGCGGACCTGCCGCGTGCCATCGCCGGTTCGGCGCAAGCCATCTTCTTCAACGCCGGGCAGGTCTGCTACGCGGGCTCGCGCCTTTACGTGGAGGACGCCGTCTACGACGAGGTGGTGGAAGGCATCGTTGCGATCGCCGGCCGAATGACTCCCGGCATGCCGTTGGAGGAGGGCACGGACATCGGCCCGCTGGTCTCCGCGCGCCAGCGCGAGCGCGTGCTCGCGTATGTGCAGACCGCGGCGGACGAAGGCGCGCGCGTGCTCTGCGGCGGTCATGCGCTCGACCGGCCGGGGTACCACGTCGCGCCCACGATCATCGCGGACGTGCGCGAGGACATGACCGTCATGCGCGAGGAGGTATTCGGCCCGGTGCTGTGCGTATCGCGCTTCGCGCGGCAGAACGACGTGATCGCCTCTGCCAACGCGTCCCGATACGGGCTGGCCGCAGGCGTCTGGACGCGCGACGGTCGCAAGGCCCAGACGGTCGCGCGCGCCCTGCGTGCCGGCACCGTGTGGATCAATCAGTACCACACGATCGATCCGCACATGCCCTTTGGTGGCTGGGGCGAATCCGGCTGGGGGCGGGAGTTCGGGCGAGCCGGCGTGGAGGCGTACACCGAAACCAAATCCATCGCGATGAGGCTATGAGCGAGCACACCCGCGACGCAGACGACGTGACGTTTGTCTTCGCCGGGCAGGGCAGCCAGCACGGCATGATGGCCCATGCCCTGTTCGCGGCGAATCCTGTCTTTCGCGACACGCTGCTCGCTCTGGACGAGGTGGCTGGCGACCTGGCCGGAGCATCGGTGCTTGCCGCCATGCACGATCCGGCGCGCACGCGCGATGCATCGTGGGACGACTTGTCGATGACGCACCCGGCGATCTTCATGGTCGAGTTCGCCCTGGCACGTGCGGTCATGGCCGAGGGCATCGTGCCACGCCGTGTGCTCGGCACCAGTCTCGGTGCCTTTGCGGCGGCGGCCGTTGCGGGCGTGCTTACACCCGAAGCCGCGCTCGGCGCGACGATCCAGCAGGCGGCCGCCATCGAAGCCTGCTGTGAGCCCGGGGGGATGCTGGCCGTGCTCGCTTCGCACCAGACATGGCTGCCGCAGCTCGGTCGTTTCGGGGAGGTCGCTGCCATCAATTTCGACGGGCATTTCGTCATGGCGGCGCCGGACGATGGCCTTCGGCAGATGGAAGCCGTGTTGCGTGCCGCCAACGTGGGCTACCAACGCCTGCCGGTTCGCTATGCGTTTCACTCGCATTGGATCGATCCCGCGCAGGACGTGTTCCTCGCGCATTGCCGGTCTCTGCGCCTGGCGCCACCGCGCATTTCCATCGTGTGTTGTGAGCGCGGTTCGCCGTTGGAGGCGGTCGATGCCGAGCACTTCTGGCGTGTGGTGCGCCAGCCGATACGGCTCGCCGAGGCGGTGGCTCACATCAGTCCGCACTCCGCGTACCTCGACCTCGGACCCTCCGGCACGCTCGCCACCTTCCTCCGCTACATCCTCCCGCCGCCGCACCGCGTACAGGCCGTGCTGGCGCGGTTGGGGCGTGACGTCGTCGATCTGGGCAGTCTGCGGGCCGAGGCAGCGTGTTGACCGCGCAGCGCTGATATATTCGACGCCAGGGACCCGTAGCAAAGGCAAGTGAATGACCATCCTGATCGTGGACGACGACAGCAGCATCGTCGGCGCACTGCGACTCCTGCTGACGAGCGAAGGCCTCGCGAGCCACGCGTGCGCCTCGCCCCGCGAAGCCATCGAAGCGGTGGGCAGGGAGTCCTTCGACGTGGCCCTCGTCGATCTCAACTATCTCGACGACACGACATCCGGAAAGGAAGGCCTGGCGCTGGTTCGTGAACTGAAGGCGATCGCGCCGCACCTGCCGGTCATCGCGATGACGGGTTGGGGCACGATCGGTGTCGCCGTGGAAGCCATGCGCGAAGGCGCCGTGGATTTCCTCGAAAAGCCCTGGGACAACCATCGCCTGCTCAACGTGATTCGTACGCAGATGCGTCTGCAGGCCACGGATCGCCGAGCGCGCCGTCTCGAAGCCGAGAACGAGGCATTGCGCGAGGAGGGCGGTCAGGCGGGCATCGTCTGGCGCTCGCCGGCCATGGGCCAGTTGCTGGATATCGCCACCCGCGTGGCGCGCAGCGACATGCCCGTGCTCATCACGGGCGAGAACGGCACCGGAAAAAGCCTCCTCGCGCATTTCATCCACGAACGTTCTTCACGTGCGGAGGGACCGTTCGTCGCGGTCAATATGGGGGCGCTCGCCGAGACGACCTTCGAGAGCGAAATGTTCGGTCACACGAAGGGCGCATATACGGATGCGAAAGCCGACCGCTTCGGCCGGGTCGAGCTCGCCGAAGGCGGCACGCTGTTCCTCGACGAGATTGCCAATCTCGCCATGCCGCAGCAAGCGAAGATCCTGCGCCTGTTGGAAGAACGAGTTTACGAACGGCTGGGCAGTTCGAACGCACGACATGCCGACGTCCGCTTCATCTCCGCGACCAATGCGGATCTCGACGCGCTCATCGCCGAGAGGAGTTTTCGCCAGGATCTGCTCTATCGTTTGAATGGCGTGACGCTGCACATGCCTGCCTTGCGCGAACGGCGCGAGGATATTCCGCTTCTCGCGGACGCCTTCCTGAAGCGCGCGCGGACGCGCTATGCATCGCCCGCAACCCGCTTCTCCGCGGCCGCGGAACGTGCCCTGCTGGCCTATGCATGGCCCGGGAACATCCGTGAGATGCAACACGTGATCGAGCGCTCCGTGCTGCTCGCGCAGGGCGAGGCGATCGGCGATGGCGACTTGCAACTGGGCGGCTCCCTGTCCTCCGGCGCGCATGACGACATTGATGGGCTGACCCTGGAAGAAGTCGAAGACTGGTTCATCCGGCGAACACTGGCGCAGCACAGCGGCAACGCCAATCTGGCTGCGAAGGCGCTCGGCATCAGTCGTTCCGCGTTGTACCGTCGACTGGGACGGCAGGAACCCACATGATCCCCGGTCTGTCGTCGTCGGCGCCGCCACGACGTCGCGCGTGGTCGCGTCCGGTTTCGCTCGTCGCCGGCATGCTGCTGGCCGTGGCGCCGGGATGTCTGGTGTTGTTCACCGCCTCGTACCGTGCCGTGCCGCGGCAGGTCGAGATCGCCGTGGCGTCACTCTCGATCGTGTGGGCGGTGGCGCTCGGCTGGAGCATGGTGCGTGCGATGGAGCGCCATCTGCGCACGCTGGCGAGCCTCGTCGAATCGGCGCGAAGTCATGACTTTGGGGTTCGCTCCGTCCATGCGCGCGAAGCAGGCCCGTTGGGCGATCTGTACCGGCAGATCAATGCGCTCATCGACGATCTGGAAAACGAGCGGACCGCGAGCCAGGAACTGCTTGGCGTATTGCGCCGGGTGGTGGACCAGATCGATGTGGCCATCCTCGTCTTCGGGGCGTCGGGTCGGTTGCGTCTGGCGAACCCCGTCGCGGCGCGACTGCTAGGCATGCCTGCGGGTGACACGGTCGCCGACCTTGCCTACGACGACACGCCGTTTGCCGGCATGACCCTCGGCGGCGATCCGCGCATCGTCGATTATCGGTTCCCAGGTGGCGACGGCCGCTGGCGGATTACCGAGCAGACCTACCGGCAGCAGGGGCGGCCGGCGCGCATCGTTTTCGTCGCCGACGTGCAGCAGGTGCTGGCGACAGAAGAGATCCGCGTGTGGCAGCGCCTCATTCGCGTGATCGGGCACGAGGTCAACAACTCGCTTGCTCCCATCGCGTCGCTCTGCCAGACACTGGACAGCATCCTCTCTCGTTCTCCCGACATCGTGGAGAAGGGCATGCTGCACGATGGACTGTCGCTGATTGCCGAGCGTGCGCAGGGCCTGAAGTCGTTCATCTCCGTGTACGCCCAGGTGGCGCGCTTGCCCGAGCCGCGCAAGGTCATGTTCCCGGTACGGCGGCTCGTCGAGCGTACCGCGGGCATGTTCGCCGCCGACGGCGTGCGCATCGACGGCGAGGTGCCCGACCTGACGTTGTTCGGCGATCAGGTTCACCTCGAACAGGCCCTCATCAACCTGGTGCGAAACGCGGTGCAATCCCAGGCCGCCGCCGCAGCGACTGGCGCTGAACCCGTGCGTCTCGGCGTGTCCGTACAAGCGGGACGCTGCGTCTTCGAGATCGTCGACAGTGGCACGGGCATCGCCAACCCCGAAAATCTATTCGTACCCTTCTACACCACGCGCGCCGAAGGTGCAGGCATTGGTCTCGTGCTGTGCCGGAGTATCGTCGCGCAGCACGCCGGCACCGTGACGCTGCACAACCGGGACGATGCACGCGGTGCCGTCGCGCGCATGGTGTTGCCCCTGCCGCGTCCTTAGCCTGGCTTGTACCCGACGCCTCCGCAGGGCATGCTTCACCGGCGCATGCGCGGGGGACTAGGGATGGATGCGAGCAAACCATGGGTAACCGGGCTCGGTGTCATGTCGACACAGGGCACGGGTAAGGCAGCGTTTCTGCAAGGGCTGCTGGAAGGGCGAACATCGTTCGATGTGATGGCCCGTGAAGGACGCCAACACGATACGTCGCGCTTTCTGGGCGCCGAACTCGCCATGCCGGCCGCATCGGGTGCGGAGCGCACGCTTTCTCTTTCCGCGCGAGCCGCCCTTGCGGTCGTTGCCGAGGCTTGGGACGAAGCGGGCCTTGACCAGCTCGATCCCACCCGTGTCGGGCTAGTGATCGGCGGCAACAACGTACAACAGCGCGAACAGGTGTTGGTGCACGACGCCTTTCGCGAACGGCGTGCGTTCGTTCGGCCGACGTATGGTCTGGGTTTCATGGACACCGATCTCGCCGGTGCCTGTTCGGCGCGTTTCGGTATTCGCGGTGCCGCTTTCACCGCCGGTGGCGCCTCCGCCAGCGGACAGCTGGCCATCATCCAGGCGCGCCACATGGTGGCATCCGGCCAGCTCGACGCGTGCGTGGCGGTAGGCGCCTTGATGGACCTTTCTTACTGGGAATGCTCGGGCTTCCGGGCGCTCGGTGCGATGGGTTCGACGCAGTTTGCCGATGCGCCCATGCACGCATGCAGGCCATTCGATGTGCGGCACGACGGATTCATCTTCGGTGAGTGTTCCGCTGCCATCGTGCTCGAATCACCGGAGTCGGCGACGCGCCGCGGCCGACACGTCTACGCCAGCCTGGATGGATGGGGTCTCGCCATGGATGCGAATCGTCAACCCGATCCATCCGTCGAAGGCGAGACGCGCGCGATGACCGAAGCGCTGGCGCGCGCGGGCTGGCAACCGCACGAGGTGGGCTATGTGAACCCCCACGGCACTGGCTCGGTGATCGGCGACGAG
>Ga0209674_100622_pt1 | contig 13256 bp, 11 predicted proteins | sample AraplaCvi_mMS_r2_FD_184279 | JGI IMG/M metagenome (GOLD analysis project Ga0209674, IMG submission 184279) | Arabidopsis root microbial communities from North Carolina, USA - plate scrape CL_Cvi_mMS_r2 (SPAdes) (version 2) | ecosystem: Host-associated > Plants > Roots > Endosphere | place: USA... | reverse complement strand
GCCGTCAGCGAGTTCGATGCGCGCCTTCCTTGGGCTTCTTGCTCACGCCCAGTTGCGCACGTGCCTCGTGCGCACCCGTAACGCGCTCGATGAGGATTTCCACGGCACCGCCGGATTCCTTGCGGCCGTAGAGTCGTGCGGGCAGCACACGCGTGTCGTTGAAGATCAGGAGATCGCCCGGTTGCAGCATCTCCGGCAGGTCGCTGAACTGACGGTCCTGCTTGCTCTGCGCGTCAACGTCGAGCACCAGCAGCCGGCTTGCGGAACGGCGGGCCAGCGGCGCCTGCGCGATCAGCTCGGGCGGCAGGTCGAAGTCGAAATCGGATTTCTTCACGGTACGGCCGGGGAAAGCGGTGGATGGCGGATTATCGCCGATCCCCGGCACCGGAGGCGACGGCGCCTCCGGTGCCGCTTGGGGACTAGAGCCAGCCCTTCTGCCTGGCGAGGCGATAGGCCTCGATGCGATTCGCCGCACCGAGTTTGCCGATGGCCTCGGAAAGGTAGTTGCGGACGGTGCCGTGCGAGAGATTCAACTGTGCGCCGATATCGCTGGCGGAGTGCCCCTCGCCCGCCAGACGCAGCACCTGGCGTTCGCGATCGTTGAGCGGGTCGGCGTCCGACCAGGCTTCGAGCGCGAGCTGCGGATCGATGGCACGACCGCCGCGATGCACCGTGCGCAGTGCCTCGGCGAGGTTTTCCGCGGGAGCATCCTTCAACAGATACCCCCCGACGCCGGCATCCAACGCACGGCGCAAAAAGCCTGGGCGCGCAAACGTGGTCACGATGATGACCTTGATCGGCATCTCGTGGCGGCGTATCCGCTGGGCGAGCTCCAGACCGGTGAGGCCGGGCATTTCGATGTCGGTCACCAGCACATCGGGTTTCAGCCGTTGCAGTTCGCGCCAGGCGGTTTCACCGTCAGCAGCCGATCCCAGGACCTCGATGTCCGATTCGAGGTTGAGCAGCGCAGACAGCGCGCCACGCACCATGGCCTGATCTTCGGCGAGCAACACGCGGATCATGCGCGGCGCTCCATGCGGTGAACCGCCGCGAAAGGCACCCCGATCTCCAAAGCCGTGCCGTGTCGTGCGGGGGAATCGATGGCGAGGCGGCCACCGATCTGGCGCATGCGCTCGCGCATGCCGGAAACGCCGTTACCGTGCGCCGCGAGACCGCCGCAGCCGTTGTCCGTGATACGCATCGAAAACTCCTGCCCGTTCCGGGCGATGACAACGCGCGCCTCCGTGGCGCGCGAATGACGGTGGATGTTGGTGACAGCCTCGCGCAGCACGAGGCACAGCGTGGCTTCGGTCTGCTCTGGCAGCTCGAGTTCGGCGGGCAGTTCCGCGGTGAAAGCGATACCGGACGATTCCAGCATCAAGCGGGCCGACACCAGTTCGCTGGACAGATCGCCGGCCCGCAGCCCGGTGACCGCGCTGCGTACTTCCGCCAGCGTATGCCGGGCGACGCGCTCCACTTCTTCCATTTCCTGCCGTGCCCGTGATGGATCGTCCAGGGCAAGCCGCTTCGCCAGTTCGGATTTCAAGGTGATGAGCGACAGCGTGTGACCCAGCAGATCATGCAGATCGCGCCCGATGCGCTCGCGTTCCGCCAGCGTGGCGAGCCGCCGCACTTCGGACTGCGACAGGCGCAGCTCAGCGTCGCGGCGCGCGCCGCGCACGTAAAGATAATTGCTGAAGCCTGCTGCCAGCCCCGCACCGAAGACGACGGCCACGTGCACCAGCGGCACGTCGAAGGCATACCGCCAGACGAGCGTGACGAGTGTGGCGATCGCGACACCGCCCAACCACAGGCGCGGACGAGTCGAGTAAGCCAGCAAGGTGACACCGATGACCACATACCCAAGCGCGAGCGGGTTGACGGGCCATAGCACGAAACCGAGTGCGGTGATGGCAACCGCATGAAACGGAAGACGGGCCACGGGTGCCGTGTATACCGCGACGTAACACACGAGATAAACGGGAAGGGAAGCGAGCGTCGGCGCCATCCAGTCCCACTGGAAGCCCCTTAAGGCAAGCGGTGCCTGGATCAGCGCGATCAGCCAGAACACCTGCAGGCCGGCCTGCCAGCGCAGATAGACCGGCGAGCGGAGCACTCCAAGAAGTGAGTCCCTGTGCGGCGACGGAATACGGATCACGAGGCCAGCCTGTCGCGTTCGGAAGGCAGCGACTCGTCCTGCCGCGTATCAACGGGCGGGAGCCGGTCGGCGGGTACGAGCGGCACATGGATGCGCACGACGGTGCCCTTCTGCGCCGCGGACTCGAAGGCCAGCGTGCCGCCGAGGGCACGCACACGTTCACGCATGCCGCAGATGCCGTTGCCCTCACCGTTCGCGAGGCCGCGGCCATTGTCCACGATGGTCATCGTACAAGCGCGATCGTCCATGCTGACAGTCGCCTCGGCAAACGTGGCACCAGCGTGACGATGAATATTCGTCACGGCTTCGCGCAGCACGAGGGCAAGCTCGTTGTCGACCCGCGGCGGAAGCTCGGGGATGTCTGCGCGGTAGACGAAATCGATCATCGAGGCAGTCAGGAGCAGACGCGCGGAAGCCAGTTCGGCCACGACACCGGAGGCGCGTATGCCGGTGACGGCCGAACGTACCTCGGCCAGTGCGTGTCGCGCGACCTGCTCCGCTTCCTCGATTTCGCGACGGGCGGCGTCGGCGTCGCGATCGAACAGGCGGCGCGACAATTCGAGCTTCAACGTAATCAGGGAAAGCGTATGACCCAGCAGATCGTGAAGATCGCGGCCTATGCGCTCGCGCTCCGCCGTCGCGGCAAGCCGGCGCACCTCGTCGTGGGACAGTTTCAGCTCCACGTCGCGCTGCGCGTTGAAGCGATACACCACGTTGACCGTTCCCACCGACAGGGCGATGAAGGACATCATGGCAACGACGGCGAGAGACCAGTCCATCATGAGATACGTCACGGCGACGAAGCCGCCAACGACGGCGGCCATGCCGACGAAGCATTTCTTAGGCTGGCCTTCGAATCCGAGCATGGCGCAGGCGTAGATGATGTACGACGCGCCGCCGGTGTGGTTGAACTTCAACGTGGCATACGAAAGCAACGCCACCGCACCGGCATACCAGGTTACGTGACGAAGCGGACGGATATACGCCGCCGCGTAGAGCAGCAGGAAGATCGGAAACGATATGGCCGTGGCCAGGCCCCACCCAGGGCCCAGCTCATTGGCGAAGATGAGGTCCCCGAAGACATACACCGCCCACACCAGGTTGAGCAGACCAGAGATGCGCTGCCTCGGTCGATCGCGGAAGCGGTTCCAGAGCGAGTCCGGGGTCGGCTTGAACCACGAGAGCGACATGGGTGTATCCGTGGAGAGACGTGCAGTCATGCTACTTCAACCGTAGCGGCGCAGGCGACGCGCGGCGATGGTCACGAAGACCACGGTGTAGCCAAGGAGCGCCGCCACATGCATCCCTTCCCGCCCCTGGCCGAGGCCCACCGCGGAGAGCGCCAGCTGGTCGAGATGGTAGGCCGGCCAGATCGGCGCGATCGATTGCAGGAACGACGGCATGACCGACAACGGGAACCACAGGCCCGACAGGAACGCCATGGGCAGGTAGACGAGGTTGACGATGCCCGGCGCGCCCTGCCCCTTCACCAGCGTGCCCAGCAGCAGGCCGAGCGCGACGAACGGCAGCACGCCCAGCACCTCCACCACGAAGAACGTACCGATGCGCGAGGCTGGAAGGTGCACGCCCGCCAGGAAGATCGCCATGCACAGGAGCAGCACAGCCACGATGGCCGCGACCAGTAGCGCCATGCACATCTTGCCCAGCAGATACGCACCGGGCGGCATCGGCAGCGCGCGCTTCAAGGTGAGCAGGCCCGTGTCGCGTTCCAGCGCCAGCGACACGCCGAAGCCGAACAAGCCCGGTGCCATGACGCCGAACGTGCCGTACGACGCCAGCAGATAACGTGGCGCGTCCGCACTGTTCGCGTGCGCAAGGAAGATGCCGAACATCAGGTAGAACACCGATGGGAACAGTAGGGTCGGTAGAAGGAAACCCGGATTGCGCAGGTAGCGCAGGCACTCGGCGCGGGCCTCTTGCATATAGGCGTTGATGACCTGCGTCGTGGTCATGACGGGCGTGGCGACGCTATCGATCGTGGTCATGCGGCCTCCTTGGCGGTGTCGGTGCTGCGGGTGATTTCCTGGAACGCTTCGGCGAGGCCGGCGCGCTGCACTTCGAGTTCGGAAAGCGCGTAGTCGGCAGCGAGCAGCTTCCTCACGACGCCTTCGGCGTCGGCGGTGGCGATGACCTTGCGGCCGTGGTGGATTTCGATGGAAGCGACACCCTCCCAACTCGATATGACGGTTTCGCTCACGGAGGTGACGCAGCGGATCTTGCGCAGGGCCACCTGTGCTCGCAGCGCATCGACCGTGCCTTGCGACACCACTTTTCCGGCGGCGACGACGCAGACGCGATCGGCGAGCGCCTCCGCCTCTTCGAGGTAGTGCGTAGTCAAGACCACGGCGCACCCCTCCGAGACCATGTGCCGGATCGCTGCCCACAACGACTGGCGGGCATCGATATCCATGCCGACCGTGGGCTCGTCCAGAAACAGGATGTCCGGGCCCCCGACCATCGCCATCGCGAACTGCACGCGACGCTGCTGGCCGCCGGACAGCCCGCCGTACTGCCGGCCGAGCAGATCGACCACGCCGGCAAGTTCGGCGCACGCCATGAGCGACCGGGGCTGCGGGTAATAGCTGGCGGTGAGGCGGATCAACTCGCCGACTTTCAACGTGGCCGGCAGGGTCGCCGACTGCAGCATGACGCCGATGCGTCGGCGGGCCTCGATCGCCTGCGGGTCCTTGTCGAACAAGGTCGCCGATCCGGCGTCGGGGCGTTGCAGCCCCAGCAGCATGGCGATGCTGGTGCTCTTGCCGGCGCCGTTCGGCCCCAGCAACGCCAGCACCTCACCGCGATGCACCGCGAGGTCGATACCGTCGAGCGCGGTCACCGCGCCGTAGCGCTTGCGGACGTTCTGGAGCCGTGCGATTTGCGTGTCTTGGTTCATGGGTCCCCTCCTTGCGACGCAACATATTCGTTCGCAACCCATTGGCGGCAGTCGTTTGCGTCATTGTGCGGATGTGACAAGCGTCACCCGGGGGTTACGCGGCCAAAACCCGCGTGCTATGCTGGGAAAATAATCCCTTTACATATAGATACTTAGCGGCCTCTTAAGGGATCGTTTCGCACCAGTGCCGCGTCATCCAGTACGAGGAGTGGGTCTATGGACGTTATCGGTCTTCTGCGTGAGTTGCGCGACTTTGGCGGTTCGCCGCGCACCCGGGGCCTGCCCGACGACGTCATCGTCCGCTTCGCCGCCACCGACCCGCTGCTGGTGCGCGCCATCGAAGAAGCCGTGGCCTATCACCGCGCCCTACGCGAGGACATGGCCGACCTGCTTCGCCTGGACGAAGCCGAGCAGATCAAGCGTGTGCAGGCGGGTCTCGTCAATTTCTATCCCGACGACGGCGTGAATCCGTATCTCCCCGCCTCTGCGCGCGGTCCGTGGGTGGTGACGCTCAAGGGCGCGGTGCTCCACGACGATGGCGGCTACGGCATGCTCGGCTTCGGCCACAATCCGGAGCACGTGCTCGAAGCGATGTCGCGACCGCAGGTCATGGCCAACGTGATGACCGCCAACGTCTCGCAGCTGCGCCTCTCGAACGCGCTCCGTAAGGAGCTCGGGCATACGCGCGGCGGCAGCCCCTATTCGCATTTCCTCTGCCTCAATTCCGGTTCCGAGTCGGTCACGCTCGCCGGCCGCATTGCCGACGTCAATGCGCGCCTGATGACCGATCCGGGCGCACGCCACGCGGGCCGCACGATCAAGCGCCTGGCGGTCAAGGGCGCGTTCCACGGTCGTACCGAGCGCCCGGCGCTCTACTCCGATTCCTCGCGTCGCAACTATCAGCAGCACCTCGCCAGCTTCCGCAACGAAGACACCCTGATCACCGTCGAGCCGTACAACGTGGCGCAGTTGAAGGCCGCGTTCGCCGAAGCCGACCGGCAGGGTTGGTTCATCGAAGCGATGTTCCTCGAGCCGGTGATGGGCGAAGGCGATCCGGGCCGTGCGCTGACGCCGGAGTTCTATGCGGCGGCGCGCGAACTCACCCGTGAGCACGGCACGCTGTTGCTGGTCGATTCCATCCAGGCCGGCCTGCGCGCGCATGGGGTGCTGTCGATCGTGGATTACCCCGGTTTCGAAGCACTCGAAGCGCCGGACATGGAGACCTTCTCCAAGGCGCTCAACGCCGGCCAGTACCCGCTTTCGGTGCTGGCAGTGACGGACCGCGTGGCGGGTCTCTATCGCAAGGGCATCTACGGCAACACGATGACTGCGAACCCGCGTGCGCTCGACGTCGCCGTGGCGACGCTGGCCGAGCTGACCGACGAGGTTCGCCGCAACATCCGTGAGCGCGGGCAGGAGTTCCTGAAGAAGATCGAGATTCTGAAGGGTGAACTCGGCGGCCTCATCACCAAGGTGCAGGGCACCGGCCTGTTGTTCTCTTGCGAGCTGGCCCCGGAATTCAAGTGCTACGGCGAAGGCTCGACCGAGGAGTACATGCGCGAGCGCGGCGTGGGCGTCATCCACGGCGGTGCCAATTCGCTCCGCTTCACGCCGCACTTCCGCGTGACCAGCGCCGAAGTGGACCTGATCGTCGAAGAGATCCGCCACGCACTCACCGCCGGTCCGCGCCGCGCGGAATCGACCAAGGCCGCCTGATACGGTTGCCGGGGCCCTGAGCGGCCCCGGCTCTCCCGGCGCGTGGTTCGCAGAAGCACGCGCCGGATCGCGGTAAGCTCCAGCGGCCGGATTCACCGGCGTCACGTAGGGGTTCGCCATGCGTACGCAGATTCGTGTCCTTGCCGCCGTCTCCCTCCTCGTCTTCGCCGCGGCTACCGTCGCCGCGCCACAGACCCCCGCCAAGAAAGAGCTCACGCCGCAGCAGCAGCGCATGAGCACATGCAACACGCAGGCCGCCGGTAAGAAGGGCGACGAGCGCAAGACCTTTATGAGCAGTTGCTTGAAGGGCGAAGCGCCTGCGAAGACCTCTCAGCAGGACAAGATGAAATCCTGCAACAAGGACGCCTCGGCAAAGAGCCTCAAGGGCGACGAACGCAAGCAGTTCATGAGCACGTGCCTCAAAGGCTGACGCCTCGCTTCCCATGCGTTTCGCCACCTGCGGCGAGGCTCTGACGCCTCGCCGCAGCGCATGCCGTTTGCGTCGCGCCAATGCGACAATGCATCGTCACCGCCGAACGAAGTGTGCCCATGAAGATCGTCGAAGTCCGCCACCCCCTCATCCAGCACAAGCTCGGCCTCATGCGCCGCGCCGATATCAGCACGAAGGAGTTCCGCGAGCTTGCCTCCGAAGTCGCAGCGCTGCTGACCTACGAGGCCACGGCAGACATGGAAACCGAGTGCAAGACGATCGACGGATGGGCGGGCCCCGTCGAAGTCACGCACATCAAGGGCAAGAAGGTCACCATCGTGCCGATTCTGCGTGCAGGGCTGGGCATGCTCACGGGCGTGCTGGAAATGATCCCCGCCGCAAAGGTCAGCGTCGTGGGCCTTCAGCGCGACGAGGAAACCCTGGAACCGGTGGCGTACTACGAAAAGCTCAGCGGCGGCATGGATGAGCGCACGGCGATCATCGTCGATCCGATGCTGGCGACCGCCGGCACCCTGGTCGCCACCGTGGACATGCTGAAGGCGGCGGGCGCGAAGAAGATCAAGGGCCTGTTCCTCGTCGCAGCGCCGGAAGGCCTCAAGCGCATCGAGGCGGCGCATCCGGACATCGAGATCTACGTTGCCTCCATCGACGACCGACTCAACGAACTCGGCTACATCCTGCCGGGTCTGGGCGACGCCGGTGACAAGATCTTCGGCACCAAGCAGAAATCGGCCTGAAACGGCCACCGGGCGTCTCGCGCCCGGCTGAGAAGCCGCCCGCGCCCTACCCTCGGCGCGGGTCTCGGCGGGTCGGTCACATTCCTCTGTCATAAATTTGCGGCACACTCCGCGGGTGGGCTCGACAGGGGGAACGTCACGCAGGGGATGCGCGGCGCTTTCGAGTCGCACATCAACAATCGACTCGATCGAGGGGACATTCGAATGCGTTCGACTACGTCACGGCGCGCCCTGTGGGCAGCGCTGGCAGGACTCTCCGCCGTGCTTCCGCTACAGGCGGCCGATCTATCCATCACCCAGTTCCGCGTCCGCGGCCCCGCGGGTGGCAACGATGAATTCGTGGAACTGCAGAACACCGGCAGCGCCCCGCTGGACGTGTCGGGCTACAAGCTCAACGCCTCCAACGCGAGCGGCACGACCGGCACGCGCTTCACCCTTCCTGCGGGCACCACCGTGGCGCCGGGCTGCTTCCTCTTGCTCGCCAACGGTGCCAGTTCCGGTTACTCGGGCAGCGTGACGCCGGATCTGAAGTACTCCACCGGCGTTACCGATGACGGCGGCCTCGCCATGCTCGATGCCTCGGGCACGATCATCGACCAGGTCGGCCTCAGCGCCGGCTCCGCGTACAAGCTCGGTACGCCGCTCGCCAGCCTCGGCAGCGCGAACCAGGATCAGGGTTACGGTCGCAAGACCGACGGCTCAGGCCTGCCGCAGTCCACCGGCAACAATGCCGCCGATTGGGTGAAGGTCGCCCCGACCGCTCCGCGTTCGAGTGCGTCGCCCTGCGCCGTGATGGGCCTCAGCCTGTCGATCGCCGATGCCACCGTCAGCGTGCGCAACACCGACGACCAGCAGATGCCGTTCACCGTCACGCTGAGCCAGCCGGCACAGGCGGACGTTTCCGTGCACGCGGTGACCGCCGACGACACGGCGACCGTGGCAGCCGGCGATTACGATGCCGTCGATACGACACTGACCATTCCGGCCGGCAGCACCAGCACCACGGTCAATGTCACCGTGCATGGTGCGAAGGCCGCGGGCCCGGACAAGGCGTTCCGCGTCAACCTGTCGGATGCGACGGGTGGGGATGTCCGTATCGCGAAGTCCTCCGCGATCGGCGCGATCCTCAACGAGATTCCCATTGCCGCCGAGATCTGGCAGATCACGGGCCGCGGTCAGGTCTCGCCGCTGGTCGGCAAGCGCGTAGCGACGCACGGCAACGTGGTGACGGCCGTCGGACCGGCGGGCTTCACGATGCAGACGCCGGACAATCGCGCGGATGACGATCGTCTGACCTCCAACGGCATCTATGTCTTCACCAGCAGCGCCCCGACCGTGAAGACGGGCGACCTCGTGGACGTCGAGGCCACGGTGGACAACTACTTCAACCTGCCGGAACTGAAGAACGCGTCGATCACCACGACCATGCACGGCGCGCGTCTGCCGAAGCCTGTGGTTTTCGGCAACAACGTGCCTTCATCGGATCCGAACGCACTCTCGTGCGGCGACACGAACTTCCAGTGCTACGTGGGCATGCGCGTGTCGATCGACAACGGCATGATCACGACCGGCAACCTGCGTTTCAGCAACGAACCGTTTGCCGAGGTCTACGTCACCGCCAACGGCAAGCGCTCGCTGCGCGAACCGGGCGTGCGTTACACGGTGCCCGTGCCGGACGGCGTGAACCTGCCGAACTGGTCGGGTAACCCGCAGGTGTTCAAGATGAACACGGCCGACTTCGGTGCCGTGGCACCCAACACGCCGTTCAACGCCGGCACCACGTTCCGCGCCGAAGGTGTGATCTCCTACGCGTTCGGCGCGTACACGTTCATCCCGACCTCGTTCACCATCAAGAAGGCAGCGACCTTGCCGCGTGCCGTCGATCCGCGTCCGTTCTACGCGGTGCGTGTCGGTGCCTTCAACACCGAGCGCTTCTGCGACACGGAATTCAACACGACCTTTACCTGCAGCGGTGGCGATACCGAACCGACGGCGGACGAGGTGAAGCTGAAGACCGAGCGCCTCTCGGCGTACATCGGTGGCGTGCTGAAACTGCCGGACATCCTCTCGGTGGAGGAAGTGAAAAGTCTGCAGGTGCTGCAGGGCCTCGCGAAGCAACTCGGCGACGATTATCCGGTCCAGTACGAAGCGTTCCTGCAGCCGGGCCATGACCCCAGCGGTATCAACGTCGGGTTCCTGGTGCGGACGGATCGCGTGCGCGTGCTCGACGTACGTCAGCTTGGCGCCGACGAGACCTGGCAGGATCAGGGCCAGACGGCGTTCGTACACGACCATCCGCCGCTGTTGCTGACGGCGGAAGTGCCGTCGATCGTGGGTCGGATGCGCATCAACGTGATCGCAGTGCATCCGAAGGCGCGCCAGAACGTGGACAAGACGGGCACCACGGCGGAGCGCGATCGGCAGAAGCGCTTCCTCCAGGCCAAGTCGCTGGCGACGCAGGTGCAGGCCCTCCAGACCGACCGGAAGAACCGGCTCGCGCCGCTATTGGTGGTGGGCGACTTCAACGCTTACCAGTTCACGGATGGCTTCACCGACGTGGTCGGCCTTATCTCCGGCAAGTACGACGACAGCCAGAACCTGCTGAAGCTCGGCACGAACATCGTGAAGCCCACGCTGTGGAACGCCGTGGAATCCGTGCCTTCGCAGGACCGCTACTCGTTCCTGTTCACGGAGAACTTCGGCAACATCCAGGGCCAGGCGCCGCGTCAGGTACCGACGCATCAGGTGCTCGACCACGCGCTGTTGAACACGATTGCGCGCGGCCTGTTCCTGCAGATGAAGTACGGTCGCGGCAACCTCGACGCACCGGTACAGACGCTGGACGATGCAGCGAAGGCGACCGGCGTGCAGAAGGCCATGGGTTCGTCCGACCACGACGGTTTCGTGGTGGACATGCTGGCGCTGCCGACGATTCTGCTCTGATGTTAAGGGGGGGGGGGCCTCTACGGCCCCCCTTTTTCTACGGGAGCCGGCCTAGCGGTGAGAGCACGGCTGGAAGCATTGGTGGGAGCCACTCTAGTGGCGATAAGCCAACAGAGCGGTGTAGCCCCAAGGCAAGCTCCCATCGCCAGCAGGCTGGCTCCCACCAGCTAGTTCCCACAGGCAAGCTCCCACCTGTGTCTGGCTTACCCCGCGAAGCGATCCGTGGCCTTCACCAGTTCGCGCGCGATGCCCGGCTCGAATGCCGAATGCCCCGCGTCCTGCACGATGCGCAGGTCGGCTTCGGGGAATGCGCGGTGCAGATCCCACGCGCTGCGCACCGGACACACCACGTCATAACGACCTTGCACGATCACGGTAGGAATGTGCCGGATGCGATGCACGTCGCGCAGCAGTTGACCGTCGACCTCGAAGAAGCCTGCGTTGACGAAGTAGTGGCATTCGATGCGCGCGAAGGCCAGCGCGAACTCGTCCTCACCGCTGGATGCGATGTGGCCGGGGTCTTGATAGAGATAGCTTGTCGCCGCCTCCCACACCGACCACGCCCTTGCCGCTGCTACGCGCGTCGCAGCGTCCGTACTGGTCAGCCGGCGGTGGTAGGCACTGATGAGATCGCCGTGCTCCGCCTGCGGAATCGCCGACAGATAGGTTTCCCAGGCGTCCGGATAGAGCTGGTCGCAGCCTGACTGGTAGAACCATTCCAGCTCCGAGCGACGCAGCATGAAGATGCCACGCAGTACGAGTTCCGTGGTGCGTTCGGGATGCGTCTCGGCATAGGCCAGCGCCAGCGTGGAGCCCCACGAGCCGCCGAAGACCTGCCAGCGATCGATGCCGAGGTGCTCGCGCACCCGCTCGATGTCGGCGACGAGATCCCAGGTGGTGTTGTCGGTGAGTTCCGCGTGCGGCGTGGACTGGCCGCAACCGCGCTGGTCGAACAGCACGATGCGGTACTTCGCCGGATCGAAGAAACGCCGGCAGCGCGGATTCGTGCCACCGCCCGGGCCACCGTGCAGAAACACCACCGGCTTGCCCTGCGGATTGCCGCTCTGCTCGTAGTACAGCGTGTGCAGCGGCGAGACCTGTAGCATGCCGCTGTCGTACGGCTCGATCGCGGGGTAGAGGTCGGGAGCGTCCTGGGCCATGAGGCGGGTTCCTGGGGAGGGAGACCGTCAAGGCTAGCGGGCACGGGCGCGCCACGCCAGCGGCCGACCCGCGCCCGGGACGCCGGTTACAGCAACTTGCCCGGATTCATGATGCCGTTCGGGTCCCACACGGCCTTGATGCCACGCATGAGCGCGATCTCGGCCTCGCTGCGCACGCTGCCCAGCCAGGGCTTCTTCACCAGACCGATGCCGTGCTCGGCCGAGATGCTGCCGCCGTGCCGGGCCAGGGTGTCCACCAGCATCGAGGTCACGTGTTCGCATTGCTCCACGAACGACGCGTTGTCGATATCCGTCGGCTTGAGCACGTTGATGTGCAGGTTGCCGTCACCGATGTGCCCGAACCAGACGACGTCGAAGTCCGGGTACTCGCGCGTCAGCAAGGCCTGCATCTCCGCCATGAACGCCGGTACCGCGGAGATCCGCACGGAGACGTCGTTCTTGTACGGCTTGTGCGGCGCGAGGCTTTCGGTGATGCCTTCGCGCAACCGCCATAGCGCTGCGGCCTGCGCATCGCTGGACGCGATGGCGCCATCCACCACCCAACCCTCGGCGAGGCAGAACTCGAAGAACGCTAGCCCGGCTGCCTCGGCCTCGGCGTCCGCGGCGTCGAACTCGCTCACCACGTAGAAGGGGTACGCATCGTCGAATGGCCGTTGCGCACCGTGGGCGAGCACGTGGTGCAGCGCGCGGTCGGTGAAGAACTCGAATGCCTCCAAGCGCAACCGGTGCCGCGCTTCCGCGAAGACCTTCATCAAGGCGTCCATCGCGGGAATCGCCAGCAACATGACCTGCGACGGCGGCGGAGGTGCCGTGAGCGCGAGGGTCGCTTCGACCACGATGCCGAGCGTACCTTCCGAGCCGATCACCAGGTGCCGAAGATCGTAGCCCGAGGCGTTCTTGATCAGGCCGCGGTTCAAGTCGAGCAGTTCGCCCGTACCGGTCACCACCTTGAGCCCGGCGATCCATTGCCGCGTGTTGCCGTAGCGGATGACGCGGATGCCGCCCGCATTGGTCGCCACGTTGCCGCCGATCTGGCAGGAACCGCGCGCGGCGAAATCCACCGGGTAGATCAGCCCGTGCTCGCGGGCGGCGTTCTGCACCGCTTCCAGTGCCATGCCCGCCTGCACGGTCAGCGTGCGGTCGATCGGGTCGAAGT
>Ga0209674_100619_pt1 | contig 13322 bp, 4 predicted proteins | sample AraplaCvi_mMS_r2_FD_184279 | JGI IMG/M metagenome (GOLD analysis project Ga0209674, IMG submission 184279) | Arabidopsis root microbial communities from North Carolina, USA - plate scrape CL_Cvi_mMS_r2 (SPAdes) (version 2) | ecosystem: Host-associated > Plants > Roots > Endosphere | place: USA... | reverse complement strand
TGAAGCCTTCGCTGTCGCGGGTGGCGATGGCGATGGTCTCGCTGCTGCCGGTCGCACCCGGCTGGTTGACCGGTCCGGTGAGGTTGTAGTGGTAAACCAGCGAGCCATGCGCATCGTCCGAGCCCGGCAGGTAGCCGGTAACCACGAGGGTGCCGTGGTCGGTGACGATCGTGCGCTGGGCGACCGGCACGTTCGCCAGATCGCGCAGTTGCGCGAGCGTCAGCGTGATCGCGTGCCCAGGGCCGTCCGCCGGGTTGCCGATCGTCACGCTGTCGAGGTTGTTGAACAGCGCAAGCGTCGCCGTGCCGTCCACGCCCTGGCTGCCGCTGGCATCGGTCAGGCCGGCTTCGTTCACCTGCGTGCGGCTGCTGATGGTGACGTCGAACACGCGTGTGGTGACGAGCGCATTCGAGGTGCCGCCGTCGCCATCGGCGTAACCGTAATGGTCGCCCACGGTGCTGGGGTCGGCACTGGCGTTGTCCGTGCCGTCGGTATCGAGCGTCGGCCGATCCGGGCGACCGCCATGGTTGCCGTTGTCGTTGACGGCAACCTGCACCTGGAACGTGCCGTTCCAGAAGGCGTTGTTGTCGCCCGCTTCGGCGCCCGGAAGCTGCACGCCGATCGCATTGATGGTGGCTTCGACCTGGCCGACCGTACCGGTGATGGTGATCGTGGTACGACCCTGCCCGTCCGCACCGACGGTGTACGCGGCGCCGCCGAACGTACCGGACGTACCCGCGACGCCATTGACGTCGTGTACGCCGAAGCCGGTCGGCAAGGTCACCGTCGCGGTGATCGGCGCGGTGCCGGCATCCGGATCGGCGAGCGTGACGTGGCTCAGCGTGTACACGCCGGCCGCACCTTCGTCGCCGGCGTTCGGCGCGGTAACGCCGATCGCGGTGGGATTGTTCACCGAGGACGGGAACACCACGCGATAAGCCGAGGCGACGTCCTGCGTGAGACCACCAGGCACAGCGGCGTACGGATCGATGGCGGTAGTCGGCACGACCTGCGTGCCGCCACCCGCCTTCGGGTTCTGACCGCCGTTCGCCGCACCCGAGCCGTCGAGGTTGCCGTTGGCGTCGCGCAGGCGATCGTCGGCAATCACTTCCACGCGATACGACTGGTCGGCGTTCGCCAGCGAGCCGCCGATGGAAACCTGCAGGCCCGCGAGATACGCATTGACCTGCGCACGCGTACCGCGAACGACCAGCGCGGCATCGGTGCCGTCGTAGGTACCGTCGATGGCCGCACCGGCCGTACCGCTGTTGCTGGAACCGAGCACGATGTTGGCGTACGCGGCCTGCGACAAGGGCACGCCGTTGGCGTCGGTGACGCGGACCGTCACCTGCATGAAGTCCTGCTCGCCCGTGGTGATGCCGCCGCCATCCGTGTAGTCGACGTCGCCCACTACGAATCCGCCGACGGCCGTATTGCCGTTGAGATAAATGGTGCCCGCACCGGTGCTGACCGTCGGTGCGTCGTTGACCGCAACGATGTCGAGCGCGACCTGGATGTCGGGCGGATTGTTGGCGACGCTGCCGGCACCGGTGTCGTCACCGATTCGCGACCCCGCATCGTCGAAGTGAAGCGTGAGCGTGACGTCGCCCGCCGCCGCACCGTTGAGGTCGTGGTTGACGTTGGCGGCGCTCTGGTAGGTCAGCCCCTTGCTGGCGTCGTTGAGCAACGCCTGGATATCGCTGGCCCGACCGGTGAGGACCAGCGTGCCGGTGTTGTCGCCCGTGATGGTGACGGCACGGCTGCCGGCGGCGCTCGCGATGGCGCTCGTCTGCGCGCCGTTGCCCCCGATGCCCAGCACCCCGCTGGGCACGGTGAGCGTGACCGTCACCGGCGTGTCGAACGCCGCCGATTCCGGATCGGCAACCACGAAGCCACCGCCGATGTAAGTCGCCTGGTCTTCGTAGACCGTGCCGCTGCTGGGACCGGTCAGCGTGCCCGGTTCGTTGATGCTGGATGCCCGCACTACGACGGCCGCTGCAGCGAGGTTGCCGGTGTTGGCTGGCACGGTAGCGCTGTACCAGTCGTAGTTGGTGGTGTCGACGGGACGCGTGCTCGGTCCCGTGCCGGTGCCCGGCGTGGCCGACTGATTGACGCTGCCGCCGTTGGCGCCGCCGGTGAGATCGCCGTTGGCGTCGCGCAGGCGATCGTCTGCGATGACCTGCACCTGGTAGGTCGCGTCGCGGTCGCCTGCGAAGTTGACCGTGAGGCCGGCGAGCGCGGCGTTGATCTGCGCACGCGTACCGCGCAGCACGAGGAAATCGCCGTTGCCGTCCTTGTCGCCGTCCACGACCACGCCACCGCCGGTGGCGACGCCGATCGAGACGCCATCGGCGGCGTAGTCGGCCGCGCTGAAGGCCGTGCCGTTCGGGTTGAGCAAACGCACCGTGACCTGCACGAAGTCGGCCTCGCCGCCGCCGACGCCCGCCGTCAGGTCGGGATCGGCCACGCTGAAGCCCGGTACCGGGTTGTGCTGTGCATCGGCGCCGCCGAGATTGATCGGGCCAGAGGGCGCGGTCACGACCGGTGCGTCGTTGGTCGGATCGGTGTAGATCCAGAACTCGTTGCCCGTCTGTTCCTTGTCGCCATCGGAGAGCGTGAAGCCGAAGCGGTCGTCAGGCGTGGACGGATACGACACGCCCGTCGATTCCGTGCCGTCGTTGAGGTAGTAGATCCGGCCTGCGGCGACATCGGTCTGCGTAAACGACGAGCCCTTGCCGAGGATGTGGAAAGTAGCGCCGCCGTCGGTCGAATACGCGATGTTGCCGTGCGCAGGCGCACTGGTGATCGTGTACTGCACCTGCTCAGCCGAGCTATCGGGATCGTAGGCCTGGAGCATGCCGGTGGTGATCTGCGCGTAACCACCCTCAGGCACCGTGAGCGGTTCGTTGACCGGAGTACCACCGATGTTGTTCGGCGAATCCGACGGTACGCCCGGATCGGCCTGGGTCGGATCCTTGGCGATCTGCGGCGCATCGTTGACGTTGGTGATCTGGATGGTCACCGTGCCGTCCGTCGCCGAACGCTGGCCCCAGCGATCCTGTGCCTCGACCGTGAAGCTGGCACTGCGGACCTCGGAGCCGTTGCTCACGAAACGCAGGCCCGTGGTACCTGCGCTACCGGTGACGATCGACGCGTCGAGCAGCGTGTTGACCGTCACGTCCTGCCAATGCGCGCCGCCATCGGTCGAGTACTGCAGCGTGCCGCCCGGCGGCAGGCTGGTGATGAGGAATTTGAGCGCGTTCGCGCCGGTGGCGTCGTTGTTGTAGGCGTAGTTGTTGCCGCCACCCGCAAGCGTCGGCGAGCCTTCGAGATACCCCTGGCTCGTGGCGTCGTCGGGATCGGTGATGCCGAGCTGGCCCTTGGTGATGTACGCAATCTCACCTTCGTTGATGACCGTGCTCGACGAGCCGGTGACGACCGGTGCATCGTTTTCCGGCGTCACGTAGATGTCGAACGACGGCGTCCAGCTATCGGCCACGGCCTGCCCGTTCTGCACCGTGAGCAACCCCGCGGAGACCGAGAAGTTGGCGGTGACGTGGAAGTTCTCGCTTGCGCCATCGTGCTGGAAGCGCACGTGCCCGGCATCGAGGTCGGCCTGCGTGAACGTACCGTACGTGGCGACATCGACCCAGGTCCCGTTGACCTGCTTCTGCAGCGCGCCCGCGCTGCCGGCCACGCCGTCGTTGGTGAAGCCGAGGAAGGTGTACACGACCTGGGACGGATCCACGCCCTGCGCCGTATAGCTCAAGCCGGGCATGGTCGCGAAATCGGTCGGCTGCCCGTTGGTGGTCGTGCCGTGGATGACGATGTTGCCGCCTTCCGGCAGCACGCCCAGCGCGTGACCGCTTGGATCGACGCCCGCGAACGTGGAACCGTTCTCGGCCGTCACCGGGTCGTGGATCGGGAAGCCGCCGGCATTACCGTTCGGCGTCGGGGCGAGGTTGATGGCGAAGGTGTAGTCGCGCAGCGTGTCCGTCCGTGCACCGCCGGTGTAGTCGCCACCGATGCGGGTAAACGTGGTGCCGTCCGGGTTCCAGCGCAGGGCCATGGTGTTGTCCACGACCTGGAAGTGGAACGTGTCCTGCTGGCCCGCCGTGGCGCCCGTGGTCTGCACGTACTGCACGCGACCCGCAGTGATGTCGGCCATGGTGAACGTGGCGCCGTCTTTCAGTTGCTCGCCGTTGAGCAGCAGATAGCCGTGCGTGAGGCCTGCCTGGCCGGTCACGAAGCTGATGTTCTGGTCCGGCGAATCGACGTCGGACGCGCCGATCATCCCCGGCGTGAGCACGACCGAATAGGCGCCGGCAGGGCCGTTGCCCGGTGCTGTAACGGTGGCCGTGCGCGTGCTGCCGGCATCCAGCGACGGGTCGTCGTCGACCGCGTGGATGTCGAGCGTGATCGTGCCGTCCGCGCTGCCCGGCGTGCCCGTACCGCCGCCGAGATCGTTCACGCGGACGCCGAAGCTGTCCTGCGCGATGCCATCGACGCCGTCGTTGCTGTAGGTCAGGAGGTTGCGGTTGGCGTAGTCGAAGGTCTGACCGACGGTGACTGCCACGCCGTTGTAGAACAGCGTGCCGTGCGTCGGCAGCGAGGTGATGGTGACGGTGAGCGAGGTGTCCTGCGGATCGCCGCCCGTGGTAGCCACGATGTACTGGCCCACGTTGCCGGTATCCACGGCGTTGCGCGGCTGGCCTTCATAGACCATGCCTTCGCCGCCGATGGTCGGCGCCTGGTTGACCGGCTGCACGTTCAGCGTCACGTGCACATCGGCGGACTTGTCGAGCGGCGTGGCGCCATCGTTCACCCGCGCGACGAAGCCGTCGCTGGTGTCCTGATCGGCACCTGTAGCCGTATGCACGTAGCTCAGGCGTCCGTCGATGACGTCCTGCTGCGTGAACACGGAACCGGCACCGAGGCGGTTGCCATCGAGCGTGAGGTAACCGTACTGCGGCAGCGCGGTGAGGCTGTAGACGATCTGCGTGGGCGTCTGCGTACCGGCCGTGACCTCGGCATCCACGGCCGCGAGCGTATCGGTGCCGATCACGGTCACGCTGGCGTGGCCGCTGCCATCGACTTCGGCCACGGTCTTGACCGCATCGGGCACCGCGACGGGATCGTTCGACGGCGTGATTGTCACGTCCAGCGACCGCGTGGCCGACAGCGACTGCGCATCGGTGACCGTCACGTCGATGGTGGTGCGTACCGCGGTGTTGCCGAGTTCGACGTCGGCCGCCACGAACGTAAGCTGGTTGAGCCAGGCGCTTGCCTGGGCACGGGTACCGGTAAAGGTCAATCCACCAGCGATTGCGGTACCGCCACTGGCCGACACGAGACTGCCCTTGCTGGCGTCGCCGACCACGGCCTTGACCGTGATCGAATCTCCACCCACCGCGTCGTCGACGATGGACCAGCCGCTCAACGTGGTGCGATCCGCGCCCGCCGCGTTCAGCGAACTCGGTTCCGCGACGGTAATGCCCTTGCTGGTCGTATCGACCGTCGGCGCCGCGAGCAGCCCGTCGTAATTCAACGCCAGCGCGCGCGTTTCGATATGGCCGACGCTGCTTTCCAGCACCCAGTCGCCGCCAAGCGCAGCCGCGCCCGTGGCATCGGTGGACGAGGCGATGTCTGCCTGGGTCAGGCGACCAAGCTGCGTCACCAGCGCGGTGTCGTGACTCGACACATCGCACCCGTAGAGAAGAATGTCGCCGTTGGTGCCGAGCGAGGCGCCGATGTCGTGCAACTGGCTCGTGTACGCCGCAACGTTCGCTGCCGTCACCGTGTCGCTGCCGAGCGAGATCGAGTCGCTGGCACCATGGCTGAGGATGTGGATGGCGGCAACGTCGTGCTCGCCGCGGAGTGCGTCGGCGATCTGCGTCAGGCCTGACGATTTGTCATCCAACACCACGACCTGGCTGCCCTTCGGCAACTGCGACACCAGCGACTGCCAGTTGGCCACGCTCTGATCGACGATGTAGACCTCGGTCGGCGGCGGCACGCTGGGTGCAGGAGGCGGCGTCGGTGCAGGCGCGGGCGCGGCGTGCCCCGGCTGTTCGCTGGCCGGGCTGACGAACTTGCCCGCGTCCTGCGCCGCATGCGCAGGATCGACGTGATGCGCCGCTTCGACGAGCGCCGCGCCGTCGTACATCTGGCGCGGCTCCAGCGCATAGCGGTGGGCACGCGGACGGAAGGGGTTATGTGACTTGGTCCCTGGCATGGGGCGCCTTACTGATGGACGGGCATGACATGGGCCGACGGGCTCCGCCCGAAGGCCAGAGGCGCTCGGGGGAAGGATCGGCGGCGTGATGCTGTGAACCACGTCACAGCGGCGGCGCCGATGCTATGTCTCATCGGCGATACAGAGAAGACGGTTACATGGGAATTTGCGTCACGTGCGGCGTGACGATCTTCCGCTCGGGCAAAGCCGCGCGACGGTTATCTGGCGCACGCAAGAGCGCGGCGCCGCACTACCGCGGCGCTTGGAAAGAACGGTGCTGTGGCGAAGACGTTTGCTGCAGCGGACGCCGGACGACGACGGTCCGTCGTCGATTCAGTCGATTCGATCACGCATGGGAGTCGCTTCTTCGTCCGCCGCGGCCGCGATGAGGCGGACGACGCAGGTCACCAGTTCTGCTGCAGTCGCCGGTTTGAGCAGCACCGCGTCGAAGGTGGCGCGCGCATCGGCAGGACGCAACGGTGACGTTGCCGTATAGAGAAGCACCGGTACATCCGGTGATTCAGCACGCAGCGCTTGCAGCAGTTGCCAGCCGTCGCCGCGCGGCAATTGCTGTTCGGTGATCACGAGGTCCGCTCGTTCATGCCGCAGGACATCCAGCGCTTTCGCGGCATCCGCCACGCCGATGCTCTGGAAGCCATAGCCATCGAGCAGATCGCAGACGACCGCACGGCGCGCCGCGTGCGGTTCCACGACCAGCACGACCCTGCCCTCGCCGTCGGGCTCGTCGATCTCTCCACCCGGTTCAAGCTCGGCCTCGAGATCGTCCTCGTCCGCCAGCGGAAGCGCCACGGCAAAGCTGAAGCGGCTTCCGCCGGACGGCAGGCGCTCGGCCTCGAGGCGCGTGCCCATGTGCTGGAGCAACTGGACCACGATGGCGAGGCCAAGCCCGCTCCCTTCGTGCTGGTTCGCATTGTCACCGCGGGCGAACGGCTGTTGCAGCGATTCCAGGGCGGCGGGATCGAAGCCGATGCCGTCGTCTTCCACCGTGAACACGAGACGCACGCGCCCTCCGCGCTCGGGTACCGCATCGGCATGAAACGCCACGGCGCCGTCGTGGGTGAACTTCGCCGCATTGCCGAGCAGGTTCAGAAGCACCTGACGCAGGCGACGGAAGTCAGCGCTGACCACCGGCGGCAAGTGCTCGTCGAAGTGGCATGCGAAGCGGTTGCCGTGCCGTTCCACCAGCAGCACGGCCTGCTCCGCCACGTCGTACAGGAACCCGTGCAGGTAACCGGGTACCGGCTCCAGACGCAGGCCGGTCAGTTCACCGCGGGAGAATTCCAGCAGGTCGTCGATCAGATCCACCTGTTGGCGCACGTGGCGCTCGATGATCTGCGGATAGTCGCGGCGGGTGTTGCCGGCGCGCCACTGGCGTACCGCATTCATGATCGCGCCCAGCGGTGCACGCAGGTCGTGGCCTACGTGGGCCAGGAGCATGCGTCTGGCCTGCAACGACTGGCGGAGTTCGGCGGTGCGTTCCTGCACGATGCCCTCCAGCCGTTGGGCGTGCGCGATCAGCCGGCGAGTGCGCCAGCGCCACGCCAGCGCGATGAGCGCGATGAGCAGGAGCACCTCGATCGCGTATGCCCACGGCGTCTGCCACCACGGCGGTGCCACGGTGAAGTCGAGCGTGACCGGTTCGGACGACGTGCGCCGGTTGACGTCGACGGCAGTCAACTCGAAGCGATACTGCCCCGGCGGCAACGACGCGTAGCGGACCTCGCGCTGCGCGGTATCGACCCAATCCTCGTCGAGGCCCGGAAGGCGATAACGAAAACGCACGGGATGACCGGCGCTGTTGCCGAGCACGCCGAAGCGCAGGACCAGCGGCGCGGTTTCCTTGAACGGCAGCGTGGGCGACGCCGCCGCGACTTCGCTTTCGCCGTAATGGGCCGAGAGCAGCAAGGGACGGATGTGACGAGGTGCGAGAAGTTGGTCGGGGTCGAGCACGTGGGTCAGGCCCACCGGCGCGCCGATCCACACCGTGCCGTCGTCGTCGGCAAGGAACGCGCCGTGATTGGTTTCGTCCCAAAGCAGACCGTCGCGCATCGACAGGCGCGTCCAGGTGTTCCCATCGGCCACGTCTACGCCGTTGCCGCCGCCCGCCCAAAGGCGACCGCGTCGGTCGGTACGCAGGAAATAGAAGCGCGTGTCGGCAAGCAGCGGATCGTTCACCGGTGCCACGGTCACCGCGTCGGCATCGGTGACGTGGCCGACGAACAGGCCGGGCTGCAATGAACTCAGCCACAGTCGCCCGTCGGGCGTGACGGCCACGTTTTCGTAGCCGCCCGACGATTCGGTCGGCATGACGCGCACCCGCGACCAGCCCTTGGCGTTATGCCGGTAAAGCCCGGAGCTGCAACCGACCCATAGTCGGCCGTCGGCATCCTCGGCCATGTCGGAACACATCGTGGAGGGGATCAATCCGGGCGCCGCGGGCGTGGCGCCCGCGCCGACCGGATCGATCTCGTAGAGACCGCCCAGGGTGTAGGCCCAGAAGTGCCCGGCGCGATCGAGATGCGCGCCGCGCACGAGGTACGGCAGCGCGGCCACGTTGGTGGTGGTGCCTGCGGCGGTGTCGTAGCGGAGCACGCGGCCGTCGAAGAGGAAGTACCAGATCCCGCCCTTGCCGTCGGCGATCACGGCATGCGCCTGATTCGGCGGAGGCACGGACAGCGGCCAGCGATGCGCGCGGGCTTCGGCCGGCACGATCACTTCGCCGCCGGATTCCCCGGCGAGCCACACGGTGTGTGCGTCGCCACGCGCGATGGACCAGATGAGGCTGCCGCTTAGGCCCTGGGCGGACGTCCAGTTTTCCACCGCGTCGGCACTGCTCCAATAGACGAGGCCGCGTCCGTAGGTACCCATCCAGACCATGCCGTCCTGGTCGGCCACCATCGACGAGATGCCCACGCCGGGCAAACCGTTGCCGGGGTCGAACAGCTCCCACTTCGCACCATCCCAGCGCGCCACACCCACGTCGGTGCGGGTGAGGATGCGGCCCGCGCGGTCCTCGACGATATCGATGCTGGACGCGGCAACCTCGGTATGGCCGCCGGGGATGTCATGTGTGGTGAAGGCGGATGCACCAGGGGCAAGGCGAATCACATGGCGTATGCCGCGCGCCCACAGGCTGCCGTCGCGCGAGGCCAACAAACCGACCCATTTGTCGGCCGGTACGCCGCGGTCGGTGCCGAAACGAGTAAGCACGCCATTGCTCAGGCGACACAACGCACCGGCGCAACCGAACCAGGTGGTGCCGCTGCGATGGAGCACTGCCGTGACGTCGCCGATGCCGTCCGCCGCCGTACCTTGCACGAGCGGCGCGGATGTCCAGCGTCCTGCGTCGTCCTGGGCGAGTCGCCATGGCTGGTGACCGCTGACGACGAGCATGCCGCCGCGGTCGTCGGCAGCCAGCGACTGGCCGCGATCGGCGAACAAGGTCTTGCCGCCCGGTGCCACCCAGGTGAAGTTGCCATCGTCTCCGCGCCGCTGCAGACCGGCACGCGACGCTACCCAAAGGTGATCGCCCGCGTCCTCCGCCAGCCCGACCACTTCGGACGTCTGGAAACCGCGGTTATGCCCGATCGCATTGAAGCCGAGGCCATCGAAGCGGTAGAGACCCTTCTCGGTACCCACCCAGAGAAAGCCTTCGTGATCCTCGAACAGGCGCACCACCGAGAGGCTGGTGAGGCCGTTGCCCTGGTCGTAGAAGGTGAGCGGCAATTGCACGGCGGAGGCGTACGCCTGCCCCACGGCCACGAGCACACCGAAACACAACGCCACGAGGTGGCGCCAAAGGGCACGGACGGGTCGTCGACGCTCAGCGACCACGATGGGCCGCTTCGGTCACAGCGCCTTCTTTCGCCGCCTTGCGGAACTGGCTGGGCGTCACGCCCAGGCGTTCGCGGAATGCAGTGGTGAAGTTGCAGGCGCTGCGGAACCCGATGTTCTCCGCGATTTCCTGCATGCCCAGCGTAGTCTCCGTAAGCAGCTCGCGGCTGCGGCGCAGGCGTTCCTCGCGAATCCACGCGAATACCGTCATGCCCAACCGCTCACGGAAGATCGCAGACAGCCGCTTGTCGTACGTCCCCACGCCCGCGGCAATCTCTTCCAGCGTAAACGTGTCGGCGAGACGCTTGCCAATCAATCGCATGGCCGCCCGCAACACCACTTCGTCGCGGTTCGGTGTCGGGTCGGTCACGGGATCGGGAAGCGCTGCACGCCGCGACAGCCGCAGATGAATATGTATGCGGGCCAGCAGTTCGGCCGGCTCGCAGGTCTTGAGGATGTAATCCACCGCGCCGTGGTTGAGGCCTTCGAGCCGTTCCTCGGGGCTGGACGCGGAGGTAAGGAACAGGACCGGCGTCTCCCTGGCGCGCGGCAGTTCCTGAAGGAGCCGGCACAGGGCGAAACCGTCCATGCCCGGCATGCGCACGTCCAGCAGAATGAGGTCCGGCACCAGCAACTGGGCTCGCTGGTAGCCCTGCTGCGCGGTGGTGGCGAGGGTGACCTGCCAGGGCTGCGTCCGTAGCGCCTGGATCAACCCACGGATGTCCTCCGGCGCATCGTCGACGACCAGAATGTGCGGACTCTGAGCAGACTGCATGTGTTCCCCCTGCGCACCCATTGCCGCCCTTCACGGGCGGTCAAGAGCGTTTTCGGCAGCAGTATAGGCCTTCGAATGAGATTTTTCCCCTCCAGCAAAGGAAATGACCGCTTGCGCAAAAACGGCAAGAATGTCCCTTCCTTAGACTAAGCTTTGGCACGTATGGGGTGCCGTTCACGGGGGGAAGCGACTTCCGGCAGCATGCCGGTGCGCAACGCAATGGACCGAATGAACAACCTTACCGACCTGTTCCTACTGGTTCAGGTCATTGAAGCCGGGGGCTTCTCCGCCGCCGCCAGCCGCTTGGGTACGACCCGCTCGTTGCTCAGCCGCCGGATCATTGCGCTGGAAGATCGCCTTGGCGCACGCCTGCTGCACCGAAACGCACGGCAGTTCGCCATCACGCCGACCGGCGAGCGCGTCTATCGACACGCCGCGGCCATGTGCGAAGCGGCCACTGCAGCGGAGCAAGCCGCCATGGCGGAGGGTGCCGCGCAAAGCCTGGTGCGGATCGAAGCGCAGGGACTGCTCTCGCCTCTGGTAGCGGAGCTGATCCCCGGATTCGCCACCGCCCACGCGCGCATCCGCCTGTCCGTCAGCACCGGTGGCACCGGGGTGGAGGCACTGCTGCGTCAACAGACCGACGTGATTCTTAGCCTGCGCGAGACTCTGCCGGACAGCGGCGACATCGTGGCGCGTTCACTGGGCGACGTGCGTCTGGTGACGATCGCCAGCCCCGAATTGGTGCGCCGCCTTGGTGAACCGGAGCACCCGGCACGCCTCGACGAAGGTCACTGCCTCAGCTACGCCAGCGAGACGTCCGGCTATTGGATGTTCCGTGGCTTGGCGCCGCGTCGACGCAATGCCCGCATGGCGTCGGCCGATCTGGGCGCCTTGCTTGCTGCGGCACGCGCGGGCGTGGGCTTTGCCCAGTTGCCGTTGTTCATGGTGGCCAACGACATCGCCGCCGGTCGCCTGCGCACCGTGCTGGACGCCTTCGAGCCGGCCCCACTGCCTTTGCATGCGCTGACGATGTCCACCCGCGTCGTCAGCGACGCCACGCTCAACTTCGTACGTTTCGTGCAGAAAAGCGTGCTCGAGATGTCCGAACGCTGGCAGCAACTGGTGCCTGGCCGGGCCTAAGCTCTCGGGCCCGGTCGATTCCCTGGTCAAGCGCTCGCATGACTGGTATGAACGCCATCGACGCGTTACGGGAATCGATCCATGAGCGACATCACGATCTATCACAACCCTGCCTGTGGTACCTCGCGCAACGTACTGGGCCTCATCCGCAACAGCGGTGAGGAGCCCACCGTGATCGAGTACCTGAAGACCCCGCCCGATCGCGCCACGCTGCAAGGGCTGATCGCCGCAATGGGCGTACCCGTACGCGACGTATTGCGCATCAAGGGAACGCCCTACGAGGAACTTGGCCTCGGCGACCCCAGGTGGAGCGACGACGCGCTGATCGACTTCATGCTTGCGCACCCGATCCTCATCAACCGCCCGATCGTGGTCACGCCGCTGGGCACGCGTCTGTGCCGGCCGTCGGAAGCCGTGCTCGAGATTCTGCCGAATGCACAGCAAGGCGCGTTCGCCAAGGAAGACGGCGAGCCCGTCGTGGATGTCGAGGGGCGCCGCGTCTGATGGACGATGGCGCGCCCGCCGCACAACGCGACAGCGCGTGGCGGGTGTTCCTGGCGTTCCTGCGTCTGGGCCTGACCTCGTTTGGCGGGCCGATCGCGCACCTGGGATATTTCCGCGCGGAATTCGTGGAGCGCCGACGCTGGCTGGACGATCGTGGCTACGCCGACCTCGTGGCGCTTTGTCAGTTCCTGCCCGGGCCAGCGAGCAGTCAGGTCGGCATGGCGATAGGCCTTGCGCGAGCGGGGTGGCCCGGCCTGCTTGGGGCGTGGCTCGGTTTTACCTTGCCGTCCGCCATCGTCATGATCCTGTTCGCCTATGGCATCGCGTACGCACCGGACGTCGCCGGGTCGGGTTGGGTGCATGGTCTGAAAATCGTGGCCGTCGCCATCGTGGCTCAGGCGGTCTGGGGCATGGCACGTACGCTGTGTCCGGATCGGCCCCGCGCCGCACTGGCGATTCTCGCCGCCTTGACGACCTTGCTGCTGCCTTCGGCCGTGGGGCAGATCGGTGCGCTCGCCGTTGCCGCCTTGATCGGACGCTACGGCCTTTCGCTTCCTGAGGTCGCCAGCGGCCAAGCACATCGCTACCCGGTGTCGCGCGCGACGGGCGTCATAGCGCTTTCGCTGTTCGTCATACTGCTTGTCGTCCTGCCGTTGGGTGCCGTAATCAGCGGCTCGTCCGTGCTTGCTCTACTGGATGGCGTGTACCGCGCGGGTGCGTTGGTCTTCGGCGGTGGACATGTGGTGCTGCCCTTGCTGCAGGCGACTGTCGTGCCCAGCGGCGCAGTAAGCAATGCCGAATTCCTGGCGG
>Ga0209674_100618_pt1 | contig 13333 bp, 16 predicted proteins | sample AraplaCvi_mMS_r2_FD_184279 | JGI IMG/M metagenome (GOLD analysis project Ga0209674, IMG submission 184279) | Arabidopsis root microbial communities from North Carolina, USA - plate scrape CL_Cvi_mMS_r2 (SPAdes) (version 2) | ecosystem: Host-associated > Plants > Roots > Endosphere | place: USA... | reverse complement strand
ATGCGTTGCCGCCGCTGTCTGCTAGCGACGGTGCGCTGATTGGAAGCGCGATGCTCGGTCTATGGGCGCTCGCTTTCGTGTTTCGATCCGCAGTGCGGGTCATTTATCAACGTGAAGAGGAGTAGGGAAATGAAAGTGAATCTGATGAAGGTTGCTGCGGTCGCTGGCGCTGTTGGGGCTTCGGGTGCGGCGATGGCTGATACGACGGGCGTGGATGTTTCGTCGACTGTGTCGTTGCTGGGTACTGGTGTTGCCGCGATCGGCCTGATCGGTGCGGCCATTCTCGGTCTGGCTGGTGTGGTCGCGATCTACAACTGGGTTCGCAAGCCGATCAAGTGATGTTGCGGGGCATGTTCCCCGTGCCTGGCAAGACGCGGGGACTTCGGTCCCCGTTTTTATTGGAGCTGCACATGGAAGGCTACTTCGTTCTCATCGCGATAGCGGGTGCTGGATGGATTCTTTTCTCGTGAGGGTGGTGAGCTATGCCCTGGTCATTTTTCTTTCGTCCTGCGCGCATTTGGACCGTTCTCCGCCCGGTTCGTGTGCTACTGGCTTTAGCGCTTGTCTTTGGCCCGACGTTGGCTTTTAGCCAGTCGTCTTCGGACGGCTTTTTGTGGTCCGTTGATACTGGTTACGGTGGTCCCGGTACTGGTGCTAGCCCTCAATCGGCTTGCGATGCTGCTGTCGCTAATAACAATGCGTATTGGCATGCAACAGGTGATGGTGCTACTCATGCCGGTGGTGTAACTCAGATTTCTGGTGGGAACCCGCCGACTTACAGTTGTCCGATGATGCGTAGTGATGGTTCGACGGTTGGGACGTGGGTGGTTTCTCGCTCGTCGTCGTGTGCGTCTGGTTACACCATGCAGGCCGATGGGACGTGTAAGTCGAATACACCGCCGCCGCAGAATTGCTCCGATGCCTCGTTGATGAACAAATATCGCGGCGCTGGTTACACGACGTCGTCCACGCAAGGTAGTGCGCCTGATTACATTTGCATCAAGGGTTGCCAATACGATCCGGGTGGTGTGACTGTGACGTACCCGAATCCGAATTCGGTGACGGGGTACACGTCGGGTGGGCGAGCTGGTGCTTCAAGCGGTAAGTCATGTGACATGACCAACTGGCCGCAGATCACATTGGATGTCGATATGTCCAATGCAACGGATCTGAAGAAATTGCCGCCCTCTCCCGAAGTGTGCGCCGCTCAGGGGCGCTTCTACGGCCAGGTCAATGGTGTTGACGTGTGCTCGCCTGCCGTGCCTGGTGGCTCGGTTTCCACTAACAATGGTTCAACGACAACGCAGCCTGGTGGTACGGATGCCAGCGCCCCAGCTGGTACTCCACCTGATACCTCAACGTCTAGAACGACGTGTGATGGTCAGACCTGTACCACGACCACGATTGTGGTCGGTGGTGGTGGTCGGACTGTTGTGTGCGGGTCGATGCGGATCGCTGCCGCTAGTGCACCGTCTGCGAGCGGCCCCGCAACCAACGATACGTGTACAACCAGCACGTCACAGCCGCAACAGCAGTATTGCGCGCAGAACCCGAACGCCGTCCAGTGCAAGGACGACTCCGCTTCAGGTGGGGCTGATTGCAGTGCGGCTCCTAGCTGTTCTGGCGACGCGATCAGCTGCGCGATTCTTCAACAGCAGTGGAGTACTCGCTGTGAATTGCAGAGGCACGATGACTCTACGGATCTCGGTTCTAAGTTGGCCAACGGCCAGGATCCGATGGCAGGCCAGTTGCCTACGCCTGGTAAAGCTGACCAGGTTGATCTCAGCTCAAAGCTGTCGAACGTCGATGACATGGGTATTGCTGCTCAGTGTCTCGGGAACATCGATGTTCCCCTCTCTCTGCCTGGTGGTGCTTGGAGTCTTCACATCGATACGACGCCGTTGTGTGACATCGGCAAGCTGCTCGGTTATCTCAACATGCTGGGCACGTTGATGCTCTGCGCGTACATGCTCAAGGGGAGTTTCTAAATGCCTTTCGCCGCTCTGTTGGCTTCGGCCATTGTTGGTTTTCTCGCGCAGGCCTGCGTGTCTCTTGTGGGTCGTGTCCTGGTCGCGCTCGGTATCGGCTTCGTGATGTTCACGGGTGTTGACGCGATGATGAGTGGCATGAAGACGCTGTTCATGCAGTACGTCAACGGTATTGGTTCCATCTCGTCTGTGAGTGTCGTTGGCATCCTTGGCGTGTTGAAGGTGGGGACGTCCATGAACATGATCCTCACGACGTTGGGTATCCGTGCGTCGTTGTCTGGGTTGAGCGGTGGCTCGATCCGGAAGATGGTTCAGAAGTGAGGGCACCATGCTGACGCTTATCACTGGTCAACCTGGTAACGGCAAGAGCCTCTACACGATTGCGTTTGTTGAGGCGAAGCGCAAGGCTGAGAGCCGTCCGGTCTTCTACTTCGGCATTCCCGAGCTGTCTTTGCCTTGGACGATGTTGGAGGATCCAACGAAGTGGCATGAGTGCCCGGAAAAATCGATCATCGTCATCGACGAGGTGCAGAAGGTCATGCCGCCGAGGCCTTCCAGCTCGAAGCCGCCTGTTCATGTGTCTGAGCTTGAGACGCATCGTCATAAGGGTTTCGATCTGTTCTTCATGACGCAGGACCCGAGCCTGGTCGACAACCATTTGAAGAAGCTCGCCGGCGAGCACATTCATTTGATTCGCCAGTGGGGCCGGCAGAAGGCGGACCTGTACAAGATGCAGAAGGTGCAGGACCCGACCAACGCGAACCTCAAGCGCGCGTTGCACAGCACGTTCCCGTATCCAAAGCAGGTCTTCGATTGGTACAAGTCCGCTGATGCCCATACGCACAAGAAGAGCATCCCGTTCAAGTACTACCTGATGTACGCGCTGCCGGTGTTGGCGTTGGCTGCTGCTTGCTTTGGCGGCTGGAAGCTGTGGAAGATCTCGCATCCTGACCAGGTGAATCCGGTCGCTGCAGGTGCTGCACCCGGGTCAGTTCCTGGTCAGCCTTTCGCTCCTGGTGCACCAGCTGCTGCACAGCGTGGGCCGATGACGGCGAAGGAATATGTCGCGAGCTATCAGCCTCGCGTTGCTGGGTTGCAGTACACCGCGCCGGCCTACGACGACCTGACCAAGCCGTCTAGGGTGCCGGTGCCAGCTGCGTGCGTGCAGATCCGTGGTGGCTGTGAGTGTTGGACGCAGCAGGGGACGCACCTGGAGACGACGCAGCAGGTGTGTGACCAGGTGGTGAAGCGCGGATTCTTTGAGGCTTTCGACGCGGATGGTCGCGCGCCGAAGAACCAGGAGCGCGTGCAGGTCGTGCAGCAACCTGCTTCTGCACCTGTTGCACAGCCTCAGGAGGTCCGGATGGTGTTGGACGTCGCCAAGCCGCAGGAAAAGGCCCAGGAGCCTCGCAAACGCACGGTGATAGGGTCGGGTAGGGCTCGGCGTGTTGACGAGCTGGAGGCCTTCCCTGAGGGTTAGCGTCTAGCGTCGGGAGTGTCCGCGCCTTTGACCAGGCGGTAGAGGTGGGGCGTGGACAGGATCTCCGGCCGTTGTCGCACGGCTAGTGCGGCTGGCGGGACCGAGCAGCGGGTACGACTAGGAGCGTCGGAAAATGGTCGCGTGGATCCAAACACCCCATTCTCTGCAAGCCCGCTTTTCTCCCGCGGTTGTGGTCTAGGAGCAATTTTGTTGCGTGCCGGCGGTCGAAAATCGCCTACCTGGTCGCAGGCCTCAGCTCGATCGACCGCATGAAATTGCGTCGTTTGGATCTCGATACGCAATTTTCTTTCTTCAGCAGTGGTTGACTGCCATCTGCTCGTCAAGCGTCCGCAGGTTGTTCTTGATCATTTCCACCATGAATGCGCCGCCTGGCGAGTTCATGGTTTCCACCAGTGATGCGCGGCTTTTCGCGAGGCTTAGGCAGTTCGATTTCCGCTGTTCCTCGCGCTGTTGCTTCGCTGCTCGCTCGGCCGGTGTGCCGAACTCCATCGTTGCTTCCATCGCTCGATCACACGGCTTGTCGGTGATGACCGTTTTGCCGTTGATTTTGCACGTGTTCACTGTCTGTGCTGCGGCGGTGGGGATGGCGATGCAGACCAAGAGCGGTAGGATTGTGCGCATTTCGTCGCCTAGGCTGTTAGATCGACGCAACGATATCACGCAGGGGTTGAGTGTCCGAGATCGAGGTTCGGGCGCTGGCTAGGGAGATCAGGCATTTGTACTGGCATATCCGTACGCTGCGCCGTGGCATGCAGGACGCGGCTCGTCGCCGTTATTACAGGAAGATCGCTAAGAATAAAAAACGCCTGCTCGAGGCAGGCGTTTCAAAGAGGGAGGTGTTGGACTTGCTGATGTGTTGTCGGTCACGCGGGTGCCGGTTCTTGGCGTGCCTGGATTGCACGCAGCGCCTGTTGTAAGCGGGCCCAGAGTTTTTTGCGATTTAACATAACACAAATTATGCGAACCAAGCATGTTAGACCCAAAGAGTAATGTCGCATTACCGCTCCAACGCAAACATGGGCCGAAATTCGGTACTTTTTGACGGAACGCAGTGCCGTAATGACGGATTCGGGCGTCTCTGCCATTTGGTACCGGCTTTGCGTTGGCGAATTCTGCTGATTCGCATTAGATCCCTCGATTCCGTTAAGTGGGTCTCATGAGCTCCAGCTGTCGGCGTCCGCGCCGACGCTGCGTTAGCCAACGGAGTACAGCGCCTAGCGACTAATCGGCCCCGTGGAGTCAACATGGTGTTTGTAGGCCGCGATCCAATCGTGCGCCATCTCCCATTGGGCTTGCGCCAAGGGAATCTTGCGGGATGTTGGCCTGCGTTACGCGGATCAACGGCTTCCGGAGTCAGTCTGGGATTGGGGCACGGCCGCTCGACAGGTGCGATGGCGTTATAGGCACCGCTACCCCCTCAACGCCTCCCTTGCTTTTTCGTGCGTGCGCCGGATGGAAAATCAACACCGCCGCGCACGGCGCAACGAACAACCACAGATGTCGGACCTGATGCTCTTCGATGACCGGCGGCTTTGGCATCCCGAAATGCTCCCGCTTGTGGTTGCGTTACGAGACAGTATGGGAAAAGTTACATCCGAGAGCAAAACGAGGCCGCACCGTCCGACCAATCGAGGGTTGCAGACAAAGCGAATACGACCTAGATGCGCCGCAGCATCATGGTGTCGGGATCAACCCTTTCAATCGACAGCTCGTCACCGACCTTCCAACCCAACTGTTCAACTAGATCGCAAGGCAGCGGGACGATCAGATCACCGCTTCCGTCGGCAGCTTCGCCTCCAGCGACTCGCCAAACAGGTTGTGACCTCGCGCTCGGCAGATACTTGACCAGAATCTGCAGTAAGGCTGCATTGCTTTCCGGAAGCGTCAGCCAACCGGCACAATTGTCGTCGGAATATTCCGCCCAGGCCCGCACCCCCTCATCGTCAGTTGCTTTGAAACCGGCTTCCTGCATGCATAGCAGCATCCGGTCGACATCGTTGGTGAACTGCTTCCTGAGTTCCTGTCGTTCCCTGAAGGTCGGCTTCATGGCGCTAGCTCCGTTGTTCATGCCAATTGCGCGGTGGCGCAGCCCGTAACCGGGGGCTCCACCGATTATTCTGTCGCAAATGCGGCCCCGATCTGACGTGCGCGCTCGTTCGTTTTCCGAATTTTGTTCTCGTTTTTGTCGCAATTCTGTTCCCGATAGCGCTCCAACGTAATTCCGTGCACTGATGAGGCATGAATTGCTCAGATTGTTGGGGAGCCGGCACTTCCGCAATTCCGTGCATGCCTTCTTGCAAATCGGATTTTGCCAGCTCCGCGTGCGCGCATTGTCGCCGCACGCGCCCTGCGACCAAGTCTAGTCGACCAGTACACGCTTCATTTCACTTGCGCTGATCTTGTTTTGAGCGCGACAGTCTTGGCGCGTGCGCGTCGCCTAGTGGCCCCGTCCATTGCGATTCTTCTTACCGGGAGCGCCTCTATGAAAGTCACTGTGACTCAATGCAAAGACATGCTCAAAGCTACGTTTGCGGACGGCAACGAATTGACGGCCGGCGACCCCGTTGTGCTTGGCGCCCGCCTCAGGGATCTGGGCATCCAGCCGGTAGACGTGACGACGCCAGATTGGCGTGAGGGAGAGATATCGCACCACTTACCGGCAGCAACATCGCGCTGTTGATGGCTCTGCGCGGTCTGAAACTGATCGCAATGGATTGACTTGTGGTGGGCCGCACCATCGGATCAAGTGGCAACGTAGCTCTCCCCGCCGGTAATGCCGCAGCCATCCTGCGAGGTTGGCTGGCTCGCTAAAGGACTCCAAAGGTTGGGCCCGCGCTCGTCGGTCCCGAGCACTAGCCGCGTGAGCGGGCGTTAAACGCCACTTCGCTGTACGCGAAAATATTTCGCCAGCAGCGAATATTGTGCTATGCTGAAGGCTGGTTGGCGTTGAAGACAAAACCAGCGTAGTACCAGGACCTTTTATCGGGTCTGCGGAGGGGTAACTCTCCACACACTGCCCCGGACCGCGCGTTCTGGGCGCCCCCGCCCGCCGCCTGGTGCGGCGGGCGGAAACGGATAGGCAGGGGAAAAGTCGTCCCTCTTCGCTTTCTCATTACGTACTGGTCCCAAGGCAATCGTGCCGCGGGGTAATGAGGAGTACTTATGGTTAAAAAGACCATACCCAACCAGGGGCGACAGTCGGTTGAAGTGTCTTGGCGGCATAACTTGGGCAAGCTTCGGCGAGTCCTGACGAGTCGCAAGACGTTGTCACTTATGATGGGATGGCTGCGCATTGTAGTTTTGGTGTCGCGGCTGTTCGATCGCTGGTGACAAGGTGACAACGACTGACACCCCTGTCTAGTCCTTGTTTTGAATGGAGGTGTTCAAATGTTGCACAAAGCGCTACGCCACCTTCGCCGATACCACCAGATGACCCAGGAAGAACTAGCCAAGCGTCTGGAAATCTCCAACAACTATTTGTCGGAGATCGAATCTGGCAAGAAGGCCCATGCGATTACCGTTGATTTGCTGGGTCGATATGCGGCGGTATTTGACGTCCCCGTTTCGAGCTTAATGCTTTTCTCTGAACAACTAGACTCAAATCGTCGTAGCGAAAAGATCCGCGTTGCGATGGCGGCGAAAGTTCTCAAAGTCCTCGACTGGGTGGCTGCCGATGAAGAATCCGTTGCATAGACGCGAGAAGGCAGTGGGGCGTGCTCGTTTGCGGAAAAACAAATCAGCACGCTATCCCATTGAACGATCGCCGCTGTGGAAGCTGACAAGTACTCATCGGCTGGCTGCCTTGATCGATGTTCCCGTCGGGGAACTGGAAGCTATCTGTATGGCTCCCACATACAACAGATTCCTCGACCAGCCGAAGCCAGGCAAGGAGCCCCGTAATATTCAGGAGCCAACAGAGGCCACACTGCGTATTCACTATCGCCTCGTGAAGTATCTGGACTGCATTCAACGGCCAGAATTCTTGCACTCGGCGACGAAAAAGCGATCGCATATCACAAATGCGCGGGCTCATCTCGAAAGCGGAGGAGCCGTGGTTGCGATGGATATCCGAAAATTTTTTGAGAGCACGACCTACCATCACGTCAAGAGCTTCTTCCATAAGGACTTAGGGTGCTCTCTTGATGTTGCGCGGCTGTTGGCGACGGTTTGTACCGCGGACGGTCGCCTGCCGACGGGTAGTTGCATTAGTCCATTGCTTTCGTACTTCACGCATCGTCGCTTGTTTTCCGAAATTGAAGCGCTTTGCTTGGAAAAATGCGTAACGATGACGCTTTATGTTGATGATCTAACGCTGTCTGGAGTCTGTGCTACGAAGACACTCATGTTTCAAATCAAAGCGTTAATTCAACGACAAGGGCTTCAAACTCAATCAGCCAAAGACGCAGTCATCCGTCCAGGAAAACCCGCCATTATCACCGGCACGATTCGGCGGGATGGCACGTTGCGACTGCGGAATATGCATCACAATTCCATCGTGGCGATTCAAAATCGGATTGCACAGGGCGAGACCCGGCCTGGGAATGAGCTGCGTGGCCGAGTTGCTTCGGCACGGGCCATCGAGCCACCAGCAGCGGCGCGCCTTGAAGCTCGGCTGGACAAGATCATTCGAGGCCAGTCCTAGTTTGCTTAGAGAGTCCTTCGCTCAAACAGCCCCACCGCTAACGCGTCCCGAACGCAGTGTTGATCTGCCGGGCTCGCTTCACGTCGTCGCCGTGTAGATAGATTGAAGTCGTTGAGACGGACGCGTGCCGCAAGTTGTCCCGCACAGTGGTCAGTTCTGCGCCGCGCGCGAGGGCGTGGGTGGCGTGCGTATGCCGCATCCAATGCGGACTGGCCTTGCGTAGCTTCTCCGCCAGCACCGCATGATCGCTCTCGATGGTGTCGGCCGCCGTCTCAAAAAACCTTCTAACCACACTCCACAGCCGCGTCCCCGTGATCCCGCCGTCAGGATCCAACCCTAGCCCACCAATCAGCGGCGTCTTCGGATTCCAGCGCGCTCGCGTGACCGGTAGCCCGCGTTCCACCAGGTAGCGATCGAGCGCGTCGCGCGCCAGCGGTGGCAACGCCACCTTCCCGGCGCGACTGCCCTTCCCCACCAGGTTCAACCAGTGATCGCCCTGCCGGTCCGTTTCGATGTCAGCGAGCTTCGCAGAAACGAGTTCGCTCGCGCGCAGCCCCGTCGCATAACCAAGATCCAACACGAAGCGCAGCCGCTGCGCCGCCGGCGCCTCCCAACCATATGACCACTCCAGGCCGTCCGCGATGGTGCGCACCAGCGCCCATTCACCCTCGCTGAAAGCGTGCGAGGTATCGAGCGCTGTCGTTCGCCCACCTCCGCGCACCTTGATGCCCGCAAACGGATTGGCCAGCACGTAGCGCTGCTGAATCAACCAACGGAACATGGCCCCCAACACGGACAACGCGTAGGAGACCGAGCGCGCAGACAACCCGTCCGTGAACGGCCGCCATTCGGCAGAGGTGCGTGGACGCGCCGACCCGACCCAGCGCTCGCGCGGCGTCGGTCGGCGCAGGAAGCTGCGGTAGGCAATCGCGTCCTCGGTGGTGAGCGACGACAGCGGTCGACCGCGTTCGACGATCGCCCACAAGATCAGGCGCTCTGCCTCTTTTCGGTACGCCCTCTGGGTGGCGGGCGATTCGTGTAGGGACAGCCACGCCTGAACGGCCTCGTAGTCGTTGTCAGCGGTGAGCACGCAGGTCTGGCGCGGCGCACGGAATTGCCCCTGCGAGCCGTCAACCTCATTGGGCAGGCGCAATTGCTCCCACGGCACCACCACGCCGCGGACCTGCTCTGCGATGAGCGCCCGGGCACGCTCGGTCAATCGAGGGTGTTTGGCAAAGAATGCCTCGATGCGTCGCGCGCTGGCCTGCCCCAATCCGGGGATGACGGCCCACCAACGGCGCCGGCGCGGCACGCGGACCGTCAGATCGGCCAGGGTGTTGATGCCGGCGGCGCGCAGCGCGGCGACAGCACGAGCATCCAGCCACAGTTCCACATCATCGCTGATGAGCGGGGCTGGTAGCGGCAGCGTGCGGAGCAACTCGATCGTCTGGTCAGCTGCCCTCCCCTGTTTGGCACGTTCGGCCGCTTGCATCTCGAACAGCGCCGCGAGGTCTTCGCGCTGGCGTCGGCGTGCAAACGCGGCGAGCTGGCGCCGGATACGGCCGAGCACGCCGCGCGAGGACTGCCCTGGCGTCAGGCGCTCGCCCAGGTAGCGGTCAACGGCCTCGCGGGTTGACAAGCCGGCATGCCAGGCACGTAGTGCTGCCAGTTCGGCGGCATCGGGGAAATCCGGTGGGATGCCGACGGAAGGATCGACGGGAAGCAGACGCGTTTTCATGGAAGGCAGTTTAGTTCTTCCATACAGCTATTGCGATAAGAATAGTTATCGAAATAGCTTTGGTAGAAAGCTCTATGGACAGGGTGCGGGTGTCACCAAGGCTGCGGGCATTCTTTGGCACTGACTCACTCGTTCCTTGCGGAGTTGGTAGCCCTGCCCGACATCCTGCCCAGTTTTCGGATGTCTTCGAAATATGCTTGCCGGCATCCTATAAATCGCTATACGGCGAGATCTGTGGGTTCCAGATTGGGTAAATCTCGACACTTACAATCAGGCCTTCCAATTTTTGCGGCATCATTACTCGACCTTAAATTGCCCGATCGCTGAGACCAAAGCGACGGCTTGGTTTTGCAACGCGCTCGCTGCAGCGGCAGATTCCTCCACAAGCGCAGCGTTCTGCTGGACCATCCCATCGAGCTGCGCGACAGCGCGGTTCACCTCCTGGATGCCCGTCATCTGCTCAGTTGCTGAACGAGCGATATCGGAAACGATGGATTGGACGTGGACGACATTGGTTACAATTTCGCTCATCGTTTCGCCCGCCTGGCGCACCTGGGCAGCACCCGCCGCGACACTTGCAACCGTAGACTCCACCAACTGCTTGATTTCGCGCGCTGCTTGAGCGCTACGATGCGCCAGGCCGCGCACCTCCTGCGCAACGACGGCAAAACCGCGACCTTGCTCCCCGGCACGCGCGGCCTCAACAGCGGCGTTCAGGGCGAGGATATTCGTCTGGAAGGCTATGCCATCGATCACGCCGATGATCGTGCCGATTCTGTCGGAAGCTTCCTCGATCGTTGTCATTGTGCCAACCACGTTCGACATCGCTTCGCCCCCTTGCGAGGCGATCTGGGTCGCTGCCGACGATCGATCATCGGCCTCGCGCGCGGCTGCGCCAGACTGGACGACCGTGCCGGATATCTCGTCCATCGACGCGGCCGTCTGTTGCAGGTTCGCGGCAGCCGATTCCGTTCTGCAAGACAGATCGTGGCTTGCCGCTGCGATCTCGTTTGCAGCGGCACGTACGAGTTCGCTCGTTCCCCGAATCCCCAATATCACCGTTTGGAGTTTGGCGACGAACTGGTTGAAAGAGCGTGCAATGTCTGCCACTTCATCCTTGCCACCTTCTGACAAGCGCTGTGTCAAGTCGGCAGTGCCTGAACCAATCGCCGCCATTGCATGACAGACCTCTGCAAGGCGGCGAAACACCGTCGTGGTAATGGCAAAGCAGACGACGGTCGCGATACCTACGATGATGACGAGCGATATGAGCGAAGCGGTCAATAGCGAACGGATTCCAGCAGTCGCCTCTGACTTGTCGAGGTTGACCACAACGAGCCAATCCGTGCCCGCGACGGCCTGCGCGCGCGCGAGCTTTACCTTACCGTCCACCATTAGCTCCATCGGCACCTTGCCTGTACTGCCCGATGTCGTCGTGACCTTGGCAAGATCGGGCGCAATGTCGGCAACGGGCTTAAACCGCAGCTTGGAGTCGGGATGCGCGATCACGCGGCCGCTTTGGTCAATCAACACACCAAAACTCGCGGGCGTCGGATGAATCGACTTGACGTTTTCAACAACGCTATCCAATGCCACATCGCCTACCAGCACCGCCTTCAATACGCCACCGCGTATCACGGGAACGGCCAGCGCAACCAGCAACTGCCCGCTGGTGCTCACGTACGGAATGGCTACAGGTTTGCCGGCTTGCGCGGCTCCCTTGTACCAGGGGCGGCTAGTTGGATCGTAGCTGGCTGGAATGTTCGGCCAGTCGGTGAACTTTGCTGTGCGGTCAGGGTAGCCCACGCCTACGTCAAAGAACCCTCCTGCAACCGCGATCTGCTTGAGCATGGGTTCTGGGTTCGTTGTCAGCGCAGCGTCCTGCAGCGATGACACCATGAGTGTCTTTGCGGCGATCCAATCGCCGATCGCTTTGGCATGGTCGTCGGCGTAGGTGGTGAGATCGTGCGCGATTGCAGCCTCGTCGTTCGCCTTTGCAGTCGTGTAGTTCGCGACAGTGGTCGAGACGACGGAGAACGCTACAAGCGAAACGCAAGCGCAGACGACCCGTGCGCGGATGGATGACAGCATCGTATTGCCTATGCGGTGTGTGGCGGGCGTTCGAGCGCGCCTGAGAATGCATCGGACCGGTTCTGGGTGAGGAGAACGGTCGTGCATGTAGAAGCGCTATCCAAAGTCCGCGCTGTGACGCCAATCCTCACAGGGCGGCCGCGTCAATAGATTCGCTTTGCGAAATTGCGCCGCTGTTGCAAATAAAGGCCCCACCAATATCGGGGCCAACCCTCTTCTTACTGGTACACTTTTACTGGCCGTCGCATCGTTGCGTCATGCTACTGCCCCTGCTCCGCCGGTGAGCGGGTCGGGGCCGTCGACACGATGCGTCAGCACGTGGCGCAGAAACTCCCGGGTACGCGCCTCGCGTGGGGCACTCAGGACCTCCTTCGCACACCCTTCCTCGATGATGCGGCCCGCATGCAGGAAGCACACTCGATCGGCGACTTCACGCGCAAAGCCCATCTCGTGCGTGACGACGAGCATCGTCATGCCTTCGCGCGCAAGTGTGCGCATCACGCTCAGCACCTCGCCGACGAGTTCGGGATCGAGTGCCGAAGTCGGCTCATCGAACAGAATAGCTTTCGGCTTCATTGCCAACGAACGCGCGATCGCAACTCGCTGCTGCTGCCCACCCGAAAGCTGGTGCGGATATGCGTGCGCCTTTTCGCCGAGCCCGACCTTATGGAGCAGAGCAATAGCCTCGCTGCGGGCTTGATCGGGCGGCTCACGCTTGACGTGAACGGGGCCTTCCATCACGTTTTCCAAAGCCGTGCGATGCGGGAAAAGATTAAAGCGCTGAAACACCATGCCGACCTGGGTACGAAGCTGATTGATGTTTCGGCACCGTTGTTCCACAAGCTGATCCAGCAGCTTGATCTCCCCTGCATCGTAGGACTCAAGAGCGTTAATGCATCGAAGAAGCGTGGACTTTCCTGAGCCAGAGGCGCCAATCAGGCACACCACTTCGCCTTGCTGAACATTCAGCGAAATACCGTTGAGCACGCGCACGCCGCCAAAGCTCTTATGCAGATCTTTAATTTCGATCATGTCAACCTCACTTCACCTTGTGTTTTCCGAAGCGTCTCTCGAGATGCCTAGTCAATCCCATCAACGGGAGACTCAGTGCCAGATAGCCGATGGCCACAAGCGTGTAGACGGTCAGATTCTGAAAAGTCGCAGCGGCAATGAGTGAGCCTTCGCGCGTCATTTCCGCTACGGTAATGGTCGACGCAAGAGAGGAATCCTTGAGCATGGAAACCAAAGTGTTGCTATACGGTGGCAATGCAACCTTGATGGCTTGAGGCAAGATGACACGCGTCATCGTCTTGACTTTCCCCATCCCGAGCGACTGCGCCGCTTCGTATTGACCTTGATCGACTGACTCGATA
>Ga0209674_100616_pt1 | contig 13388 bp, 6 predicted proteins | sample AraplaCvi_mMS_r2_FD_184279 | JGI IMG/M metagenome (GOLD analysis project Ga0209674, IMG submission 184279) | Arabidopsis root microbial communities from North Carolina, USA - plate scrape CL_Cvi_mMS_r2 (SPAdes) (version 2) | ecosystem: Host-associated > Plants > Roots > Endosphere | place: USA... | reverse complement strand
GGCCGCCGCTACCCGACCCGAGCCGCAACCGGCTCCAGACGACGCGGCCAGCGCGGCACAGGTCGTCGAGCCAGCCGATGCTGTAGTCGGTGACACGCGCAGGGAGCAGTTCGGATTCCCATGAGCCGGCGGCCGCCTCGAACCCTTCCAACTGACCGATAACGCCGGCCAGGGCATCGGGACCGGCGACCTGGGTGGCGCGCGTGACGTGCTGCCAGTCGAGCAGGAAGCGCAGAAAGTCGCGCGGCGCGACCGGCTCGATCTCGCGACGCAGGCGGCCCATCGTGTAGCGATGAATGCGCGCGAGCAGATGCCGCTCGCACCATTCGGTGTCCGTCGCGCCCGGCGAGAACGGACCGCGCATGACGTAGCCTTCGCTTTCGAGCGACACGAGCGCTGCATTCACGTCCATCGATGCCACGCCCAAGGACGCAGCCAGCGATTCGGCAGAGACCGGCCCCAGGCCGCCGAGGCGTCCACGCACGATGTCGACGCGTGCCGACTCCGGCGTCCATGCCTGTGCCTCGAACTCCGCGGGCGCGGCAATGGATGGCGTGAGCATCGCTTCCGGATGGATCGCGCGCCAGACGGGCAGGCGTTCGGCAGCCACCCAGAGCGAGGTATTGCCCGCGCGCAACAACGTCGCGCGCGCGTCCGTCGCCAAGGCGGAGAGCAACGCCGCCCAACCCGCGTTGTCGTACACTTCGTCGAGCGTAACCGCACCGAGCTGGACCAGGGCCTCGTGCATCTCATCCGCGCTACGCGCCTCGGGCCAGGCTTCTTCGCGCACGGAGGCGATGGCTTCCGGATCGAGACGTCCGAGATCGTCGGCGCTTTCCGCATCGTTCCAGCGCCGCGACTGCACGGCCTGCGTGCGGCGCTCTTCCAACGGGGCATCGTCGAGGAACGCGTACGGCGCCGCGCTCAACACTTCGGCAGCGAGCGGCGACGGCGTGGCGAGATCGCGAGCCACCATGCGAATGCGCCCGCTTTCGAGGCCGCGCAGGATCGTCAGCAGACCCTCGCAATCCATCGCTTCGTGCAGGCAATCGTCCAGCGTCTGCTTCACCAGCGGATGATCGGGTACTTCGCGTTCGCCCGCGAGGTTTTCCGCGCAGGCCACCTGATCGGGAAACACGGTCGCGAGCAGATCCTCGCTCTTCATCCGCTGCAGTTGCGGCGCCACTTTCTTGCCGCCCGTAAAGCGCGGCAGCGCCAGCGCCGTGGTCGCATTCCAGCGCCAGCGCACTCCGAACAGCGGCGCATCGAGCAATGCCTGCACGAGCACGTGCTCGGCGGACTGCGAGTGCAGATAGCGCGCCACTTCATCCAGCGGAAAGCTGTGGCTGGTGGACAGCGAGAGCACGATGGCGTCTTCCGTCGCTGCGGCCTGCAGCTCGAAGTTGAACTTGCGACAGAAGCGCTTGCGCAGTGCGAGACCCCAGGCACGGTTGATCCGGCTGCCGTACGGCGTGTGGATGATGAGCTGGGTGCCACCGGATTCGTCGAAGAAGCGCTCCATCACCAGCGTGTCGAGCGTCGGCAACGCACCGAGCGCCGCGCGTGCGCGGAACAGGTAATCCACGATCTGCTCTGCCGCGGCCTTGGTCAGAGCCAGTTCGCCCGTGAGCCACGCCAGCGCTGCCTCACGACCGCCTTCGTCGAACGCGGCCGACAAGGCTTCGCGCAGACGCGACACGCCGAGCGACAGCTCGTTCGTTCGTCCCGGCGCTTCGCCGAGCCAGAACGGGATGTTCGGCGGCGCGCCCTGAGCGTCCTCCACACGAAGACGCCCCATCTCCACGCGCAGGATGCGGTACGAACGATTACCGAGCTGGAAGATGTCGCCCGCGAGGCTTTCCACCGCAAAGTCTTCGTTCACCGTGCCGACGACGGTCGCCTGAGGTTCGAGCAGGACGTTGTAGTCGCCGGTGTCGGGAATGGTGCCACCCGAGGTGACCGCCGTCAGCCGCGCACCGCGGCGTTCGCGCAGACGTCGGTTCACCGCATCGCGATGAATGTACGAGCCCCGCGGACCCACGCGCGTGGTGAATCCGTCGGCCAGCATCCTTACGGTTTCATCGAAGGTCTCGCGTTTCAGCGTGCGGAACGGATAGGCGCGACGTACGAGATCGTAGAGCGCGTCCTCGTCCCACTCCTGGCAGGCCACTTCCGCCACGATCTGCTGGGCCAGTACGTCCAGCGGTTCGTGCGGGATGATCAACGTGTCGAGTTCGCCACGCCGTACGCAGTCGAGCAAGGCGGCGCATTCCACGAGGTCGTCGCGCGAGGTCGCGAAGAGGCGTGCTTTCGGCGTGCCGCCAACCGCATGGCCGGCACGACCGGCACGCTGCAGGAACGCCGCGATGGAGCGGGGCGAGGCGATCTGGCATACGAGGTCCACATCGCCGATGTCGATGCCCAACTCCAGCGACGCCGTAGCGACCAGCGCACGCAGCTCGCCGCGCTTGAGGCGTTGTTCCGCGTCGAGGCGCTGCTCGCGCGAGAGGCTGCCGTGGTGCGCGGCCACCGCATCGTTGCCCAGGCGCTCGGAGAGATGCCGCGCCACGCGCTCGGCCATGCGACGTGTGTTGACGAAGACGAGCGTGGTGCGGTGCTGCTCGACGAGGTTGGCGAGCCGGTTGTAGACCAGTTGCCACATGTCGTTCGACATCACCGCTTCCAGCGGCACCGGCGGTACTTCCAGCGCCAGGTCGCGTGCGCGGCTGTGGCCGATGTCGACGAGGGCGCAGTCTTCGCGCTCGTTGCCGGTGAGGAAGGCCGCCACGCGCTCGATGGGCTTCTGAGTGGCGGAGAGGCCGATGCGCGTGATGCGCCGCTGCGCCACGCATTCCAGCCGTTCCAGCGAGACCGCGAGATGGCTGCCGCGCTTGCTTCCCGCGACGGCATGGATTTCGTCGACGATCACCTCGCGGATGTTCCGCAGCATGGCGCGTCCAGACTCGGAGCCGAGCAGTACGTAAAGCGATTCCGGCGTCGTAACCAGGATGTGCGGCGGACGACGCTTCATCCGCTCGCGATCGGACGACGGTGTGTCGCCCGTACGCACGGCGGTGCGGATTTCCAGATCCGGCAGACCACGCGCGCGCAGTTCTTCGCGGATCCCGGCCAGGGGCGCCTCGAGGTTGATGCGAATGTCGTTCGACAGCGCTTTCAGCGGCGACACGTAGAGGATCGTGGTGCGATCGCGCAGCCCGCCTTCGTCCACGCCCTCGCGCACGAGATCGTCGATGGCGGAAAGGAACGCGGTGAGCGTCTTGCCCGAGCCGGTCGGTGCCGCGACCAGCGTATGGCGGCCCGAGCGGATCGCCGGCCACGCCGCGACCTGCGCGGCGGTGGACTCGGGAAAGGTCTTCGCGAACCACGCGGCGACGGCGGGATGGAAGGCGCTGAGCGCTGTCGACTTTTGTGAATTCATTGAATCACTTAAGTGGGGTCCGCACGGCCCCGGGGCAAGCGTCCAGCGTACGCTTGGGCGTCTCACGGGTTGCGATGAAAACGTTACTTCGCGATGGTGGGGCATTCCTTGCCACGAATCGTGACCATGACCGACCTCGCGCGCCGCTCCGCTCTCGCCCTTGCCCTCGCCGCCGGCCTTGCCGGCACGGCCCACGCCGCCGTTCCTGCCGACCGTCCGTGGATGGACCGCTCGCTGTCGCCCGACCGCCGCGCCGAGCTGATCGTGACGGCCATGACGGACGACGAGAAGTTCCGGATGATCCGCGCGGACTTCGGCCAGAAGAACGACAAGGCGCCGCACTCGCCCGAATCCCTGGAGGGCGCGGGCTTCGTTCCGTCCATACCGCGCCTCGGACTGGCCGCACTGAACGAGACCGATGCCGGGCTCGGCGTCACCCGACCGGGCAGCGATGGGCTCGGCGCGATCTCGCTGCCGGCCGGTCTTGCGACCGCCGCCAGCTTCGATCCCGCGGTAGCGCATGCGGGCGGACGCATGATCGGCGGCGAAGCGCGCGGCAAGGGCTACGGCGTGCTGCTTGCGGGCGGCGTGAACCTCGTTCGCGATCCGCGCAATGGCCGCAACTTCGAATACGCGGGCGAAGACCCGGTGCTGGCGGGCACGATGGCGGGCGCGGCGGTGAGGGGCGTGCAGGAGCAGAAGGTGGTCGCCACGGTGAAGCACTTCGCCATCAACGACCTGGAATCTGGTCGCAATACGCTCAGCGCCGACATCGATCCCGTGGCGCTGCGCGAGTCGGACCTGCTCGCCTTCCAGCTTGCCATCGCCAAGGGCGATCCGGGCTCGGTGATGTCCTCGTACAACAAGGTCAACGGCACCTACGCGGGTGAGCACGACTGGCTGCTCAATCAGGTGCTCAAGCAGGAATGGGGGTTCAAGGGCTGGGTCATGTCGGATTGGGGCGGCGTGCACAGCGGCGCCAAGGCTGCGCTCGCCGGTCTGGACCAGGAATCGGCCGGCGAGGTCTTCGACAAGGAAGTGTTCTTCGACAAGCCCCTGCGCGAGGCGTATGCGGCGGGGCAATTCCCGAAGGCGCGCCTGGACGACATGGTCAAACGGATCATGCGCAGCCTGTTCGCCCACGGCGTCATCGATCAACCGATGAAGCCCACCAAGGTGCCTTACGAGGCCGACCGCATCGTGGCGCGCGACGCGCTGGAAGCCGGCGCGGTGCTGCTGCGCAACCAGGACGCGTTGCTGCCGCTGGCTCGCAAGGGGCAGTCCGTCGTCATCATCGGTGGTCGCGCCGACAAGGGCGTGCTCGCAGGTGGCGGGTCGTCGGCCGTATCCGACGTCGCTGGCGATCCGGTGCCGGGGCTGGAACCGAAGGCATGGCCGGGCCCGGTCAAATATCACGCGTCCGCGCCCCTCACGTTCATGCGCAAGCTGGGCGGCAAGGTGAGCTTCGACGAGGGCACCGACCCGGCCGCCGCCGCGAAGGCCGCCGCCGACGCGGACGTCGCGGTCGTCTTCGTCACGAAGTGGGCCGCCGAATCGTTCGACACCCCGAACCTCGCCCTGCCGGACGGGCAGGACGCCCTGGTGGAAGCCGTGGCGAAGGCCAACCCGAAGACCGTCGTCGTGCTGGAAACCAACGGGCCGGTGGCGATGCCGTGGCTGGATCACGTGGGCGCGGTCATGCAGGCGTGGTATCCGGGGTCGGGTGGCGGTGAGGCCATCGCACGCCTGCTCTACGGCGTGAGTGCCCCGTCGGGCCGCCTGCCGCTGACCTGGCCGAAAGACGAGTCGCAATTGCCGCGCACCTCCATCGCGGGCGCGGGGCTGTACTCCAAGGAAAAACCCGCGGACAACGTCGACTACAACGTCGAAGGCGCGGACGTGGGCTACCGCTGGTTCGAGAAGACCAAGCGCGAGCCGCTGTTCGCCTTCGGGTACGGCCTGACGTACACGAGCTTCGCCTACAGCGAGTTCTCGGTGGACAAGGACGCGAGCGGTCACCCGGTCGCGCACGTTACGGTGAAGAACACGGGCAAGGTCGCAGGCGCCGACGTCCCGCAGATCTACGTCACGGCACCCGGCGCCAGCACGCGGCGCCTGGCGGGCTGGAGCAAGGTGTCGCTGAAGCCGGGCGCCAGCCAGCGCGTGGACATTCCGCTGGAACCGCTGGCGCTGGCCCGCTACGACGACAAGGCGAAGCGCTGGCAGGTCGCGGCAGGCAGCTACAACGTCAAGCTGGCCCGCTCCGCCACCGACGTCGCCACCGAAACGTCGCTGACCCTTCCCGAAAGCTTCCCGACGGCGAAGGCCCCCTGACGGGGGCTCGCACCCGCGTGCGGGAGCCGCATGTGGGAGCCGCCATGGCGGCGAGGGGAACTTGCCGCTGGGAACCAGTCTGCGGGTGGGAGCCAGCCTGCTGGCGATAAGCCAACGAAGCGGTGTAGCGGTGAGGCAAGTTCTCATCGCCAGCAGGCTGGCTCCCACCCGCAGATCTCACAGTGGTTATCTGCACGCCATGGCGACAGCGCATCGCCACAATGCGCGACATGACCTCTCGCCACGCTCTCGCCGTCTTCGCCGCCCTCGCCACCTTTGTCGTTGCGACGGCGGCCCGTGCCGATCCGCCGGACTTCGATCGCCCCGGCGCGGGCTTTGCCACGACGGTGCTACCGGTCGGCACCGTGGCGCTGGAGCAGGGCCTGCCGACCTACGAGCGGCAGCGCGAAGACGGTTACCTGGATCGCACGTACACCGCGGATAGCCTCATTCGCGTGGGTCTCGGTGGCCCTGTCGAGCTGCAGGTGGGCGGGTCGGCGTGGAACCGCCTGGAAGAGCGGGGCCAGGGATCGCGCCGCCACGCGGTTGGCCATGGCGACAGCAGCGTGGGCGTGAAGTGGGCGCCGGGCGGCTCGGGCGATGCAGGCGCTTTCAGTTGGGCCGCCCTGGGCCAGGTGACGTTCGCCAACGGCGACAGCGACTTCGGCAACGGCGCGCGCCAGGTGAGCCTGGGCGCGACCATGCAGTGGCAGCCGGACAAGGTCATCCAGAACACGCTTTACGCAAACGTCGACCGACTCAAGGGACGCAACACGTGGACGCTGGCGCCGACGTTCGGGCGCAAATTCGGCGAGAACGTGGTTGCCTACGTGGAAGCGGACGCCATCCACGACGCCGAAGATGGCAACGAACTGCAGCTCGGCGGCGGCATGGCCTACACGCTGGGCGATCACATGCAATTGGACGCGTATGCCCTGCACCGCGTCGGCCGACACGGCCCATCGGTACGGGCCGGCTTGGGACTGTCCGTCTTTTTTGGCAACCCGAAGAATTAACCGGGTTCGAGGCGAAGCCCGCGAGGTCGTTCGGCCTCGACAGAAAAAACATGGCCCCCACGCTCACGCGGGGGGCCATGGTGACCGTCCCTGGGTCCGGCGGCTTGAGCCGCCCCAACGCGGCCCGGCATAGCCGGCGCGGCGTTATCGCCGATGAAGGGGGGGATCGATCCTTGCGCTAGGGACGGACGGCATCCTGCCGTCGGATCGGTCATCGGCGATTCGTTTGCCTCGCCTGGGCGTCCAGGCGGGGCACGGACCTAATCTTGCGTAGGTCGGGTGCCGACGGATATAGGAGAATTCTTAAAATTAGTGCCGATTTACCTTCACCGCGTGGGAGAAGGCGCACTTTCGGCTGAGCGGCTACGTCCGGGGCCGCGCGAAGCGGGGCGCTCGCGACGGCTCTCGCGTACCGGCGGTCGGGTCGGCTGCGGGACGTTGACGCCGCGGCTCGCCAGGCTGCGCAACTGCGCGGCGTCAGATGAGCCGTAATCCCGTTTCTTCGTGTCGTTCTGCATCACTCGTCTCCTGCCGCGCTCCCGCCCGGAAGGACAGGTTGGGCCTGCGAACCGAAATTTTCGGTGGCGCAGCAGTGAACGTTCTGTGACACCTCTTCACATTCGCGAAGACGCGACGGTCTTCAGAGTCAGGGCGATGCGGTATCCGCGTGGTGTCCGGGCATCCGCTGGATCAGTTCCGTCGCCAGCTTCTCGTAATCCTCGTCGAAGTGGTGCGAACCCGGCTTGCGATAAACCGTAACGAACGACGGCAGCTTCGGATCGGTGCAGCCACTGTCGTCCGCATCCTCGGCGCCGTAGTAGCACGCCATGGGTGGACGACCCGCCAGCGCGGCAATGGGCGGCATGGCGTCGGTATGCACCACCGGATTCAGCCACTGCAGGAAGTTGTGCGTGTGGGTGGTCCACCAGCCTTGCTGCATGTACCCCTCCAGCTCGATCTCGAAGTTCACGTCGCGGCTGGCGGAAAGCAACACGAGCTGGCTCAACCGATCGCGATTGTCCGGACGCAGCTTGCCGACGATCGTGGGCAGCACGTCGGCGCCGAACGAGTAACCGATGAGGAGCACACGACGCTTGTTCCACTGGCGGGTGTACCGATCCAGCAGACCATCGAGATCGTGGGCGGATTCGTCGGGCGAGCGGTAACGCCAGAAGTATTTGAAGGTGCTGACACCCGCGACCGGAATACCGCGCTGCGTGAACACGGCACCGAGACGCTGATCGAGATCCCACCAGCCGCCGTCGCCCGAGTAGATCACCACGAGCAGGTCTTCCTCGCCGGTCGGCGGCTCCTTCAATGCCGGCAACTCGACGGTGGACTTCTCCATCGACGCGCGCGTCCACGGATGCCATGCCAGCAAGCCCAGCACAAGCAGCGCGGCGAGGCCGAGCAGGCCGAGACGAACGATTTTTCGCGGCGAAGCCTTCATCGACGCACCACGCCGCCGAGGCCGCCGGAAATGAGGCTTGCGACGTTCGCCAGCGCGAGCGGCAAGGCGATACCACCCGGCACCGCGATGTAGCGCGGCTCCCATTCCGGATCGAACTTGTCCTTGTAGCGATGCAGGCCGCGGAAATTGTAGAAGCGCTCGCCGCGTCCGAAGACCATCGCACCGAAGCGACTCCACAACGGCGCCGTGCGCCGGTTCTGCAGGCCGGAAAGCGGCGCCATGCCGAGATTGAACCAGCGATAGCCTTCGGCCTTCGCCCAGACCATCAATTCGATGAACAGAAAATCCATGATGCCGGAGGGGCCCTCGGGAAGGTGGCGCATGAGATCGACCGAGGCTTCTTCCTTGGTCTCGGTCACGAAGACATTGGCGAAGGCGACAGGCTCCTCGCCCTGCCAGACCACTGCCATCGGCGTGCGGCAGAGGTAGCGCTCGTCGAACAGACCGAGGGAGAAGCGCTTCTCGCGCACTTTCTTGTCGCGCATCCAGGCATCGGAAATCGCCTTGAGACGCGGCAGCAGCGCCGGTACGCCTTCGATCGGCACGATTTCCATGCGCAGGCCGTCGCGCGACAGCTTGTTGACCGTGCCGCGCAAGGTCTTCTTCGACTTGCCATCGAGATTGAACTGGTCGAGGCGCACCCGCGCCTCTTCGCCGATCTTGAGCAGGTTCATGCCGACGTCGAGATACAGGTCGAGGTCCTGCGGACGCACCTGGTAGAAGAGCGGCCAGCCGCCGGCACGCTCGCAGTTCTCGCGGAAGGTCCACACCAACTCGCGCCGCGCGTCCTCGTCGTTGCCGACGGGATCGCCCATCGCGACCCAGCTACGCCCCTCGATGTCGTACATGATGAAGGCGCTGTCGCCGGGGGCGAACATGAGCATCTTGTCGCCGACCAGCGCCAGGTGCGCCTGCGCGGAGTCGAACTGCTTGATGAGCGGCATGGCCCTGGCGAACTCGGCCTCGCCCGGCATGGCGCGGCGCGGACGCGCCGGGCGAATGAGGTTGGCGAGCGCCACCAGCATCACCACGGCCGTGGCACCCACGAGAGCACGCAACGCGCGCGGCGCACCGCCGTGGTGGAAGCTGAACTCCCACCAGAGGTTGTTGCTGTATTCCACGTGCTTGAAGCTGAAGAACACCAGCCACGTGGAACAAGCGAGCACGGCACCGATCGCCAGCATCCAGCCCGGCGAGAAGCTGGCGCGGAACAACGACGCGCGGCGATGGAAATACCGGTGGGCAGGCGCGAGCGCCAAGGCCAGCAGCGAAAGCAGGGTGGCCTCTTCGTAATCGATGCCCTTGAGCAGCGAGAAAATCGCACCAAGGATCAACAGCACCAGCGTCAGCACGTACGCTGCATCGAGGCGACGTTGCAGTCCTCGCGCCAGGATCAGCAACAGCATGCCGACCACACTGGAGAGGAAATGCGAGACCTCCACCAGCGGCAGCGGCACGAAGCCGCGCAGGATCTCCATGCGGCCGGGAATTGCCAGCGTCGCGCCGGAGAACAGGAGCACGGCGCCACAGACCAGCGTCAGGCCCGCGAAGAACGGCGGCAACAGGCTGCTGAACCACGGCGAGACCATGGCAGCGTGACGCAACGCACGCACCTCGCGCCAGATCACCATGACCGTCGCCACACACAGCGGCAGCAGGTAATAGACGAGGCGGTATGCGGCGAGCGAACCGAGGATCGGCGCTTCGAGACCCTGGTTTCCGGTGGCGCCGAAGCCCGCCAGCATCACTGCCTCGAAGACGCCCAGGCCACCCGGCACGTGACTGATGAGTCCCGCCATCTGCGCGACGACGAAGATCGCCAGGAAATGGCCGAAGCCCCCGGCGATGGCCTCGGGCATGAGCACGTAGAGCACGCCAGCGGCGAGACCCCAGTCGAGCGCGCCGACGAGGATCTGCCGCGCCGCCACGATCGGCGTCGGTGCACTCACGTTCCAGCGCCACACCCGCAGCGGCCGACGCACCGTCAGCGACACGGCAAACCAGGCCAGCGGTACGAGCACCAGCACGATCGCCAAGGGAATGCGCAAGCCCGACAGCGGCACATCGGGCGGAATGGGCACCAACAACAACGTGCAGCCGGTGAGGGCGGCCAGCCCCAGCCAGAAGCTCAGCGTGGTGTAGAGCACGACACGGCCGATCTCGCCCGTGCTCAGCCCCGCCTGCACGTAGAAGCGGTAACGGATCGATCCGGAAATCAGCAGCGACATGCCCAGCGCATTTGAGAACGCATAGCTGATGAACGAGATCAGCCCCACCCGTCTCGGCGGCAGGCGACGCCCGATACTGGCGAGGCCGAACCAGTCGTAGAGGGTCATCACGGCGTAGCCGGCGCCGGTCAGCAGCACCGCGAGACCGATGTCCGTATTCGGCAGCGTGTGCACGTATCCGGCGATCTGCCGGTAGGTGACTTCGCTGGCCATCGCGTGCAGCGCCCACAAGGCGAGGCACAGCAGGACGGCGGACAGCAGGGGGCCACCCGCGCGACGCAGCAAGGCGATGTGGAGCGCTCGCCGGGCCTGGGTCTGATCGGTCGACGGGAGCTCCGTCCTGGTCTCGTGCTCCACGTGCGCCGTGGCTCCGGGTGGTCAATCGTAAGGTCGTGTAGGTTGCCACATTAGTGGTCCCACTGGGCATCCCGGCGCGCATCGTGGCGCACTGCGATGGGCTGGCGCGTATCGTCGCACCGGACCCGGTGATCTACGGAAAGGATCAAAACCGGGCGGTATGGCGCAGGCCTATGGAACCGGTCCGCAGTCGTCCGCGTGGGCGGGCCTGTGGAGGGGGCGGTGGTCGGTCGGGGCCTTGAAGGGACGCCGCCGGGACGCCGAAACCCCTGGCTTCGCTCCCCGACAACGCGTCTACTAAGCCTGTCCTCAGGCTAGGGAAAGCTTGACGTAAGCACTGGTTCTTACTCTCCTCGGCACCCTGTGCCCGCTTTTGGCCGGTTTTCGTCTCGTGAGGGTCCATGCGTCCTGCTTCTTCGGTTCCCGGCGCGCTGCGCCAGCGTTTCCGGCCGCTCGTGTGGTTCGGCGTGCTGTTCGTCAGCGTTGCGTTCCTGGTCAGGCTCATCCTGCTGATCAAGACCCGCCACGACGTACCGCCCGACCTGGGCCAGTACCTCTACCTGTTCCTGGTCGGCTTCGGCTACGACCTGGTCACGTACATCTACTTCGCCTGGCCGCTGCTGCTGGCGCTATGGCTGCTGCCGCGCCGCGCCTACCTGTCGCGCTGGGGGCATCGGATCTTCCTGGGCCTGTGTTTCGTGCTGGCCTTCGCCGTGCTTTACCTCGGCGCTGCCGAGCTGGTTTTCTGGGGCGAGTTCAGCGCCCGCTTCAACTTCATCGCGGTGGATTACCTCGTCTACACCCATGAGGTGGTCGGCAACATCCGCGAGTCGTACCCGATCGGCACCTGGAGCACCCTGCTGCTCGCGGGCACCCTGCTGGTGATGTTCCTCAGCCGCCGCGTACTGGCCGCGCGCGACGACGGCTCGCGCTTCCTCGCCCGCATGGGTGTGGTGGGCGTATGGCTCGTGCTGACCGTAGCCGTGAGCTTTGCGGTCACCGGGTCGATGAAGGATCGCTCCAGCAACAACTACGTGAACGAGCTGGCGGGCAACGGCATCTACCAGTTCTTCGCCGCGTTCCGCGAGAACGAGCTGGACTATGCGAAGTATTACCCCACGCTGCCGGACAAGGAGGCGTTCGCGAACCTGCGCAGCCTGCTGAAGACGCCGGATGCGACGTACACCAGCGACGACCCGATGAACCTCACCCGCAACATCGTCGCGGATCGGCCGGAGCGCAAGCTCAACGTCGTGCTCATCAGCGTGGAGAGCCTGTCCGGCGACTACGTAGAAGGACTCGACGTCAGCAAGCACAAGCACCTGATGCCGAACCTCGACGCGCTGGCGTCCAAGAGCCTGTTCTTCACCCAGCTCTACGCCAACGGCACGCGCACGGTGCGCGGCCTGGAAGCGTTGGCCTTGTCGGTGCCACCGACGCCGGGCGAATCGATCGTGAAGCGGCCGGACAACGAGAACCTCTGGTCGCTTGCTGACGTGTTCAACGCGAAGGGCTACGAGTCGGAGTTCGTCTACGGCGGCTACGGCTACTTCGACAACATGAACCACTTCTTCTCGACCAATGGCTACAACGCGGTCGATCGCGGCGCCATCGACGACAAGGACATCCATGCGGAAAACGTGTGGGGCGTGGCGGACGAGGATCTCTACACCCTCGTGATGAAGCGCATGGACGATGCGTACGCGAAGGGCAAGCCGTATTTCGCGCACGTGATGACCACCTCGAACCATCGGCCGTTCACGTTCCCCGAAGGGCGGGTGTCGCTGCCGCAGGGTTCGCGTCGCGCTGCCGTGCAGTACACCGACTGGGCGATTGCCGATTTCCTGAAGCGCGCCTCGACCAAGCCCTGGTTCGACGACACGATCTTCGTCATCACGGCCGACCACTGCGCCACCAGCGCCGGCAAGACCAGCCTGCCGGTCGACCGATATCACATTCCCCTGTTGATCTACTCGCCCAAGCACGTGCCCGCAGGCCGTGTGGATCGCTTGATGAGTCAGATCGACATCCCGCCGACCCTGCTGGGCATGCTCGGCTTCAGCTACACGTCGCGCTTCTACGGTTACGACCTGTTCCGACTGGAACCGGGTCGCGAACGGGCCTTCCTCAGCACCTACCAGGAACTGGGCTACCTGCACGGCGACCGCCTGACCTCGCTCGTGCCGCGCCAGCCGGTGAAGGAAATGCTGCCGCAGAAGAGCACGGGCGACGCGGTGCCGGTGGAGAAGATGGACCCGGTGGATGCTAAGGACGCCATCACTTACTACCAGACCGCCGCGTATCTGTTCACCCACGGCCTGATGAAGCGAACCGCTCCGGCCCACTGACCGGAACGGCAAAAGTCAGAGCACAGGTGGGGCCACCCTGGTGGCGAAAATCAAAGCAAGGTGGGAGCCACCCCGGTGGCGAAGTCGGAGCACGGTGGGAGCCAGCCTGCTGGCGAAAAGCCAACGAAGCGGTGTAGCAGCGAGGCAAGTTCCCATCGCCAGCAGGCTGGCTCCCACCGGCAAATTCCCACCGGC
>Ga0209674_100615_pt1 | contig 13401 bp, 15 predicted proteins | sample AraplaCvi_mMS_r2_FD_184279 | JGI IMG/M metagenome (GOLD analysis project Ga0209674, IMG submission 184279) | Arabidopsis root microbial communities from North Carolina, USA - plate scrape CL_Cvi_mMS_r2 (SPAdes) (version 2) | ecosystem: Host-associated > Plants > Roots > Endosphere | place: USA... | reverse complement strand
TTTCGCTGGAGATTTGTCATGGCCGTTGCCAAGAGCCGCAAGACCCCGTCCACCCGCGGCATGCGTCGTTCGCACGATGCGCTGAAGACCGTGCAGCTGTCGACCGACCCGACGAGCGGCGAAGTCCACCTGCGTCACCACGTGACGAAGGACGGCTTCTACCGTGGCAAGAAGGTCATCGACACCCGCGGTGCGGTCGAAGTCGAAGACTGATCTCCCTCCCATAGGGATGATCACGACGCAGGCGGCGCGGTAACGCGCCGCTTTGCGTTTGTGGCTTCCCATGGTTACGGCCCCGGGCCGGTTCATGCCGTCCGGGTGAATCCTCCCTTGCATGGGGATACGGTTCTGAAATACGCCCGCATCATCGGCACCGGCAGCGCGCTTCCCGAGAAGGTGCTGACGAACGCCGACCTCGAAAAGATCGTCGAAACCAGCGACGAATGGATCCGTACCCGCACGGGTATCACCGAGCGCCACATCGCGGCGGAAGGTGAAACCACTGGCGATCTCGCGTTTCTCGCCGCGCAGCGCGCGCTGGAAGCGGCGGGTGTCAAGGCGACCGACATCGACCTCATCGTGCTTGGCACGACCACGCCCGATCTCATTTTTCCGTCCACCGCCTGTCTCGTGCAGCACCGCCTGGGTGCCAACGGCTGCGCGGCCTTCGACGTCAACGCCGCCTGCTCGGGCTTCGTCTACGCGCTCGGCGTCGCCAATGCGTTCATGCGAAGCGGCCAGTCGAAAAAGGCGCTGGTGATCGGTGCCGAGACGCTTACGCGCATGGTCGACTGGACCGAGCGCGAGAGCTGCGTTCTGTTCGGTGACGGCGCCGGTGCCGTCGTGCTCGAAGCCTCCGACGAACCCGGCATCTACACCACGCGCATGCGTGCCGATGGTGGCTTCAAGCATCTGTTGTTCAATCCGGTGGGTGTGTCGGTGGGCTTCTCCGACGCCCCCAACCACGGCGTGCGCATCAGCATGCTCGGCCGAGAAGTATTCAAGGTCGCGGTGAAGACGCTCGATGCGCTGGTGGGCGAAACGCTCGAAGACGCCGGCATGACGGAAGACCAGATCGACTGGCTGATTCCGCATCAGGCGAATCTGCGCATCATCGAGGCAACGGCCAAGCGGCTGAACATGTCGATGGATCGGGTGATCGTCACGGTGGACAAACACGCCAACACCTCGTCCGGCTCGGTGCCGCTGGCGCTCGACTATGCCGTGCGTTCGGGCAAGGTCCAGCGCGGGCAGAACCTGTTGCTGGAAGCCTTCGGCGGCGGTTTCACCTGGGCCTCGGCGCTGCTGCGCTACTAATTAAAATGTTGGAGCTGCTATAGCGGCGAAAAGTACCGACACTGTGGTAGCCGCTATAGCGGCGAGAAGCCCACGGAGCAGTGAAGCGGCAAGGTGAATTCCCCTCGCCGCCATAGCGGCTCCCACAGTTGCTCCGCCGCGCTACTGATTGCCTTGTCGGATGGGAGCCAGCCTGCTGGCGATGGGTGCTTGCCGCGAGCACCCATCGCCAGCAGGCTGGCTCCCACCACCGATACACCTGACACCACCGATACACCTGACACCACCGATACACCTGACACCACCGGTACACCTGACACCACCGGTACACCTGACACCACCGGTACACCTGGCACCACGGGTACCCCCGGCACCATCGGAACTACCCGGCACCCTCGGCACCACACGCCTGCGAATGGTGCATTAGCCCCCGGCTTGCTGGCACCATGCGCGGTTTGAAGTACCGGAATCGCCACGCATGACCTCAACCAGCGCCTCGCTTGCCTTCGTTTTTCCCGGTCAGGGTTCGCAGTCCGTCGGGATGCTCGCCGAACTGGTTGCCGTCCATTCGGAGGTGCGCGCTACCTTCGACGAAGCCTCGGAAGGGGCGGGTATCGATCTGTGGCACATCAGCCAGAACGGGCCCGAGGAAACGCTCAACAGCACGGAAAACACGCAGCCCGCCCTGTTGGCGGCGAGCGTGGCCGTCTGGCGCGTGTGGACGAAGCAGGGCGGTCGCGTTCCGGCCCGGTTGTCGGGCCATAGTCTTGGCGAATACAGCGCGCTGGTCGCTGCTGGCGCCCTGTCGCTGAAGGATGCCGCCGGACTGGTTGCCGAGCGTGGGCGCCTCATGCAGGCGGCCGTGCCTCCTGGCGTCGGCGCCATGGCCGCCATCCTCGGCGGCGACGATGCGCAGATCGCCCAGGTCTGCGAAGAGGTTGCGCAAGGCCAGGTCGTGGCGCCTGCCAACTACAACTCACCTGGTCAGTTGGTTATCGCCGGTCATGCCGAAGCGGTGGATCGCGCGCTCGCGCGCCTCGCCGAGCTCGGTGTGAAGAAGGCCGTGAAGCTGGCCGTGTCCGTGCCCTCTCATTCCATGCTGATGCGTGATGCCGCGGATGCGCTCGGTGAGCGCATGGCCGCCATTGCCTGGCGCCTGCCGACGATTCCCGTCGTGCAGAATGCCGACGCCAAGGTGCACGACTCGGTGGATGCGATTCGTGGTGCCTTGCAGCGTCAGCTCTACCTGCCGGTTCGCTGGACGGAATGCGTGCAAGTGCTCGCTGCCGACGGCATCACCCAGGCGCTCGAGTGCGGCCCGGGCAAGGTGCTCGCTGGCCTCATCAAGCGTATCGACAAGTCCATCGAGGCGAAGGCGATCGGTACGCCTGCCGAACTCGATGCCGCGCTGCAGGCCTGAATCCCCGCTCCCTCGCAAGGAACTCTCATGACTCATCCCCTGAAGGGCGAGATTGCCCTCGTCACCGGCGCAAGCCGGGGTATCGGCGCCGCCATCGCTGACAAGCTTGCCGCACTGGGCGCCACCGTGTTCGGTACCGCCACCAGCCAGGCCGGAGCCGACGCCATCGGCGAGCGTCTCGCTGCCCACGGTGGTCACGGCCGCGTGCTGAACGTGACGGATGCGTCAGCGATCGAGGCGCTGGTCGACGACATTGCCAAACAGACGGGCGCCGTTTCCATTCTCGTGAATAATGCTGGCATCACGCGCGACCAGCTCCTGATGCGTATGAAGGAAGACGATTGGAGCGCCATCATGGAGACCAATCTCACCTCCGTGTTCCGCACGTCGAAGGCGGTGATGCGCGGCATGATGAAGGCGCGCAAGGGTCGCATCGTCAGCATCGCCTCGGTGGTGGGCGTCACCGGCAACCCAGGGCAGGCCAACTACGCCGCAGCCAAGGCCGGCATCATCGCGTTCTCGAAGTCGCTGGCCCGTGAGATCGGGTCCCGTGGCATCACCGTGAACGTGGTGGCCCCCGGCTTCATCGATACCGACATGACCCGCGCTCTGCCCGAAGAGCAGCGTGCCGCGCTCCTTTCGGGCATTGCGCTGGGCCATCTGGGCGAAGCGAACGACATCGCCGAGGCCGTGGCGTTCCTGGCGTCCCCGGCGGCCAAATACATCACCGGCGAGACCCTGCATGTGAACGGCGGCATGTACATGCCCTGATCGGGGCAGTACCGGCGGGCATGGCGGCAGTCGCCACCGGCCCGATTTTGAGAGACAATCGTCATTTCGCGCCCGGCTTTAAGAAAAACCGGGCGTCATCAACGTGGCGGTGTGTGTTGGCGGGCTCAGGCCTCAGCCACTACAATGCCGCCGGAATTTCCCCTCGGGAGGTAAAGGCAACATGAGCACCATCGAAGAACGCGTCAAGAAGATCGTCGTGGAACAGCTGGGCGTCAAGGAAGAGGAAGTCACCACCACCGCGTCGTTCGTTGACGATCTGGGCGCCGATTCGCTGGACACGGTCGAGCTCGTGATGGCGCTCGAGGAAGAGTTCGAGTGCGAGATCCCGGACGAGGAAGCCGAGAAGATCACGACGGTCCAGCAGGCGATCGATTACGTCAAGGCTCACGTCAAGGCCTGATCGAGCGACTGGTTGTCGATCGGAGGCGCCGCCTCCCGTCGATCTCCGAGCGACACGGAAGCTGCGCCGTCATGGCGCAGTTTTTGTTTGCGTCTAACGCAACCTGCGCCCGCGTATGGTTGCGCGGAACAAGTGAAGGATGAGAACGCATGACTAAGCGACGTGTGGTAGTGACCGGCATGGGCATCGTCTCGCCGGTCGGCAACGATCTCGCCACCGCCTGGAAGAACGTCGTCGAAGGCAACAGCGGCATCGGCCCTGTTACCGCTTTCGACGCCACCGCGTACGCCACGCGCATTGCCGGTGAGGTTCGTGACTTCGATCCGGTCGACGCCTATTTCGCCGGCACCGACACGCCGGATGACGAGCGTCGCTCCATCGCGAAGGACTTCAAGCGGATGGATCCGTTCATCCACTACGGTATCGTCGCAGGTACCCATGCGTTCCGGGCGTCCGGACTGGTGGTGACCGAGGAAAACGCGGGACGTATCGGCGTCGCCGCGGGCGCCGGCATCGGTGGTCTGCACACCATCGAGGCGACGGCGATCGAGTTGGCCGAGAAGGGACCGCGCAAGGTGTCGCCGTTCTACGTGCCGAGTTCGATCATCAACATGGTCGCCGGCAACCTGTCGATTTATCACGGGATGAAGGGCCCGAACATCGCCCTCGTCTCGGCATGCACGACGGCGGCGCACAACATCGGCATGGCCATGCGCCTCATCCAGTACGGCGATGCCGACGCCATGCTTGCTGGCGGTGCAGAGTTCGCCACCACGCCGACGGCCATGGCGGGCTTCTGCTCGGCCAAGGCGATGTCCACGCGCAACGACGATCCCATTCATGCCAGCCGTCCGTGGGACGTGGGCCGCGATGGTTTCCTGCTGTCCAACGGCGCCGGCATGCTGATGCTCGAGGAATACGAATTCGCCAAGGCGCGCGGTGCCAACATCCTGGCCGAGATCATCGGCTTCGGCATGAGCGGCGACGCGTACCACATCACCGCGCCGAGCGGCGATGGCGCGGAACTGGCCATGCGCAACGCGCTGCACGACGCCGGCCTGAACGCGTCCGACGTGCAGTACGTGAACGCGCACGGCACGTCCACGCCGGTGGGCGATCTCGGCGAAGCCAAGGCCATTCGCAGCGTGTTCGGCGACCATGCCACGCGCAAGGGCAGCTTCGCCGTCAGTTCGACCAAGTCCGTGACGGGTCATTTGCTCGGCGCGGCGGGCGGCGTGGAAGCGATCTTCTCGATCCTCGCGCTGCGCGACGGCATCATTCCGCCGACGATGAACCTGGAAGACGTCGATCCGGAAGTGGCGGCCCTCGGCATGGATCTCGTGCCGAACAAGGCGGAAGAGGCGAAGATCGACGTCGTGTTCTCCAACTCGTTCGGTTTTGGCGGCACGAACGGCACGCTCGCCTTCCGTCGCGTCTGACGCGTTGGCCTTCGTCACGCGAACCCTGGCCGGCCGGCGCGATCTTCTCGCGCCGGCCGCGTCGTATCCGGATCGCTATGCCGCGCTGCTCGCCAGCACCGTCAACGGTACGCCGCAGAGCCGCTTCGACATCCTCTTCGCCGCTGGCGAGGCGTCGCTCACGCTCTCGGCCGATGGCCTGACGCGCGACGAGAACAGCGTCGTACAGTCGGGTGGTTTCCTTGACGCGTTGGATCGCGCGTGGTCTTCGCGGCGCAAGGCTCGCGTGGCAGACGGCTTGCCTTTCCACGGCGGTTGGATCGTCTACCTTTCCTACGAACTTGTCGGGCAGATCGAGCCGAGTCTGCGTCTTCCCGTCGCGACGGGGAGTGCGCCCATCGCGTTCGCGCTGCGTGCGCCCGCGGCCGCCATCGTGGATCACCTGGAGCAGCGCACCGTTCTCGTTGCTGAGGCGGGAGCGGAGCACTGGCTCGATGTGCTGGCTGCCGACCTCGACGCGTCGATGGCGGTGACACCGCTCGCCGTGCCGTTGACGGTGGACGAAGACGAGCCGGCACGTTTCATCGAAGGCGTGCATCGTGTGCACGAGCATCTGCGCGCGGGTGACGTGTTCCAGGTGAACCTCTCGCGCCGTTGGACGGCGCGCTTCGCGGAGGCGCCGAGTCCTGCGCAACTCATGCTGGCGCTTCGTGTGGCCAACCCGGCGCCGTTCGCCGGTCTTATCCAGCAGCCTGGCTGGGCGGTCGTCAGCTCGTCGCCGGAACGGCTCGTGGCGTCGCGCGAGGGCATGCTGCAAACGCGTCCGATTGCGGGCACGCGGCCGCGCGTCGCGGGTGACGACGATGCGGCGCGCATTCGCGAACTCACCGCACACCCGAAGGAGCGGGCCGAGCACGTGATGCTGATCGACCTCGAGCGCAACGACCTCGGCCGGGTCTGCGTGCCGGGCACCGTGGAAGTCGATGAGCTCATGGTCGTGGAGAGCTATGCCCACGTTCACCACATCGTTTCCAACGTGCGCGGACGCATGCGCGACGACGTGACGCCAGGGCAGGTCATTGCTGCGACCTTCCCGGGTGGCACGATCACCGGATGCCCGAAGGTGCGTTGCATGGAGATCATCGGCGCGCTGGAGGGCGAGGCGCGCGGTGCGTATACCGGTGCGCTCGGTTACCTCGACGACAGCGGCGACATGGACCTCAACATCCTCATTCGCAGTTTTGCCGTCGAAGGCAACGCGGTGTCGCTGCGCGCGGGGGCTGGCATCGTCACCGACTCCGTGCCAGAGCGCGAACTGGACGAAACCCGCGCGAAGGCACGCGGCTTGCTGCGCGTGTTCGGCGTGGCATGAGCCTCACGCGCACCTCGGTCGACTTCGTCGATGCGGATCGGGTGTCCGTTGCGGATCGTGGATTCACCTACGGCGACGGACTGTTCGAGACGCTGCGGATGGTCGGTGGGTGCGCGCCGTTGTGGTCGCGTCATGCGCAGCGTCTTGCGGAGGGCTGTGCGCGATTGCGCATATCGCCGCCGGACATGGCCGCGATCCATGCAGAAGTGCTGCGCCTTGCCAACGGGCTCGACGATGCCGTTGCTCGCGTGACCGTCACCCGCGGCGTCGGCGCGCGTGGCTACGCATTTTCTGACGATGCGCGCCCGACGGTCGTCGTGACGGTGTCGTCCCTCGTGCTCGATGCGAGCGCTTATGCCGAGGGAATCGTCGTTCGGCAATGTGCCATGCGACTCGCGGTGCAGCCCGCGCTGGCGGGCATGAAGCACCTGAATCGCCTCGAACAGGTGCTGGCCCGCGCCGAATGGAACACCCCGGACATCGCCGAGGGCCTGATGCTTGATACCGAGGGTCATGTCGTCTGTGCCACGGCAGCGAACCTCTTCGCCGTTGTCGCCGGCCGGCTGGTCACGCCGTCGGTGGATCGTTGCGGGGTGGCAGGCGTCGCCCGGGCCGAAGTGGGCGCCGTGCGCGAGGTTGCCCAGGTGCGCCTTTCGCTGGGAGCGCTGATCGAGGCCGACGAGGTCTTCCTCACGTCCGCCGTTCGCGGCATTCTCCCGGTTCGGGTTTTCGCGACCCGCTCGTGGCAGCCCGGCCCCGTCGCCCGTGCCCTCCAGGCGCATTGGCGTGAGATCGGGCTGCCGTTGCCCACTGGTTCCAAGGATTCCGATCGATGAAAGCGCGCGGCATCGCCCTCTGGCGTGTCATTTTGCTGGTGCTGTTGCTTGCGGCGATCGCGGCGGGTTCCTGGCTGTGGTTCGACTGGGCGCGTTTCGCGCGCTCACCGCTGACTGTCGCTGGCACCGGGCAGAGCATCGACGTGGCGCGCGGTGCGTCCTTCAAGGACATCGTGCGCGACCTGCGCAACCGCAAAGCCTCGCAGGCCTCGCCGCTTTACTGGCGCCTGCTCGTGATGCAGATGCATGCCTCCGGTCGCCTGCATGCCGGCGAGTACGCGCTGCGCCCGGGCATGTCGCCGCGCGATCTCATCGCCGACATGGCCGCCGGCAAGGTCATGCAGCGCAACTTCACCATCGTGGATGGCTGGACGGTCGCCGATCTGCGCCGCGCGCTCGCGGCGGTAGACACGCTCACCCACGATACGGCGGATCTCGACGACGCCGCGCTGATGAAGCGCATGGGAGCCGAGGACGAGCACCCCGAAGGTCGCTTTCTTCCCGAGACCTATGCGTACGTGAAGGGCGATCCCGATTCAGCCATTCTGAAGCGAGCGTATGTCGCGATGTCGCGCACGCTCGACGAGGCCTGGAAGAACCGCGCACCAGACCTGCCGCTCGCCACGCCGTACGAGGCGCTGATCCTCGCGTCGATCGTGGAGAAGGAGACGGGCAGGGCGGATGAGCGTCCGCGCATCGCGGGTGTGTTCGTGCGCCGCCTGCAACAGCACATTCTTCTGCAGACCGATCCCACCGTGATCTACGGCATGGGTGCCGCCTATGTGGGCAACATCCACAAGAGCGATCTGACCGCCGACACTCCCTACAATACGTACACGCGTGCGGGTCTGCCTCCGACACCGATCGCATTGCCCGGGCGCGCCGCGATCGAGGCGGCGCTGCATCCGGCAGCGGGCAGCGAGCTTTACTTCGTCGCCCGCGGCGACGGGAGCCACGTCTTCTCGTCCACCCTCGAGGAACACAACCGGGCCGTGGCCTGCTACCAGTTGAAGCGATGCAAGTGAACGACTCCCAGCGTGGCCGTTTCATCTCCCTCGAAGGCGGCGAAGGTGCCGGCAAGAGCACGTTGCTGCGCGGCCTGGAGGCGCACCTTCGCGCGCAGGGCGTGGATCTCGTGGTCACCCGCGAGCCGGGTGGTACGGCGGTAGGGGAGGCCGTGCGTGGCGTCGTGCTCGACGCGGCCAACAACGAACTGTGCGCGGAGTCGGAACTGTTGCTGATGTTCGCCTCGCGCGCGCAGTTGGTGCGCCAGGTCATCGAGCCCGCGCTGGCGGCCGGTGAGTGGGTGCTCTGCGATCGCTTCACCGACGCCAGCTACGCGTATCAGGGCGGCGGCCGTGGGCAGCCCGCCGAGCGCATTGCCGAACTGGAACGCTGGGCCGCAGCGGGCCTCAAGCCGGATGCCACGCTGCTGCTGGACCTGCCGGTCAGTACCGGGCGCGCGCGCGCCGCCGGGCGTGGCGAGGCCGATCGCATCGAAGTGGAAGGCGATGCCTTTTTCGAGCGCGTGCGCGGCATGTATCGCGCGCGCGCGGCGGCCGAACCCGCACGCTTCCGGCTGCTCGACGCCAGTGCCACGCCGGAGGATGTGCTGGGTCAGGCGATCGCGAGCCTCGCGCATCTTTTTGCGGGACACGCGCCATGACGCTGCGTCCGTGGCACGCCGATGCATGGGCGCGCCTGCAGGCGCGGCGTGAACGCGACGCGCTGCCTCACGCCTTGCTGCTGGCCGGCCCGGCCGGGCTGGGCAAGCGCGATTTCCTCGCCGCCTTCGTCAAGGGGCTGCTCTGCCAGCGCCCCATGGATGGCGTGGCCTGCGGCACCTGCCGTAGCTGCGAGCTCGTCGCAGCCGGCACACATCCGGACCTTATCGGTCTGTCGTTCGGCCTGCGCAAGGACGGCGTCACCCGCAGCGAGATCGTGGTGGACCAGATTCGCGACCTGTCGCAGCGCCTGTCGATGGCGAGCCAGTTCGGCGGTTGGCAGGTCGTCACCATCGACCCGGCGGACGCGATGAACGCGGCGGCAGCCAACGCCTTGTTGAAGACGCTCGAAGAGCCGACGCCCGCCACGCTGCTGGTCCTGCTGGCCGATGAGCCGGCGAGGCTGCCGGCGACCATTCGCAGCCGCTGCCAGCGCATCGATTTCCTGCCGCCCTCGCGCGCGGTGGCCCTGGACTGGCTGCGCGCCCAAGGCGTGACCGATGCGCCGGCTGCGCTCGACGCTGCGGGCGGCAATCCGGGTATGGCCCGCACCTGGGCGACCGACGGGGCGCTGAAGCAGCGCGGCGAGGTTCGCCACGACCTCAAGGCCTTGGCGGCGGGGCGGGGCGATGCGATGGAAGTGGTCAAGCGCTGGCAAGCCGCCGACCCGGCCCGTTATCTCTGGTTCGCTGCGCAGGCCGCGGCCGATGAACTGCGGGCCCGCGCCTCGGGTCAGACCCTCCCGCTGGACAGCCAGCTCGACGACGAGGGGCTGGACGGCTGGTACGCCAGGGCCAACCGCGCCCGCGACGCCTTGCGGGGACCGCTGCGCACGGACCTCGTTCTGCTGGAACTGCTTGCGGCGTGGCGTTGACGCATTTTTATCGCGCTATCGGTCTTAATCGAGTCGACGTCTCGATCTCCTAAGGAATCCACCGTGTCCCGCCATCCCGTCATCGACAGCAGCACCCGGCTGCTGGTCGTTGCGCCGCACCCCGACGACGAATCGCTCGCAGCCGGCATGTTGATCCAGCGCACGCTGGCCGCCGGTGGACGCGTCGACGTGCTCCTGCTCACGGATGGCGACGACAACCCGTGGCCGCAGCGTTGGCTGGAACGCCGTCTTGTTATCGATGCCGCTGCGCGCGCGCGCTGGGGTGCGCGTCGTCGGGGCGAGGTCGCCGCGGCCCTGGCCCGGCTGGGTGTCGGCCCTGACCATCTGCATGCGCTGGGCTGGCACGACATGCAGGTGACCGATGCGCTGCGTCGGCGCCACGCCTCGGCCTTGGAGGCGTTCCGCCGCGTGCTGGAACGCACGCGACCCAATCTGGCGGTGATTCCCGACCTGGGCGACACGCACCCGGATCACGGCTCCGCGCATGTCCTCGCGCGCCTGGCGCTGGCCGCGGTGGGCTCCACGGCGGACGTGCTGACCTACATGGTCCACGGCATCGAGCGGTCCGCACAGGAGGACCTCCTCGTGCCGGACGCCGACCCCGAGCGGCAGGCCACGAAGTGTGAGGCTGTGCTGGAACATCACACGCAGATGGCCTTGAGCCGCAAGCGGATGCTCCGGATCGCCTCGCGCCCCGAACGCTTCGACCGTCCGCCGCTCGCTCCCGGGGAGGGCATGCTTCGCCTGCCATGGCGGCCGGGTCCGCTCGCTCGCTCGCGGGTGCGACTCGTCCTGGCGGATGGGCATGGCGTGGCCGAGTGGCTCTGGCGGAAGGCGCCGGTCGAGCGGGCCGACGACGACTGGTTGCTGCCGTTGCGCGATGCGCCGGGCCCCGCCTTCGTGAAGCTCACGGCCGACCTTTCCACCCCGTGGATCTACGACCGCTACGGGTGGGCCGGGCAGGAACCCGAGCCTGTCGGGCTTGTCGCACGGCCCGTGGGCTAGCTAGGATGCAATCTACCCAGGGAATCCGACGTCCATGACCGCCATCAGCTCATCGCCGCGACAGGGCATCCTTTCGCTGAAGATCAAGGACGTGAACTCCCTGTACATCTCGTACATGCCTTACCTGAAGACCGGCGGCCTGTTTGCGCCCACCGCGCAGCGCTACAGCCTGGGCGACGAAGTGGCGCTGCTGGTCACCCTCATCGACGAGAACGAGCGCGTCTCCGTGGCCGGCAAAGTGGTCTGGATCACGCCCGTGGGGGCCCAGGGCAACCGCACTGCCGGCGTCGGCGTGCAATTCAACGAATCGCCCGAGAGCGAGGCGGCGCGTCAGCGCATCGAGGGCCTGCTGGCCGGCACGCTGTCGTCGGAACGACCGACCCAGACCATGTGACCGTCGGACGCATCCGGCGTCGATCGTGAGCCGACGAGGCGACAAAGCCGCCGATTGCACCATGAGGATGCAGTTTTTCCCTCATTAAGGCTTGTCGTCATACCTGCACGCACTGGTACAATAGTTCGGTTCCCCAACGTGAGATTGTGGATATCCGGAGTCGTTGGCGTGCCTGCCGCGCCGACACGGGTCGGGCCGTTTGGATCGATTCGAAAAAAGCTTCGGCGACACTAGCCGGACCGCTCGTCCCCGCCGACGGTCACTGATGCGCCCAGCGAGGCGCGGAGGTACGCAGCATCGTGCTTGCCCAATACTGGCCCGTCCTGTTGTTCATCGCCGTCGCCATCGGCCTTGGCATCGTCCTCCTGGCGATCGGCATGCTTGCCGGTCCGAAGCGTCCCGACGCGGACAAGCTCGCACCGTACGAGTGCGGCTTCGAAGCCTTCGAGGATGCGCGCATGAAATTCGACGTGCGCTACTACCTCATCGCGATCCTCTTCATCATCTTCGACCTCGAAATCGCCTTCCTTTTCCCGTGGGCGGTGGTCTTCGCCAAGATCGGTGCCATCGCGCTGATCGAGATGGCGCTGTTCCTCGCGCTGCTCGTGGTCGGTTTCGCTTACGTCTGGAAGAAGGGAGCGCTCGAATGGGAGTGATGACCAGCATCGACCGGGTGATGCACAACCCGGAACCGCTCAACCTCGTCGACGACATCCTTCGTCCGAATGGCGATGCCCCGGTCGTCAACCGTGGTTTCGGCGTCACCAGCATCGACGCGCTGATGAACTGGGCACGCACCGGTTCCATGTGGCCGATGACCTTCGGTCTGGCCTGCTGCGCCGTGGAAATGATGCATGCGGGTGCGGCGCGCCTGGACCTCGATCGTTACGGCGTGATCTTCCGTCCCAGCCCGCGCCAGTCGGACGTCATGATCGTGGCCGGCACGCTGGTCAACAAGATGGCTCCGGCGCTGCGCAAGGTCTACGACCAGATGCCCGACCCGAAGTGGGTCATTTCGATGGGCTCGTGCGCCAACGGCGGCGGCTATTACCACTATTCCTATTCGGTCGTGCGCGGGTGCGATCGCATCGTTCCGGTCGACATCTATGTGCCGGGTTGCCCGCCGACGGCCGAAGCGCTGATCCACGGCATCCTGCAGTTGCAGAAGAAGATCCGCCGCACTCACACGATCGCGCGCTAACAGGGCCAGGGCATCATGAGCGTTACTAACGAGACCTCGCTGGTCGAACGGCTCGCCGCGCGCTTCGGCGACATGCTGAGCGTGAAGGTCGAGCGCAACGAAGTCACCGCCGAGGTGGCTTCGGGCGACCTTATTTCCGTCGCCACCGCCTTGCGCGATGAAGCCGGCTTCCGCTTCGGCACCATCATCGACGTCTGCGGTATCGATTACCTCGGTTACGGCAAGACCGAGTGGGACACCGATACCGCGCACGGCGAGAGCTTCTCGCGCGGCGTGGAGGGGCAGGCCATGGGCCGCTTCACGTGGGAAGAGCGTCCGCGCCTCGTCGAGCAGCAGCGCCGCTTCGCCGCGGTGATCCACCTGCTGTCGATCGAACTGAATCAGCGCATCCGCCTGCGCGTTCCGTGCGCAGACGACACGTTTCCGGTCGTACCGTCCATCACGCCGATCTGGCCGGGCGCCGACTGGTTCGAGCGCGAAGCCTTCGATCTCTTCGGCATCATCTTCGACGGCCATCCCGACCTGCGTCGCATCCTCACGGACTACGGTTTCGTCGGCCATCCGTTCCGCAAGGATTTCCCGCTGATCGGCAACGTCGAGGTCCGCTACGACCCCGAGCAGAAGCGTGTGGTGTACGAACCGGTATCG
>Ga0209674_100614_pt1 | contig 13479 bp, 10 predicted proteins | sample AraplaCvi_mMS_r2_FD_184279 | JGI IMG/M metagenome (GOLD analysis project Ga0209674, IMG submission 184279) | Arabidopsis root microbial communities from North Carolina, USA - plate scrape CL_Cvi_mMS_r2 (SPAdes) (version 2) | ecosystem: Host-associated > Plants > Roots > Endosphere | place: USA... | reverse complement strand
CGTCCATGCCGGCGGAGAGAATTTCGCGATTGGCTTCACTCATGAGGTGTGGTCCTCGCGGTCGGACAACAGCGGCCGCAGTTTCTGATCGATGGCTTCGCGAGCCCTGAAGATACGTGAACGGACAGTGCCAATAGGACAGTCCATGATGGAAGCGATGTCCTCGTAGCTTTTGCCCTCCACCTCGCGCAGGGTAATGGCTACCCGAAGTTCCTCGGGCAGGGCTTGGACAGTGGAAAAGACCGTTTGTTCCACCTGTTCGCGCATCATTTCGCGCTCCGGGGTGGCGCTTTCGTGCATGCGCGTGGCGCCGGGGACGTACACGGCATCTTCGATATCGATGTCGCCGGTGGGCGGGCGACGCCCCATGGCAACCAGATGATTCTTCGCGGTATTGACCGCAATCTTGTACAGCCAGGTATAGAAAGCGCTCTCGCCGCGGAACGAGCCCAGCGCGCGCCAGGCGCGCACGAAGGCCTCCTGAGCGATGTCCTCGCACTCGGTCCAGTCATGTACGTAGCGCGAGATAAGAGCAATGACCTTGTGCTGGTACTTGCGGACAAGCAGGTCGAACGCGCGTCGGTCTCCTTGCTGCACACGTTCAACAAGTGCTTGATCCAGTTCGTTTTCGCCCATCCGGGCCGTCTCCTTAAAGCGTTCGGGGCCAGTCGCGGGCGCAGATGAGACAAGCCGACGTGGCGCAAGTTCATTGGCGCCATGCCGATTTCACCTCGGTGAAAATATGCGGGGCGGGCCGGCGAACTCAAGCAGGCCCGGCCGGGCAGTGCCGACGGATCAGGCCGGCACGGCCCTGCCCTCGTTGACCAGGCGCTCGCGCTCGGCGAGCAGCTTGTCGAAGGCGGGGGTCGGCAATGGGCGGCAGAACAGGTAGCCCTGCAGCTCGTCGCAGCCGTTCAGGCGAAGGAACTGGAGGTGCTGCTCGATTTCCACGCCCTCGGCCACCACCCCGCGCTTCAGGTGATGAGCCATCTCGATGGTGGCGCGAACGATGGCTTCGTCATCGGGGTCCACACCGATGTTGCGCACGAAACTCTGGTCGATCTTGATTCGGTCGGCCGGCAGGCGGCGCAGGTAATCCAGCGACGCCGCGCCCGTACCGAAATCGTCGATCGCAATCCGGCAGCCCATGGCATGCAGCGCATCGAGGGTTTCCACCAGGTGCGGCACCGTCTTCACGCTGATGCTTTCGGTGACCTCCAGCTCCAACTGGTGCGGATCGAGACCCGTGTCCCGCAGGACGGTGGCTACCACCGAGGCGAGATTGGACTGCATCAACTGGACGGCGGAAAGATTGACACCCAGCCGCAGCCCCAGGCCGTAGCGTGATTCCCATGCCTTGGCCTGAGCGCAGGCCGTCCGCAGCACCCACTCGCCGATGGGCACGATCAAGCCGCTCGCTTCGGCCAATGGAATGAAGAAGGCCGGGCTGATCATGCCGAGCTCGGGATGCTCCCAGCGAACCAGCGCCTCCATGCCGACGATGTCCTCGCTGGATGCTTCGACCTGCGGCTGGTAGAAGACACGCAGTTCGTCGTTGCGCACCGCGTGACGCAGGCGTGCCTTCAGTTCGGTCTGCTGTTGCTGGGTGGCGTCCACGTTATTCGCGTAGACCTGATAGTTGTTGCGACCGAGACTCTTGGCTCCGTACATCGCTTCGTCGGCGTGGCGCAGAAGCAGCTCGCCTTCCACGGCATCATCGGGGAAGTACGAGATGCCTACGGAGACCGTGGCCTGCAGTTCGGAGCCATCATCCAGCGAGAGCGGCACCTCCATCGCCTGCACGACCTTTTCGGCGATGCGCAGCACGTCGTCGCGCTGGATGATGTGGCGCAGGATCATGGTGAATTCGTCGCCCGCGTAGCGCGCGATGGTGTCGGAGGCGCGCACGCTGGCACGCAACCGCTTCGCCACCGAGACCAGTACCTTGTCGCCTACCGCGTGGCCGAGGGTCTCGTTGATGCTCTTGAATCGATCGAGATCCACCAGCAGCGTGGCGAAGCATTCGCCGGTGCGCTCGGCCTCGCGGATAGTGGTATCGAGCCGATCGTTGAAGAGCAGCCGATTGGGCAAGCCCGTCAGCGTGTCGATCAGGCCGCGCACCCGCCCTTGCTCGCGCGCACGGCGCAGTTCCAGTGCGCTGGCGAAACGCGCAGTGGCCGCTCGCAGCGCCAGGCCGAGCATACGCGCGTCGCTGCCATGCCGCCTGCGGCCGGCCAGCAGCGCGCCGAGCACGTTACGGCGTTCGTCCAGCAGCGGCAGCAGTACGTACGAGCGCAGTCCGAGCGCCTCGATCAACGGGTCGCCCATGGGCAGGTCGGACGTGGCATCGAGGGACAACAGCGATTCGCCACCGAGGCATATCTTCAGCAGCGGCAGGTCGCTGGCGTCCGGCCATTCGACCTGGCCGGGTGCATTCCAGATGCGTGCCACCACCTCAGGGCCCAGTTCGCTCTCCGGCAGTGCGGACCAGACGGCGACCACGTCGAGATCCAGCACGTCGGCGATCATGGCCGCCGCTTCGCCGATGCCTTCGTCGTCGCTCTGGCAGCCCTCCAGCGAGGCGAGCAACGCGAGCGCCCGCTGTGCCGAGTCTGCCGAGCGCAAATCGCGGAAAGCGACCGCGATGCGGTGCTGGCCGCGGTCGACGACGTGGCGGACGTCCGCCTCGCCGACGATCTCACCTCCGTCGCGGCGGCGCAGCATACAGGCCAGGCCGTCACCGTCGGGCACCGGCCAGGTCGCCCCGTCGGCAAGCACGATCAGCTCCTGAAGTAGCCGGCCCTGCACCGGCCCTTCGCCGGCACACAGCCGCTCCATCGCCGCACCGCTTTCGACGATGCAGCCGTCGGGCGTGGATGCCACGACCCAGGCCGCTCCGGCATCGAAGGCGAAGCGCCAGTCCGGTTGCGCCGGGCCGCTGACCGACGGCGGCGCCGGGGCGTCGAGCGCCGCACGCACGCGCTGGGCCAGTTCGGTGGGAATCGCGCTCTCGCGAAGCCAATCAATGGCACCCTCGGGCGCCACGCCCGGCGCGTCGTCCACGATATGGACGAGCGGCAGCGACGCGTAGGCAGGAAAACCGCGCAGAATCCGTAGCCCGCGGGTCACCTCGGGATTGCCGTCGGCGCCGACCACGACCACGTGCAACGGCGGCGCATCCGCCAGCAGCGTTTCAAGCTGTGCTGAATCGCGGGCGCTCAGCAACACGAAGCCGCCATCGAGGTCGAGGGCATCGAACACGGCACGACGCACATCGCGGCGCGGCGTGAAGATCAGTACACCAAGGGGTTCGGTCATGCGGTACGTACTCACACGACCCAGCGACCGTCACGCAGACGCGGCGCCGCGGAGCGCGCCTGCCAGTCGGCGTCGACGAGGACCACGTCATTTTCGAACGTGGCGAGGAGGCTGGGGCTGGCGCCGATGAGCACGACACGCCGGACGTGACCGGTCTGTGCGCGCGAAAGTTGCCGTAAAAGTGCACCGTCGGTCGCACTGGGCGCACCGGGCGGCATGTCCAGGAGGTACACGCCGAAGTGCAGGCTCTGCAGGATGTAACGCAGGGCGTCGCCAAGTCGGAGGCATCCGGGTACCCGCATCTGCGCATCACGCAGGCTCACCAGCCCTTCCGCATGGCGCCACAGGTACACCGCCTGGCCTGTGCGCCGGGCCACCAGACGAAACTGTTCGAGCAGCAGCGTCGTGTCGCCAGCCTTCAGCGCAACCAGCGGCCCCGAGGCCGAAAGGATGCGGTCGAAGACATCGGTTCCTGCGTTGGCATCCATGAGGGGTCGTACGGCTTGAGTGGCGCGAAGTATCCGCCGAAGACGGGTGCCGCGCCAGCCGTGTACGGGGGAGCGTGGCAACACGCCATACGGTCGGGTATCTCGCATTCGGCCAAGGGGAAAGGTATGGTGGTGCGCTCATTCGCCACCGTACGACCGCCATGTTCGAAGGACTCCGATTCAAGCACTGGAAGACCAGCGAGGGCGACGACGGCATCGTCGTCCTGACCCTCGACCGTGAGGGGGCGAGCGCCAACGCGCTGTCGCGCGAGGTGCTCGACGAACTGGACACGCTCGTGGAGCGTCTCGCCATCGAGAATCCCCGCGGCGTCGTCATCCATTCGGGCAAGCCCATGGGCTTCGCCGTGGGCGCGGATATCCGCGAATTCGTGGAATACGCGCAGACCGGCAGCGTGCTCGAGAACATCGAGAACGGCCAACGCGTGTTCGAGAACCTCGCCCGCCTGCCCTGCCCGACCGTCGCTGCGATCCACGGTGCCTGCCTGGGCGGCGGCGCCGAACTCGCGCTGGCCTGCCGTCTGCGCATTGCGGCGGACGACGACACGACGAAGATCGGCTTGCCGGAAGTCATGCTCGGCATTCATCCCGGCTGGGGTGGCAGTGCCCGGTTGCCGCGCCTGATCGGCGCGCCGGATGCGCTGTCTGCCATGTTGACCGGCAAGCCGTTCAACGCACGCCGCGCCAAGGCCGTCGGTTTGGTCGACCGCCTCGCCCGACCCGACGAGCTGCTGGCCGAGGCACGCGAACTGGCTCGCCGTCCGGCCGCCCGCCCCTTCGCGCAGCGCGCCAAGGGCTGGGCCACGAACACCCTGCTTGCTCGCGCGATTCTCGCGCCGATGGTGCGCAAGCAGACGGCGGCCAAGGTACGCAAGGAACACTACCCCGCGCCATTCGCCCTGATCGACACCTGGTCGCGCGGTGGCGGCAGCATCCAGCAGCGGCTCAAGGTGGAGGCGAAGTCGGTGGCGAAGCTCGCCACGACGCCGACCGCCCGCAATCTCATTCGGATCTTCTTCCTGCAGGAACGTCTGAAGGGTCTCGGCGGCGGCACGGATCACTGCATCTCGCACGTGCACGTGGTGGGCGCCGGCACGATGGGCGGCGACATCGCCGCGTGGTCCGCACTCAAGGGATTCCAGGTCACGCTGCAGGATCGTGAGGCCCGTTTCGTGGAGCCGGCGATCAAGCGCGCGCGCACGCTGTTCGAGAAGAAATTGAAGGCTCCCGCCAAGGTCGAGGCCGCCGTGGCACGGCTGCGTGCGGATGTCGAAGGCAAGGGCGTCGCGGATGCCGATCTCGCTATCGAGGCCATCTTCGAGAACCCCGAAGCCAAGCACGCGCTCTACGCCGCCATCGAGCCGCAGTTCCAGGCCGACGAAATCCTCGCCAGCAATACGTCTTCCATTCCACTGGACGAGTTGCGCCAGGGCCTCAAGGCGCCGCAGCGCTTCCTCGGTCTGCACTTCTTCAATCCCGTGGCGCAGATGCCGCTCGTGGAAGTGGTCCGTCACGATGCTCTCGATCCTGCGATCGAGAAGCGCGCCCTCGCCTTCTGCAAGGCCATCGGTAAACTGCCGGTGCCGGTGAAGGGCACGCCCGGCTTCCTGGTCAACCGCATTCTCATGCCTTACCTCATGGAAGCGATGCGCCTCTACAACGAGGGCGTGCCGGGACCGGTACTCGATCGCGAAGCGAAGAAGTTCGGCATGCCCATGGGCCCGATCGAACTGGCGGACACCGTCGGTCTCGACGTCTGCGCCTCGGTAGGCAAGGAACTGGCACCGTTCCTTGGGCTCGAAGTTCCGCAAGGGCTCGAAGAAAAGCTCGCCGCGAACAAGCGCGGCAAGAAGGACGGTGAAGGCCTGTACGTGTGGAAGGACGGCAAACCGGACAAGCCGGAAGTCGATCCCGACTACGTGCCGCCGGCCGACATCCAGGACCGCATGATCCTGCCGATGGTCAACGAAGCGGTCGCCTGCCTCGCCGAACATGTGGTGGACGACGCCGACCTGCTTGATGCAGGCGTGATCTTCGGCACGGGCTTCGCTCCGTTCCGCGGTGGTCCGATCCAGTACGTGCGCAGCGAGGGCGTGGCCGCGGTCCGCGAGCGCCTGGCGAAGCTCGAAAAAGCGCACGGTGTGCGCTTTGCGAAGAAGGAAGGCTGGGACAATCCGGAACTTGCAGCGCCGGCTGCCTGACCTTACTCGCCGCTATGGCGGCGAGTAGCCAACGAGGCAAAGGTGGGAGCCAGCCTGGTGGCGAAAAGCCAACGAAGCGGTGTAGCGGCGAGGCAAGCTCCCATCGCCAGCAGGCTGGCTCCCACCGGCATGTGGTCCTCACCGGCAAGTGGTCCCAGTCGGCAAGTGGTCCCAACCGGCAAGTAGCCCCCCAACCGTAACTTCCCCTCGCCGCCTTGGCGGCTCCTACAGGAGATTCGCTTCGTTGTGGGAGCCGCTATAGCGGCGAGCGGTAACGCCTCACCACATCAGGTCGTCGGGAACGCCATCGTCGGATTCGTTCACGGCGTTCGGATCGACCATCAGTGCGATGAATTCGGGCGCCAAGTCACGCAGTTCATCGATGACCGCCTTCTCCACCACCAGATAGCGACCGCCCTGCTGCACGACGCCGAGCTCACCGGCGTTCAATGCCACAAGCTGCTTCGCGTCGACGTACACCCGGCGAATCTTCTCCCCGTACGGGAAATGCCGAACCTGATCGGCGTCCGGAAGATTCAGCGCCTTGCCTTTCAGCAGTTCCTCGACCTTGCGCTTCTTTTCCTTGCGCAGGCGCGCCTGCTCTGCGGCTGCGGCCTCGGCTTCGCGCCGCTCGTTGGCTTCCTTCTGGGCACGAATCGCATAGGCCTTGGCGAGATCGATCTCGCCGTCCTTGCGCGGCGGGCGCGGCGTACCATTTGATGGCTTGCCGCCCTGGGGCGGCCTCTGGCCCGGCCTGCCGCCTTGCTGCGGGCGGCCGCCCTGCTTGGGGCGGTTGCCGGCATAGGGCTGCCCACTCGTCGAGGCGTTGCCGCCCTGACGCTGGGGTGGCGTGGACTTCCGTTTCTCCTCGTGAATTTCCTTCACGAGGCCACTCTTCAACAACTGGTCGCGCAGGGACTCTGCCATGATCGGTAAGGCTCGTTCGTTTACTTCAATAGTGCGGCGGTGGCGGCTCGTTCGCGGCATCGCTGCCGAGACCCGCACGCATGTTCACGAGGTCCGAGCGCAAGTCGCGCACGGCTCGCTCAAGCAGATCCAACCGGCGTGCGATTTCCACGTCGGCGGACGAGAGCCCGTTGACCGTATCGTCGATGAAGGCGAGGCGCACCTCCAGCTCCGTGATGCGATCGTCTAACTCAGCCATGCTCGTGACCCGCTAGGCTGCGACCGCGGCCGATGCCGTAGTACGCAAGCCCTGCTTCCTCCACGATGGCGGGATCGTAGAGGTTGCGTCCGTCCACGATCACTGGCGTGCGCAGCAAGGACTTCACGCGCTGGAAATCTGGGCTGCGGAAAGCCTTCCACTCCGTGACGATGGCCAGCGCGTCCGCACCTTCGAGAGCGTCATAGGGATGCGCGACGAGGACGAGATCGTCGCGCTCGCCGTAGATGCGTCGTGCCTCATCGGAGGCCTCGGGATCGAACGCACGGACCTCGGCACCGGCATCCCACAACTGTTCCATGAGCCGGCGGCTGGAGGCTTCGCGCATGTCGTCGGTATTGGGCTTGAACGCCAACCCCCAGACGGCCACGGTGCGCCCCTTCAGGTTGCCGTCGAAGTGCTTGGAAAGTAGCGCGAACAAGCGCGACTTCTGCCCATCGTTGACCGCTTCCACCGCACCGAGCAAACGTGCGTCGTAGCCCACCGAATGTGCCGTGCGCGCCAGCGCCTGCACGTCCTTCGGGAAACACGAGCCACCATAGCCCGCACCGGGATAAATGAAGTGATAGCCGATGCGCGGATCGGCACCGATGCCCCGGCGCACGAGTTCCACGTCGGCACCGACGTGTTCGGCGATGTTCGCGATCTCGTTCATGAAGCTGATCTTGGTCGCGAGCATGGCGTTGGCTGCGTACTTGGTCAGCTCCGCCGAACGCTCGTCCATCACGACCATGCGGTCGTGATTGCGATTGAACGGTGCATAGAGCTTGCGCAGGCGCTCGATGGCGCGCTCGCTGGACGAGCCGACCACGATGCGGTCCGGACGCATGCAGTCCTCGACCGCATCGCCCTCCTTCAGGAATTCGGGATTCGATACGACGTCGAACGGCACGTCCACGCCACGCTGTTTCAGGCGCTCCGCCACGGCGGCACGCACGCGATCAGCCGTACCCACGGGTACCGTCGATTTGTTCACGACGATCGTGTAGCGGTCGATGTGATCGCCGATGGTATTCGCCACGGCCAGCACGTATTGCAGGTCGGCGCTGCCGTCTTCGTCGGGAGGCGTACCCACCGCGATGAACACGACATCGCCATGGGCGATCGCGGGCGCGGCGTCCGTGGTGAAATCGAGACGCCCTTCCGCGTGGTTGCGGATGACCATCGGTTCGAGCCCCGGTTCGTAGATGGGTACGTCGCCCTTCTTCAACCGCTCGACCTTGCCCGCATCCACGTCGACGCAAACCACGTGGTTGCCCATCTCGGCCAGGCAGGTACCCGTAACGAGCCCCACGTAGCCGGTTCCAAAGATCGTGACTTTCATGCAGCTCCCGAAGCACTCGGCGAATGCGCGTAACACGCGATTGTAGTCTGCCGGGCCTGGGGAGCAAACACGCCGCGTCGATTCGGCAGGAGGCTGTCATGACCCCAACGCTCCGCCAGCGGTGGGAGCCAGCCTGCTGGCGATGGGTACTCGCGCCAGACATGACCGTTGCCGTGGGATCGCCACCAGGGCGGCTCCCACAACGCCGAAAAGAGAACAAAAAAAGGGCGCGGATCGCTCCGCGCCCTTTCGGTATTGCTTGCGAGGGTGGCTTACTTGCCGCCGCCCTGCGGTGCGCCCGGGCCCTGGCCCGCCGGCGTCGGACCGGTCTTCAGCAGTTCGACGTCGAAGATGATCGTCGCGTTCGGCGGGAAGCCGTTTTCCGGCTTGGCGCCGTAAGCGATGTTCGACGGAATGAACAGCTTGTACTTGCCGCCCGTCTGCATCAGCTGCAGGCCCTCACGGAAACCCGGGATCACCGCAGCGAGCGGGATCTGGGCCGGGCCGGCCGGCTGGTGATCGGCCGAGGAGTCGAACTTCTCGCCGTTCACGAAGGTGCCGGTGTAGTTGATGGTGACCGTGTCGTTCGGACCCGGACGCTGGCCGGTACCGGCCTGGACGACCTGGTACTGCAGGCCCGACGAGGTGACCTTCACGCCCGGAGCGGACTTGTTCTTGGCCAGGAACGCATCGCCTTCCTGCTTGTTCTGCGCGGCGACCTTGTTGTACTCAGCCTCGGCCTTGACCTTGAGCTGGGCAACAAACGCTTCGCGAACCGATTTGGCCTCGGCTTCCGTCATGGTCGGCTTCTGGCCCGAGAGCGCAGCCTGCAGCGCCTTGGCGACCGTAGCGGCATCCACTTCCTTCGCGACGAGCGGCGGAAGCGAGCTTGCGAGATCCCAACCCACGACATAGCTGGCCTTCTGCTTATCGACCGGTGCCGCGGAGGCAGCCGGCTTGGCGGCCTGGGCGGATGCGCCCGCGGCCGTACCCAGCGCAACCGCCAGGGCGACGGCCGTCATCGTGGGACGCAAAAAGTGCTTCATTCGATACTCCCTCTATAGGAAAGATTCGGCGACGCCGCCGGTACACCTCCTTGTGGAGGCGGAAACGCCATTGTGCGGTGGTTCGCGTCCTGCTTGCAATGACGGGGCGAGAGACAGGGTTTCACACGAAAAGTTCAGAAACCTTTCCGAGAAATGATGAATCGGTCACTCCCCGGCATCGTGCCCCGGCTTTTCGAGGGTATCGCGGATGGCGGCCTGGAGCCGGGCATGGACCTGGACCAGCACTCGCCAGAGTAGCCAGACCAGCCCGATGCCGATCAGCACGAGCACCAGGGCCACCTCCCGGGGCGGCAGGATGGTCGAGGCGAGCGCCGCCACAAGCAGGCCCAGGATGAGCATGGCCGCCAACGGAATCAGCCGCCCCAGGACCGAGCGGATACGAAAGGTACGGGCGCCGAACCGGTCCGGAATCGACAGTTCGGCCAGCAGCATCCCGAGTGCCCCCGCCTTGCGATAGGCCGCCACGACCATCGGCAGCGACAGCAACGCCGCGAGCGACCAGGCGAGGCTGCGGCGCACGGTCGGCTGGTCGGTGAAAAGATCCAGGTGCAGGAATCCGCGCCGGTAGGCGAAGGCCACGATGATGAAAACCGCGACCACCAGCGCCATGTTGATGACCACATGCCAGACGAGCCGGCGGATCATCTTCATGACGATGGCGCCCTGCCCTTGCAGCCCGAGGTTGCCCATCCATTCGGTGTAGGCACCGAACACGCTGATGAAGCGGTTGGGCAAGACGCGGCCGAGCAATCGGGCCAGCGGATCGGAGGAACGGATCAGATAAGGTGTGAGGAAGGTGGTGATCGCCGACACCGCCACAGCCACCGGATAGAGGAATCCACTGGTCACTTTGAGCGTGAGTCCGAGCGACGCAATGACGAACGAGAATTCGCCGATCTGCGCCAGGCCCATACCCACGCGCAACGACGTCCGTCCGTCGTTGCCGGCGACGAAACTGCCGAAACTGCAGGTAATGACCTTACCGACCACCACCGCGATCGTTACCACGGTGATCGGCCACGCGTATTCGAGCAGCAGCTGCGGATCGATGAGCATGCCGATGGCGACGAAGAACACGGCGCTGAACATGTCGCGCACCGGCATGATGATGCGCTCGATGCGCGCCACGCTTTCAGCCTCCGCGACGATCGCGCCGATCATGAAAGCACCCAGCGCCACGCTGTAGCCCATCTCGGTCACGAGCAGGCAGAAACCGAAGCAGATGCCGAGTACCGCTACCAGCAACACGTCGTTGCGGCTGACCCGGGCGATGTAGTCGACCACGCGCGGCACCAGCAGCAGACCCACGACCAGCGATACCGCCATGAACAGACCGAGACGCCCGATCGTCGCAAGAGCCTGGCTCGCTTCCACACCGCCCGTACCCGCGATACCGGTCAGCAGCGCCATCAACACGATCGCCAGCAGATCCTCCACGACGAGGATGCCGAACATGAGCTGCGCGAAGCGCTCGCGCTTGAGGCCAAGATCCTCGAGCGCCTTCATGATGATCGTGGTGGACGAAATGGAAAGCATCGCGCCCAGGAACAGCGAGTCCATGGCGGACCAGCCAAAGAAGCGGCCAATCTCGTAGCCGATCCACACCATCAGCACGATTTCCGCGAATGCGGCCACCAGCGCAGCACCGCCGACCGCGCGCAGCTTCTTCAGACTGAATTCGAGACCCAGCGCAAACAGCAGCAGGATCATGCCCAATTCGGAGAGCGTGCGAATCGTCTCCTCGTCGTGGATGAAGATCACCGGGAGCGTGTGCGGGCCGATCAACACGCCGGCAATGATGTAGCCGAGCACGACCGGCTGCCTGAGGCGCTGGAAAAGCACCGTGGTGAGTCCGGCCACCAGCATCACGGTGGCCAGGTCCTGGATGAAAACGATGCCGTGCATGCCTGCCCCTGTGGATGTGGACGGACAGGTTAACCCGTGCGTCGCCATGCGCACGCGTTCGACATGCAAACCACGACGCGTGCCGACTCGTACAAGTGCGTGCCACGCCTCGGCATTCTCGAAATGTCGAAAAAAAATTTACAAAAAGTGTAATGAACGCTTGACGGAATCACGGTGCGGACGTAATCTTTGCGGCTTCCAGCAGGGGGCCATAGCTCAGCTGGGAGAGCGCCTGCATGGCATGCAGGAGGTCGCCGGTTCGATCCCGGCTGGCTCCACCAACTTCTAGTACGTCCCCATCGTCTAGAGGCCTAGGACATCACCCTTTCACGGTGGCGACCGGGGTTCGAATCCCCGTGGGGACGCCACTTTCCGGTCCGCCGGAGAGTGTAAAGGACTAAGGAAGTTGGTAGTTGTTGGAAGTTGGAAACGTAGTGTGGAGCGGTAGTTCAGTCGGTTAGAATGCTGGCCTGTCACGCCGGAGGTCGCGGGTTCGAGTCCCGTCCGCTCCGCCATTACTTCCAAAGAAAGAATCCGCCATTGGGCGGATTTTTTTTGCCTGAAATTCCGTAAACCACGCTCCGTGGAAGCTTGCCGGTGGGAGCCAGCCTGCTGGCGATAAGCCAACGAAGCGGTGTGTCAGTGAGGTAAATTCCGATCGCCAGCAGGCTGGCTCCCACCGGCAGCTTCCATCGCCACCAGGGTGGCCCCTACCTGTGCTTTTGGCATTTACCCATCTACCCGCTCCAGCGTCCCGATCGAATGCCCCTGCTCCGCCAGATATTCGAGCCAACGGCTCAGAAACCCGTTCATGCGCAGGCGATGCTGCAGCACCGTGTCCGCAGGCGGGAACGGCCCCAGCACCTGCCAGAGCTTGCGGCCGGGATGGCAATGCATGGCCTCGGCGACGTGTGCATCCGTATACATGCGTAGCTGCGCCGAGGGTGATGGTTGCCCGGTGGCCTCGTCGAGGAAGTCGTAGGTGAGTTCGAGTTCGAGCGTGTACGGGTGTTTTTCCTGCACGTCGAGCATCACCTTGAGGCCATCGTCCACATCCGAGACGTAGCGGCCCGGCGCCAGCCGCTGCGGCGCGAACAGCCGTGCCAGCCGGTGGTAGTTTTCCGCGTACAGACCCATCAGGAACTCGAAACGTCCCGGGATCAGCGCAGTTGGGCGGTCGATGACGGCGGTCATGGGTAAGGCGTTGCTCCGTGGCGGCTCTCGTCTAATACATGTGGCGCTCGATACCGAGGTACTCGAAGATCTTGCTGGAGATTTCCTCGATCGAGGTGTGCGTGGTGTTGAGGACGGGGATGTTCTCCCGGCGCATCAGGCGATCGGCCTGTTCCAGTTCCCAGCGGCATTGCTTCAACGTGGCGTAGCGGCTGCCGGGGCGGCGCTGCTCGCGGATCTGTGCCAGGCGGACCGGATCGATGGTCAGGCCGAACAGCCGGCTGCGGTAAGGGCGGAGGCGGGTCGGCAGTTCCAGCTTGTCGAGGTCGTCGTCCGTGAGCGGATAGTTGGCGGCACACACCCCGTAATGCAAGGCCATGTAGAGGCAGGTGGGGGTCTTGCCCGAACGGGACACCCCGACCAGCACCACGTCGGCCTGGTTGTAATCCACGTCCAGGCCGTCGTCGTGCGCCAGGGCGTAGTTCGTGGCCTCGATGCGGGCCTCGTAACGTTCAAAATCCACCAGGCCGTGGGACCGGTTCACAGCGCCGGATTGCTTCGCGCCCAGTTCGGCCTCCAGAGGCTCGATGAAGGGGGCGAACACGTCGAGCATCAACGCACCGCTGCCGGCCACGATGTCGCAGAGGCTTCGCGACGTCATCGTATTGACCACAATGGGCCGCTGACCGTCCTGGGCGTACTTGGTCTTGATGCGCAGCGACGCCGCCTCGGCCTTCGCCGGGTTGTCGATAAAGGGCAACCGGTGGGTGTCGAACTGGACCCCCTCGAACTGAGCGAGCAT
>Ga0209674_100613_pt1 | contig 13490 bp, 9 predicted proteins | sample AraplaCvi_mMS_r2_FD_184279 | JGI IMG/M metagenome (GOLD analysis project Ga0209674, IMG submission 184279) | Arabidopsis root microbial communities from North Carolina, USA - plate scrape CL_Cvi_mMS_r2 (SPAdes) (version 2) | ecosystem: Host-associated > Plants > Roots > Endosphere | place: USA... | reverse complement strand
CAAGAACGTGTCGTACGACGCGGTCAATCGCAATGCCCGCGGGCAGGGCGTGAGCGTGGTGCTCCGTTCGGAGGCCGACCGCCAGCAGGCGGCTACGCTCATCGGTACGGACTATCCGGACCTGGCCGTGACCGACGGCGCGAACACCGGCAATCGTTTCATCCTCAATGCCACGGTCAAGCCGGCGAAGCTGCGTGAACTGGCACAGAGCACGATCAGCCAGAACGTGACCACGCTGCGCCAGCGCGTGAACGCGCTGGGCGTGTCCGAGCCGCTGATCCAGCAGCAGGGCGCCAACCAGATCATCGTCGAGCTGGCCGGCGTGCAGGACACGGCGGAAGCGAAGAAGATCATCGGCGCCACCGCCACGCTGGAATACCGTGCAGGCCTGTACACGCCGCAGCAGGCGGTGGATGCCGCCCGCTCGGGCAGCGTGCCACCCGATGCCAAGCTCTACTACGGTCGCGACGGTCGTCCGTATCTGCTGAGCAAGAAGGTGATCGCCAAGGGTGACGAGCTGACCAGCGCCGTCTCGGGTCGCGACCAGCAGAACGGCACGCCCAACGTCAGCGTCACGCTCAACAGCGCGGGTGCGCGCAAGATGCAGGAGTTCACCAACGACAACGTCGGCAAGCCGATGGCGGTGCTCTACATCACCCGCACCATCGAAACCAAGATGGTCGACGGCAAGGAAGTGAAGACGCCGAAGATCACCGAAGAGGTGATCAACTACGCCAACATCAGCTCGCCGTTCGGCAAGCAGTTCTCGACCAACGGCCTGCCCAGCGATGCGGAAGCGTCGGAACTGGCGCTGCTGCTGCGTGGTGGCTCCCTCGCCGCCCCCGTCGACATCGTCGGCGAGAGCGTGATCGGTCCCAGCCTCGGCGCCGACAACATCGACAAGGGCTTCAAGGCAGTGATGCTCGGCCTCGGGCTGGTGCTGCTGGCTGCCGCGATCTACTACAAGCTGTTCGGCCTCGTGGCGGACGTTGCGCTGTTCTTCAACCTCGTGCTGCTGGTGGCGGTGATGTCGATGATCGGCGTGACCCTCACCATGCCGGGCATCGCCGGTATCGTGCTGACGCTGGGTATGGCGATCGACGCCAACGTGCTGATCTGCGAACGCATCCGCGAGGAGCTGCGCAACGGCTCGTCGCCGCTGGCCGCCATCCGCACGGGTTACGACAAGGCGTGGGCGACCATTCTCGACGCGAACGTGACCCACCTGCTCGCCGCGCTCGGTCTCATGACCATGGGCTCGGGCCCGATCAAGGGCTTCGGCGTCACGCTGTTCATCGGTATCCTCACCTCGATGTTCACCTCGGTGACGGTGACCCATGCCATCACGGCGCTGATCCACGGCGGCCGCAAGCTCAAGACCCTGTCGGTCTGACGGGAGGACGCCATGGAAATCTTCAACCACAATTCGAACTTCAACTTCCTCGGCCTGCGCAAGTTCAGCATCGGCCTGGCGATCCTCCTCATGATCGGTTCGATCGCGCTGATCATGACGCGCGGTTTCAACTACGGGCAGGACTTCCTCGGCGGCGTGGCCGTGCAGGTGGAGTATCAGACCCCGGTCGATCCGAGTGACGTTCGTGCCGCGCTGGACAAGGGGCATCTGGAGAACCCACTCGTGCAGGCCGTGGGCGGCACGCGTGAGTTCACCATCCGCCTGCAGCCCAAGGGCGACGTGGCGGCGGCAGGCAACCTCAGCAACGACGAGGCGGCCACGAAAGTCGCCAACGACATCATGGCGGCACTCAAGGCGTCCCGCCCCGACGTCGCCATGAAGAGCAAGTCCTTCGTCGGCCCGCAGGTCGGCGAGGAGCTGCGCAGCGACGGTATCGTCGCGGTCGTCTTCGTCATCGTCGGCATCATGGGTTACCTGTGGATTCGCTTCGAGAAGCGCTTCGCCATCGCGGCGCTGGCCACGGAAATCCACGACGTGCTGGTGACCCTCGGCATCTTCGCGATCACGCAGCGCGAGTTCGATCTGACCGTGCTGGCCTCGGTGCTGGCGGTGGTCGGTTACTCGATCAACGACAAGGTCGTGGTGTTCGACCGCGTCCGCGAGCTGTTCCGCTCCAGCCGCAATGCCACGCCGGAGGAAGTGCTGAACCGCTCGATCAACAGCACGCTCTCGCGAACGATCATCACCTCGCTGTTCACCGGCATCACCATGGCCGCGCTGTACTTCATCGGCGGCCCGGTCGTGCACGGCTTCTCGATCACCATGCTCATCGGCATCCTCGTCGGCACGCTGTCGTCCATCTTCGTGGCCAGCCCGATCCTGCTGTGGCTCGGCGTCTCGAAGAAGGACCTCATGCCGGTTGCCAAGGAAGACCCGGAGTTGGCTCGCCGCCCTTAACGAGCGCATCGGCCGCGCGCCTGGCGGGGCGGTCCGAGCGGCATGACCCAGAAGCAAAGAGCCCGCCGTTGTCGGCGGGCTCTTTCGTTGTCACACCCCATCCCTGAGATCAGAAATCGTCGTCGTCCTCGGTGGCGCCCTCGGCATCGTTGGCCAAGGTGACCACGACGTAGGCAGAGCCGACGAGTGACGCACAGAGCCAGGCGTAGACCATCTGGATCGCCGTCCGGGGGACGGCGAGTGCCACGCGCGGCGCGAGCGCCAGGCCGACGATGCCTGCGAGCGCGAGTACGGTGGCGACGGTCCACGCGAGGCGCCGTGACGGCGACGCGGTGGTGATGACGTTCATGCTGCGATAACCCCTGTTTTCCCCTGTCTCGCGGCCTTCGTGAAAAGCGTGTGAGGCCGCTTGATGTAGGAAATACCCTACAAATTTTGCGACGGCAAGTGCCGATGTGCAGAACACGTCCTTGACTCGTAAGGCCTTTCCTGCAAGACATCGAGCAAGTCCCCGAGTCCGCTAGACTTTCGCTTCTTCACGAGAACCGACCCATGCTTGAGCGCGAATTCCCCGGCTTTACCCTGCGCAGCGGCGCCACCCGCGAAGGCTCGCGGTACACGGCGCTGGTGTCCGTGCACCCCGCCGATGGCAGCTACCCCAGCTATTACGCGGTGTATGAAAACCGCAGCTTCCGCGACGAGGCAAGCGCACAGGCCGCTGCCGAGAAGGCATTGGGATTGGTGATGGGGGTGGAAGAGGACGGCGCGCCCGTGTTCGCCGAAGGCGAGACCGGTTTCGATGACGCGTAGGGCACGCCAGCGATGACCCGATACGCGATCCGGCTTGACAGCCGCTCTGTCGCGGCGCGTCATACGAGGCATTGAGACGACAGGGGGGCGGGCGGCGTTGCCATGAACGAGCGGGATGGCCGGTACCGGCAGTTCGTCGAGGCTTCCTCCGACTGCATGAAGGAGCTCGACCGTGACGGCACCATCCGTTTCGTCGCGGGGCTCGGATGTGCGGCCCTCGCGCCCGACGGCGTGGAGCGCCTCATAGGCACGCGCTGGCTCGATCTGTGGCCGTTGGAAGCGCGCGACATGGTGGCACGTGTGCTCGACCGCGCGGCATCCGGCGAGTGCGTGGATTTCGTTGGCGCCCGCCGTATAGGTGAGGGGCCCACGCGCTGGTGGGAGGTCACGGTCACCCCTGTGATCGCCGACGATGCGCTCGACCATTTCGTCGTCATCAGCCGCGATGTGACGGAACGCGTGGAGCTCCAGGCCTCGCTGGAAGCGATCATCGAACTGCTTCAGGACCGGCTCAACGAGACGGTGGCGCGCACGGCCAACGCCACCACGCGCTACGGCACGCTCATGGAGCGCCTCGAATCGGAACACGGGGCGAGGCAGGCACTGGAAAGCCGGCTCACCAGCGTGCGTGAGCAACTCGACATGGCCAACCAGGCGCGCGATCTCGCCGAGGCCAGCGCCAGACAAGCGCAGAAGCAGCAGGCGATCGGTCAGCTCGTCAGCGGCATTGCCCATGATTTCAACAACATGCTGCAGACGGTGATCGTGAGCTTGTCGGGCCTGCAGGATGAGGCAGAGGCGCTCACTCCGAGGCACCGTCGCATGGTCACCTACGCGGTGGAAGGGGCGCGGCACGCGACCGCGCTGACCCGACGTCTGCTGGCCTTCGCGCGCAACCAGTACGCGCAGCCCGAGGCTGTCGATCTTGGCGACCTCGTAGCGGCGTTCGCCGATTTTGCCCGGCATGCTCTCGGTGGCCGGGTGGGCATAGACGTGCTGCGTCAACCGGGCCCGCTGCCGGTATGGGTGGATCGAAGCGGGGTCGAGCAGGCGCTGATGAACGTTTGCCTCAACGCGCGCGACGCCATGAACGGCTTCGGTCAGATCGTGATGGAAGTGGGTGAGCGTATCGACAGCCAGCGGCTGTCGGGGCATCCCGGCGAGGTCGAGGGCGCACGCCAGGTCTTCGTCAGTGTCGCCGATGGCGGCGGTGGCATTCCGGAGGAGGTCCGACAGCGCCTCTTCGAGCCCTATTTCACGACCAAGGAAGGCGGTTCGGGCCTTGGGCTGGCTCAGGTCTACGGTATGGTCGCGCAAGCCGGCGGCGGCATCGAAATCGAGAGCGAAGCGGGTGTCGGCACGCGGATCCGGCTGGTCTTTCCGCGCTACGCCGGACCCTGTGCCTTTGGTGAATAGCGTTCACAAAACGTGACGAAGTTCCTCAATTGTTCGGCGGGTCGGCCGATAAGGCTAGAGCCTGGAGGAAGCAAGTCATGTTGGTCATCATTGGTTCGATCGTCGTCCTGGTTTCCGTACTAGGCGGATACGTCCTGTCGCACGGCGAGATCGGTGCGCTGTGGCAGCCGTACGAGTTGCTCATCATCTTTGGCGCGGCCATCGGTGCGTTCCTCAGCAGCAATTCGCTGGAGGTCGTGAAGAACGCTGGCCGCGACATGGTCGCGCTGTTCAAAGGCCCGAAGTATCGCCGCCAGGACTACGTCGACCTGCTGTCGCTGCTCTACGACATCTTCGTGAAGATGCGCAAGGAAGGGCAGCTCGGCATGGAAGCGCACATCGAGGACCCGGCCAACAGCTCGCTGTTTTCCGCCTATCCGCGCCTGGTGGCTGAGCATCATCTCATCGACTTCACCACGGACTGCCTGCGTCTGATCGTCGGCGGCGCCATGGATCCGCACGAACTCGAGCAGCTGCTCGACGTGGAACTGGAAACGCACCATCACGAAGCGCTCGTCCCCGCGCTGGCCGTGCAGAAGATGGCCGACGCGCTTCCCGGCTTCGGCATCGTCGCCGCGGTGCTCGGCATCGTCATCACCATGAAGTCCATCGACGGCGACGCCGCGGTCATCGGCGAGCACATCGCTGGCGCGCTGGTGGGTACCTTCCTGGGTATTCTGCTTTCCTATGGATTCGTCGGGCCGCTCTCCGCCGCGATGGAAGCGCGCGTGAACACCGACGGCAAGGCATTCGAGTGCGTCAAGGTCGCGCTGCTCGCCAACCTGCGCGGCTACAACCCGATGGTGGCCGTGGAATTCGCGCGCAAGTCGCTGCAGTCCAGTTCGCGTCCGACGTTCCAGGATCTCGAATCGCACCTGAAGGCGGCTCGGTAAGCAACGATGAGCGACCTGAAGCAGATCATCATCGTCCGCAAGAAGCGCGGCGGTGGTCACGGCCACCACGGAGGCGCCTGGAAGGTCGCGTACGCCGACTTCGTCACGGCGATGATGGCCTTCTTCCTGGTCATGTGGCTTGTCGGCGCAGGTACGAAGCAGCAGCGCGCCGCCATCTCCGAATACTTCAAGAACCCCAGCATGACCCAGGGGCAGTCCACGATGGCGCCGTCGGGCAAGATGGGTCCGGGCGGCGCCAGTACCAGCATGATCAAGCTCGGCGGGGCGATGGACCTGCCGAAGGGCCCCGGCGACAACCAGGCGTTTGCCCGGCCCAATGGCGCGGAGCTCGACAAGTTGGCGAAGGAGCAGGAAAAACGCCGGCTCGAACAGCTCATGAAGGATCTCAAGGAAGCGGTCGCCAAGAGCCAGGCCATGGCGCCCTACAAGGATCAGCTCCTGCTCGACATCACCTCCGAGGGCCTGCGCATCCAGATCGTGGATAAGCAGAACCGGCCGATGTTCGACACCGGCAGCGGTGTGATGAAGCCTTACACGGTGGAAATCCTGCACGAGCTGGCGGGCTTCGTGAACCAGGTGCCCAACGCGATCAGCATCTCCGGGCATACCGACAGCGCGCCCTACGTCGGTTCAAGCAAGTCGTATGGCAACTGGGAGCTTTCCGCCGACCGCGCCAACGCCGCGCGTCGCACGCTCGTGGAAGGCGGCATGCAGCCAGACAAGGTGGCCCGCGTGGTGGGGCTCGCGGCATCGGTGCCGTTCGACAAGACCAATCCCGCTGCAGCCATCAATCGACGCATCAGCATCGTCGTAATGACGGCCGAGGCGGCGCGCGCGGCGCTCTCGCCGGACCTCGCGGACGGCGCTGTGGCGCCGACGGCCGGATCGCATGCCGCAGGCAACAACCACGTCGAAACGGCAGTCACCGGTGGCCCGCGAGCGCCTGCCGACACGCCCAGGGCGACGACCGCGTCGGTCGCATGCGGCGATGCAACTTGCGCACAAAGCTCGTCGCCCCCATAGGTTTCGAGACCCCGTCGAACGTTCGCTGCGCCCGACGTGACGAGACGAGGGTGCATGCCGCGGCGCGCGCCGCGGCCGACGACGACTCAAGGAGCCGCCTATGCACGACGCCACCCCGCTCATCGCCACCATCGTCGGGGGTCTCGTCCTCGCCTTCATTTTCGGAGCCATTGCCCATCGGCTGCGTCTGCCGGTGCTGGCCGGCTATCTCGTCGCGGGTGTCGTCGCCGGACCGTTCACGCCGGGCTACGTCGCCGATGCCCATCTGGCACAGGAACTGGCCGACCTCGGTGTGATCCTGCTCATGTTCGGCGTGGGGCTGCACTTTTCGTTGAAGGACCTGCTCTCGGTCAAGGCGATTTCCATCCCGGGCGCCGCGGTCCAGATGGCTGTCGCGACCGGCCTCGGCATGGCGCTCGGTGCGTTCCTCGGCTGGCCGCTGGCGCAGGGTTTCGTGTTCGGGCTCGCGTTGTCGGTCGCGAGCACGGTCGTACTGCTTCGTGCGATGGAGGAACGTCGCCTGCTCGACAGCGATCGCGGCCGCATCGCCGTGGGCTGGTTGATCGTCGAGGATCTGGCGATGGTGCTGGCGCTGGTGCTGCTTCCGGCCATCGGCGGATTCCTCGGCGGCGAGCAGGCAGGTGCATCGGCGAGCATCGGTGCGCTGCTGGAAACCGTGGCCTGGACCATCGGCAAGGTGACGTTGTTCGTCGCCCTGATGCTGATCGTCGGCAAGCGGGCCATTCCCTGGGTGCTGCAGGCCGTGTCGGCCAGCGGTTCGCGAGAGCTGTTCCGTCTCGCCGTGCTCGCCATGGCGCTCGGCATCGCGTTCGGCGCAGCCCATCTCTTCGATGTGTCGTTCGAGCTGGGTGCCTTCTTCGCCGGCATGATGATGGGCGAGTCCAAACTGTCGCAGCGCGCCGCGGAGGAAACGCTGCCGCTGCGCGACGCCTTCGCGGTGCTCTTCTTCGTTTCCATCGGCATGTTGTTCAATCCGCACGTCCTCGTCGAACAGCCGTGGGTCGTGCTGGCCGCGTGCCTGATCATCATCGTCGGTAAGTCGGTGGCGGCCTTCGCCATCGTCCGCGCCTTCGGTCGCCCGCCGAAGACGGCACTGACCATCGCCACCAGCCTCGCGCAGATCGGCGAATTCTCTTTCATCCTTGCCGGGCTCGGCGTATCGCTTGGCTTGTTGAGCGAGCAGGCGCGCGACATCCTCCTCGCAGCAGCCATCGTCTCCATCCTGATCAATCCCCTGTTGTTCGCGGTGCTCGACCGATGGATCGCGCGACATGAGGCGGACGTACCGGACGATGGGCCCAGCATTGCCGGCCACACCGTGCTGGTGGGCTACGGACGCGTGGGCCGTCGCGTGCTGGCCGAACTGCAGGCCGAGGGCACCCGCACCCTGGTGATCGAATCCGATGAGGACGCGGTTCGCGAACTGCGCGGAACGTCCGAGGTGGAGTTCGTGGTGGGCAACGCCGCGGTGGCGGCCGTACTCGACGAGGCCAATCTCGCCGGGGCTCGGGCCCTGATCGTCGCCGTGTCCGATCCATTCGAAGGAGGGCAGGTCGTGCGTGCCGCGAGGGCCTTGCGGCCCGACCTGCCGATCGTCGCCCGCGCCCACTCGCAGGAGTGCGTGGCGCATCTGGATGGCCTTGGTGCCAGCAACGTGATCTATGGCGAGCAGGAACTTGCGCACAGCATGTTCGCTGCGGTGCGTGCCCCCGTCGACCACGCCGGCCATTGAGCCGGCGGAGCCCTTTATGAGTGGTCTCCCGCTCGGTTCGTGCGGCAGCGAGCATACGTCGAGCTAACGTCACCATCGCTACCTTGTGACGAATCACGGTAGACGAGAGATCCGCATGGCTTCCCGCATCGAGGACTACGCGATGCTCGGCAATTGCCGAAGCGCAGCGCTGGTGGCAAGAGACGGTTCCATCGATTGGCTGTGCCTTCCCCGCTTCGATTCCGCTGCGTGTTTCGCGGCCCTGATCGGGCAGGAAGAGAACGGACGCTGGCGCATCGCGCCCTCCGATCCCGATGCGATCTGCACACGCCGTTATCTGGACGGTAGCCTCGTGCTGGAGACCGAGTGGCAGACGGCGACGGGACGTGCGCGCGTCATCGACCTCATGCCGATTGATGGTGAGCAGGTGGGCGTCACCCGGATCGTCGAAGGCATCGAAGGTCGCGTGGACTTCGAGGTCGTGCTGACCCTCCGTTTCGACTACGGCAATGCCGTGCCCTGGGTCAGCCGCGTGGACGACGCGACGATGACCGCGATCGCCGGCCCCGATCTCATCGTGGTGCGCAGCCCGGTCACCTTCGACGGCGAGGGCTTGCACAGCGTCGCGCGCTTCAAAGTGCGCAAGGGCGATTCGGTGCCGTTCTCCCTGGCCTGGGGACCGTCGCACCTAGCGCCGCCCGATACGCCGGAACCTTACGGCGCCCTGCGCGACACCCTGGCCTTCTGGGATGGGTGGTCCGATCGCTGCAATGGAACGGGCGAATGGTCGGACATCGTGCGCCGCTCGCTGGTGGTGCTTAAGGGGCTGAGTTACCTGCCCACCGGCGGCATCGTCGCGGCGCCGACCACCTCGCTGCCCGAGCAGATCGGCGGCCCGCGCAACTGGGATTACCGCTACTGCTGGGCGCGCGATGCCACCTTCGTGCTGTCCGCGTTCGTCAACGCCGGCTACCACGACGAAGCAAGCGCGTGGCGCGACTGGGTCCGACGTGCGGTCGCCGGATCCCCGGGCCAGTTGCAGGTGCTCTACGGGCTGGCGGGAGAGCGTCGTCTCGAAGAGTTCGAAGTGCCCTGGCTCGCCGGCTACGAAGGTTCGACGCCCGTACGCATCGGCAACGCTGCCTCCGCGCAGTTCCAGTTGGATATCTTCGGCGAACTGGTCGGCGCCTTCGCCCACGCCGTGCGGCATGGCGTTGCCTTGCAGCCGGAAGCCGACGAGGTGCAGACGGTGTTTCTCGAACATCTCGCGAGCATCTGGCGGCATCCCGACGAAGGCATCTGGGAAATCCGGGGCGAGCCGCGCCATTTCGTCCATTCCAAGGTCATGGCGTGGCTGGCGTTCCAGCGCGCGAGCGAACAGGAGCGCCACGATTCCGACCCTCGGCTCACGCTGCGCTGGCGTGCGATGGCCGACGAGATCAAGGCCGACATCCTCGCCAAAGGCGTCGATCCCGAGCGCGGTTGCTTCACGCAGTCGTATGGCTCCAAGGAAATCGACGCAAGCCTGCTGCTGGTGACGCTTACCGATTTCCTTCCGCCCGACGATCCACGCGTCGCGGCGACCGTGCGGGCCGTCGAAGAAGACCTACTGGTGGATGGCTTCGTCCGCCGCTACGACACGCGAAGCGGCGTGGACGGCTTGCCGCCGGGTGAAGGCCAGTTCCTTCCGTGCAGCTTCTGGCTCGTCGAGAACTACGTGCTGCTCGGGCGCCTCGACGAGGCTCGCACCCTGTTCACGCGACTGATCGGCCTGGCAAACGATCTCGGCCTGCTCGCGGAGGAGTACGATCCCCGTGCGAAACGGCTGCTGGGTAATTTCCCCCAAGCTTTTTCTCACGTCGCGTTGGTAAATGCCGCCTTCAGTCTCGCGCACGGTTACAGCGCGACGGCAGATATCCACGCTACCCCCGAATCCCAAGATCCCCAAGGAGTCCGTGCATGAGCCCAGCCCAACCGAAGCGTGTCACCTCGCGCGCTCATCCGGCCGACCCGTGTACCGTCGTGATTTTCGGCGCTGCCGGCGACCTCACCAGTCGGTTGGTCGTCCCCGCGCTCTACAACATGCGCCGCACCGGCCTGCTGGCTGACAATTTTTCGGTCATTGGTTTCAACCACGGCAAGATGACCGACAACGCATGGCGCAAGAGCCTGCGTACCGCGCTCGAACGTTTCGTAGGCAACAGCGGCAGTCGCCTGGACGAGGATGCCTGGGGCTGGCTAAGCAGCCAGATGACCTACCACGCGGGCGATTTCGACGATCTGTCCGCGTTCCAGAACCTGGCGGTGAAGCTGCGCGATGCGGAGCGCCGCCGCGGTACGAAGGGCAACGTGCTGTTCTATCTCGCCACGCCGGAGCGTTTCTTCGGCGACGTGATCGAGAAGCTGCGCGATGCCGACCTCGTCGACGATGGCGGTCCCGATGGCGAGTTCTGGCGTCGCGTCATCATCGAAAAGCCCTTCGGTCATGACCTCGCTTCCGCGCACGCGTTGAACGAGCGCATTCTCAAGGTGCTGCGCGAGGACCAGATCTTCCGCATCGACCACTTCCTCGGGAAGGAGACGGTGCAGAACATCATGGCGTTCCGCTTCGCCAATGGCCTGTTCGAGCCGATCTGGAACCGCGACCGTATCGACCACGTGCAGATCACCGTGGCCGAGACCGTGGGCGTGGAACGCCGCGGCTCGTTCTACGAACAGACCGGCGCGTTGCGCGATATGGTGCCCAATCATCTGTTCCAGCTGCTGGCCATGGTCGCCATGGAGCCGCCGAGTTCCTTCGACGCCGAAGCCGTGCGTACGCGCAAGGCGGAAGCCATCGAAGCCATCCGTCCGATCCAGCCCGAGGACGCGGTGCGCGGCCAGTACGGCCCGGGTGCAGTCAACGGCGAACTGGCGATCTCCTACCGCGACGAACCCAACGTCGCGCCGGATTCGGTCACCGAGACCTTCGTGGCAATGAAGCTCTCCATCGATACGTGGCGCTGGTCCGGTGTGCCGTTCTATCTGCGCACCGGCAAGCATATGGGCCGGCGCACTACGGAAATCGCGATCCGCTTCAAGTCGGCGCCGTTCGCCCCGTTCCGCGGCACCGGCATGGATGCGTTCGGTCCCGATTGGCTGGTGTTGCAGATCCAGCCCGACGAGGGCATTTCGTTGCAGTTCGACGTGAAGCGCCCGGGTCCGCGCGTGGAACTGGCGCCAGTGCGGATGGATTTCAAATACGCCGACTGGTTCCGCGCCGAGCCCAACGTGGGCTACGAAACGCTGCTCTACGATTGCATGACCGGTGACGCCACGCTGTTCCAGCGTGCGGACATGGTCGAAGCCTGCTGGCGTGCCGTGCAGCCGATCCTTGACGATTGGGCGCAGCGAACCCCGGCGGACTTCCCGAACTACGCCTCGGGCAGTGCAGGCCCCGCCTCGGCGGACACGCTCCTGGCCTTGGGTGGGCGTTCGTGGCGTCCGCTGAATTCGTCGAGCGAGCCACTGGCGCGCAAGTCGTCGCGCAGCAAGGCCGAGGTCGCACCGGCGTCCGTCGGCACCGCGTCCAAGAAGCGTGCATCTGCGAAGAAGGCCGCGGCATCGAAGAAGGCGACTGCGCCGCGCAAGACGGCATCGCGTCGCGCCACGGGAGCGAAGACCGCCGCGGCGAAAACCGCCTCGGCCCGTAAGGTGGCACCCGCGAAAGCCACGACGAAGAAGACGGCTGCCCGTCGCAAGCCCGTCGGTCGTCCGCGTTCCAAGTAATCACGCCTCGGGTCAAACGAAAAGGCCGCGCTGAAAAGCGCGGCCTTTTCGTTGTTCGCACGATCAGTGATCGTGCTTGTCGTCCTTGTGCTCGGGCGGCCGGTGGTCGTCATGCCGCGGAGCGGGCCTGGATTCGGGACGCGCTTCGGGACGCGGCGCCGGACGGGCTTCCATCCGCGGCTCGGGACGCGGTTCCGGACGGGCCTGCATGCGCGGCTCCTCGCGGGGCGGCATGCGTTGATCCATGCGCTGCGACTCCATTCGCGGCTCGGCGGCCGGCGCACGTTGGGCAAAACGTGCCGCATCGTTCGATGGCATGTGCGGTTCCGCCACCGGGGCATGCGGCGCGAAACGCGCTGCATCGTTCGGCGGCATGCGGGGCGCGGCAGGCTCCTGCCGCGGCTGCGTCGGCGGCGGAGCCGGTGCGTGCCGGGCATCCATGGTCTGCGGAGGGCGCGCCTCCATGGGCTGAGGCGCGTGGGCGGCCAAGGCCTGGCGATCGCGGGCGAACGCCTCGGCGTTGACCGGACGCTCCGGCGCATGCGGCGCGCCGGGAGCCGTGGTGGTCGCGTGCTCATTGCGCTGCATCGTCGCCGGATCGACTCCATGCGGCGCATTGGGCATGGGACGACCTGCGGCGAAAGCGCGAGGGTCCACCGGACGCCCTGGCTCACCGGCGGGACGCGGCATCATCGCCGCACGCTCGGCACCCGGCGGCGGCAACGCAGGGCGAGCGTTCGGCGCCGTGGCGCGCATCATCGCGGGGTTGAAGTTCGGGCGCTGCATGTGCGCGAAATCCACCGGGTGCGGCGCCATGGCGGCCGGTGCCGGATGACCCATCGGGCCGGCGGGCGGTGCGCCGTTATAGGTGGTGTTGTGCACTGACACGTTGCCGAAGTTGTGTCGGTTGTCGATGTGCACCGAACGATCGATGCTGGTGTAACGGTTGATCACCGTGTTGCGGTTCACGACATACGGATGGTTGTCGTAGACCACGGCCGGCGGGCCATAGCCGCCACCGCGCGGGCCGCCCCACGACGTGTTCCAGGCGTTCCAGCCCCAGGGATGGTCGTGGTGGTGCGCGAACAGTTCGCCAACTACCACGCCGACGCCGAACGACACGAGGCCGGTCGCGACGAGGTCGCCGCGGTCGGGAGCGGGTTCGTACCAGCGTTCGGTCGTGTAGACGCGCGAGTACACCGGCTCGCCGTAGACGACGTCGGGATCGTACCGCGGCACGTAGACGACATCCGGCTCCGCCGGCTCGATCTCAATGGTCTGTGCGGGCGGCTCGACGACACGGCGCTCTTCGACCACGGTGGTCGTCGTGGGCTGAGGCGTCTCCACCACGCGGATCTTCTGCTGCGGCGTATCGGCCAGCGATCCGTGTGCACGGGCACGCTGGCGCATCACCTGG
>Ga0209674_100612_pt1 | contig 13507 bp, 9 predicted proteins | sample AraplaCvi_mMS_r2_FD_184279 | JGI IMG/M metagenome (GOLD analysis project Ga0209674, IMG submission 184279) | Arabidopsis root microbial communities from North Carolina, USA - plate scrape CL_Cvi_mMS_r2 (SPAdes) (version 2) | ecosystem: Host-associated > Plants > Roots > Endosphere | place: USA... | reverse complement strand
AAACTGAAATCGCCGTCGCGGTAGCTCGCCACCGCGCCTTCCAGTGCGCGCAGCAAGCGGCTCACCGGCGCCATCGCCCGGCCGGCCAGCCAGAACGCCAGCGGCAGCAGTACGACCAGACTGGCCAGCAGGCCGCCGTAGACACCCAGCTGCATCGGCGCACGAATGGTCAGCGCCATATCCTTGCGCAGCCACAGCAACAGCTGCGGCAGCGGCCACTGGGTGATCCCGGCATAGACCAGCGCACCGGCCAGGGCGGCAACGGTCAGCAAGACAGTCAGCCGCCCCTGCAGGGAACTCAAACGACGCCACATCGGCCGCACTCCACGACGGGGGAAACTCGCCTCAACGGCACCTGCAGTCCATCGGTGCCCATGGATGCGGCCATCTTTCTACGCCATCCGGATATCGGCAAGCATCGCAGCCTGATCCGGATCAAGCCGGAGTCGCCAGACCGTAGCGCTCCATCCGGCGATACAACGCCTGCCGCGACAGGCCCAGATGCTGCGCTGCGCGGCTGACCACGCCATCGGCCTTGTGCAGCGCCGCCTCCACCGCTTCGCGGCTGGGCTCATCGAGATTGCGCGCGGCGGTCGCCGCATGCTGCGGCAGATTGAGCAGCTCGGGCGTGATCGGGTTGCTGCCGGTCAGCAGCGCGGCGCGTTCGATCGCGTTCTTCAATTCGCGCACGTTGCCCGGCCACGGATAAGCCAGCAACGCCTCGCGCGCGGCATCGCCGAGTTCGGCGCGGCCGTCCAAAAAGAATTCGGCCAGCGGCAGGATGTCGTCGCTGCGCTCGGTCAGCGGCGGCAGGTTCACTTCGATCACGTTGAGCCGGTAATACAGATCCTCGCGGAAGGTGCCGGCGCGTATCATCGCCTTGAGGTCGGCATTGGTCGCGCTCAGCACGCGTACCTTGACCTGGCGTGTGCGGCCGGAGCCAAGTCGTTCGAACTGGCCGGTTTCCAGCACGCGCAGCAGTTTCATCTGACCAGGCAGCGGCAGGTTGCCGATCTCGTCCAGGAACAGCGTACCTCCGTCGGCCAGCTCGAAACGGCCTTCGCGTGCCTTGTTCGCGCCCGTGTACGCACCGGCGTCGGCGCCGAACAGTTCGGCCTCGATCAGCTCGCCTGGCAGCGCACCGCAGTTCACCGCCACGAACGCGCCGCGTTTCACCGCGGAGTTCGCGTGCACGATCGCCGCGATGCGCTCCTTGCCGGTACCGTTCGGGCCGGTGATCAGTACCGGCACATCCGAGCGGGCGATCTGGCAGGCCAGGTCCAGCGTGCGTGCCATCGCCTCGGAAGCGAACACCAGGCCGTCCAGTTCGTATTTTCGCTGCAGCTGCTCGCGCCGCTGGCGCCGCTCGCGCCGGCTGCGTGTCATCTCGCGGGTGGATTCGGACAGCTCCAGCAGGTTCTCCACCGTGGTCAGCAGCTTGTTGTCGTCCCATGGCTTGGCCAGATAATCCGAGGCACCGGCCTTGACCAGTTCCACCGCGGTCTCCAGATGCGTCCACGCGGTGAGCAGAATGACCGGCAAGTCCGTGTGGCGCTCGCGGATCGCGCGAAACAGCGCCACACCCTCCTCGCCCGAGGTGGTGTCGGCGGTGAAGTTCATGTCCTGGATCACCACGTCGACCGCCTCGCGCTCCAGCAGCGCCATGCCTTCGTCAGGCGTCAGCGCGGTGAGCGGGCGAATCTCGTGCAACGACAGCGCCAGCGAGAGCGCCTCGCCCACAGCCGGGTTGTCGTCGATGATCAGGACGGTTCGCATCTTTCTTCTGCACATGCGGCAATGGATGCCGCTCCGAACACAAAGGTTGCCATGACTGATGGCAGGCGTACACCGCCGCCGCGATCCCGCTCCCCCAACGACCTCGGGGGAACGGGTTGCCGTCGGCTACTTCGCCACCGGACGCACGGGCGCCTTGGCGGCCTTCATCGCGGCGATCCAGTCGTTGACGCGGCTGTCGAGCACGTCCAGCGGCAGCGCGCCGCCGCTGAGGATCTCGTCGTGGAAGGCGCGGATGTCGAACCGGTCGCCCAGCGCCTTCTGCGCGCGAGCACGCAGTTCGAGGATCTTCAGCTCGCCCGTCTTGTAGGCCAGCGCCTGGCCCGGCCAGGTGACGTAACGGTCGGTCTCGGCCTGCACGCCCGGCTCGTCCTGGCTGGAATGCGCGTGGAAGAAGTCCACCATCTGCTGACGCGTCCAGTGTTTGTAGTGCACGCCGGTATCGAGCACCAGGCGGTCGGCGCGCAGCAGCTCGTCACCGAGATGGCCGTAATAGGACAGCGGATCTTTGTAGAAACCGATCTCCTTGCCCAGCTGCTCGGCATACAGCGCCCAGCCCTCGATGTAGGCGGTGTAGCCGGCCTGCTGGCGGAACGGCGGCAGCTTGGGCAGTGTCTGCGCGATCGAGATCTGCATGTGATGGCCGGGGATGCCCTCGTGGTATGCGGTCGATTCGATGTCCAGCACGTTGCGATGCGCGAAGTCGCCGGTGTTGACGAAGATCTGTCCCGGCCGCGAACCGTCCGGCGTGCCCTGATGGTATTCGGCACCGGGAGCCTCCTTCTCGCGGAATGGCTCCACCGGCATCACCACTACCCTGGTCTTGGGCAGCAGGCCGAACAGCTTGGGCAGCTCAGGCTGCATCTGCGCCAGATAACCGCGATAGCGGTTGAGGATGTCCTCGCGCGAAGTGGCGAAGGTCTTCGGATCCTTCTTCAGCGCCGCACGAAAACTGGCCAGATCGGCATAACCCTGCGTCTTGGCGATCTTGGTCATCTCGCCTTCGATGCGCTTGACCTCGGCCAGTCCCAGTTGGTGGATCTGCTCGGGCGTCTGGTCGGTAGTGGTCATCTGCTCTACGTCGAAACGGTAGATCGCGTCGCCGTTCGGCAGCGCCCAAATGCCCGGCTCGGCGCGCCCGTGCGGCGCGTAGTCCTTGGCCACGAATTCGCCCAGCTTGCGGTAGGCCGGGCGCACGTCCTGATCGATCGCGGCGAGGATCGCGTCATGCAGGCGCTTCTGGTCCGCCGGCGACACCGACTTCGGGAAGTGTTTCAGCGGTTCGGCGAACGCGCTGTCCAGGCCGGCCGGACTGGCGATGCCGTCGATCTGCGTCACCACTTTTTCAAGCAGGTACTTCGGCGGCATCATCTTGTCGGCCATGCCTTGCCGTGCCAGCGCGATGACCTGATCGAAACTCTTCGGCACCGCCTTCAGGCGTGCGAGGTAATCCTCGTATTCCTTGGCATTGTCGAACGGGATCGAACTGACGAAACCGGCCATCTGCAGATGGACGCCGCTCATCTGCTCCAGCGGCATCTCGAACAGCTTCAGGTCGTAACTCTTCAAACTGTCCTTGAGCTGGCGCACCATCAGCTGCTGGTTGAGCTTGTCAGTGTCGGAGAACCCGCGGGTATCGATCGCCTCGAAACGCTTCAGGAAATCGGCCGTCACCTTGTTCTCGGCCGCCGCATGCGCCAGCGAGAAGTCGCTCCAGCGGTCGTTGTAGCGCAGGTCGCCCAGGATCGTGGCGAACTCCGGCGAATTCTGCAGCGTGTGCTGCCACTGCTCGGCCAGCAGTGAATTCAGCGCCTGCACCCGCGTCGCCACGTCCGTCTGCTCGACCGGGGCTGCGTTCACGGATGAGGCGAGGGTCACCGAGCCCAGCAGACTCGCGCAGATCAGCAACGGCAAGATTTTCATCAGACACATTCTCCGAGGTCATGAACGCCCATTATGACCTGCCCGAAGCTCGTCTTCCCGTGCTGAACCGCATGGTTAGGGATCGGAATGGCCGTTGTCGCCGGTCGCCCCCTCCCCCCATTCAACCTTCCCCCGGCGACGCCGAGGGGAAAGGGCCTTTCAAGCCATCACACCGATCGCGTCGCCACCACCGGTGACACCGCCGCTGCGCGCAGCGCGGGGCCAAGTACCGCCAGCTGGCCCAGTCCCCACAAAATCAGTGCACCGATCGGCAGGTAGTACAGCGGCAGTCGCGGCAATTCGTAATGCTGCATCAGCACAAGGTTCAACGCATACGCCAGCAGCATGCCCAACGCGATGCCACCGCTGACGATCAGGAAATTCTCGATCTGGAAGTAGCGCAGGATGTCGTTGCGAGTGGCGCCGATCGCACGCCGGATGCCGATCTGCCGACGTCGTTGCTGCACCCAGAAGCTGGCAAGACCGACGATGCCGAGCGCGGTGACCAGCAGCAGCGCCACGATCACACCCACCAGCATGCCGGCCATCGCGCGGTCGTTCTGAAAGTAGCGTTGCCGCAGGTCGCTGACGGTCTGACTGGATTGGCTGTCGAGCACTACATCGGGTGCGATGGTCGCGATCGCCGCGCGGGCATCGCGCAGCACCCGCGGCAGTTCCGCCGGAGCGGCACGCAACAGATACACGCCCGCAAGGTTCCTGCCCGGTTGTGCGGGGACGAACACCGACCAGTCGACAGTATCCGGCCCACCTTCACCACCACGCGGTCGCGCAAGGTGCGCCACCACGCCCATCACCCGGAAATGGAATTTGTCGCACCAGAATTCCTTGCCCAGCGGATCGACACCCGGCCACAGATGTTCGGCCAGCGAGCGCGTGACCAGCACGGAAGCGTCATCCGGAACAAAACTGGTTACGGGACGATAGTCGCTGTCCTGCGGCGCACGGCCGGCCACCAGCTGCAAGCCGAGTGCCTCGAAGTTTCCGGGACCGGCAACGTAGAAGTCCACCACGCCACCCTGCTTTTGACCTGCGGCGTCCAGAGTGATGCCAGCGGTTCCCGCATGATCGCCGAATGGCACGGCATTGATCACGCTGACCGACTGCGTGCCCGGGATCATGCGCAAACCGTTCAACACCCGTGCATTGAGATCGACTTCCGAGGCGTGTTCGTAGCCGGTGAGATGGACCACCGCCAACGAGCTTTCGTCGACGCCGCTGTTCACCCGCATCTGCTGTAGGCGGCTGGCGATCAGAAAACAGGCGTTGCATAGCACCGCACAGGCCAGCGCGATCTCCATCGCGATCAACACCGAGGCGAGGCGATGACGACGCAAGGCGGCCAAGATAGGTTGAATCTGCATGTTGTTCGATCTCCTTACAACGTCTTCAATTGCAAAGCCGGCGCCACGCGGCTGGCGCGCACCGCGGGCAGCAGACCAGCCAGCAGACTGGTGACAATGGCCAACGCGAAGGTGACCAGAAACATCGGGCCATCCAGATGCACCAGGTCGGCGTATTCCACAGGCTGACGGCGGACCAGCCACAGTCCGATCATGGTCAGCATCCAGCCGCCGATGCCGCCGAGCAGACCGATCAGTCCCGCCTCCACCAGACATTGCGCAAATACCGCGGCGCGGCTGGCACCCAGCGCGCGACGCACGCCGATCTCCCCACTGCGGCGCAAAAACTTCGCCAGCAGCAAGCCGACCGTGTTGAACAGGCAGATCAGCAGGAAAGCGAAGGCCAGCCATGTCTGCAGACGCACGTCGCTGGGCACCACTTTGTTGTAATCGAGCCACTCCATCAGGCCGCGCAATTGGGTGTTGTCCGCATGCACGAAGCGGCCAAGGGCCTTCTGCTGCGCCGCATAGTCGGCGACGAAACGCCGGTAGTCACTGACCTTGGCCGCGCTGTCCAGTTGCACCCACAACGCCATCCATACGCAAGGTGCTGTCCGCAGGTCAGCCCCCGGCACGTGCCAGCAGGTGAAGGGCTGGAACCCGCCAAGGTCGATGTCGAGCATGCTGTTGAACGGGGTGAACACACCTTCGGGCTTGCCATAGAAGCCGGCGGTCTGGCCGGCGGCGTAGTTGCCACCCGCCACTTCGTAGAACTGTGGCGACGGCCGCCACGGCGCCAGCACACCGATGATGCGCACGTCGGCATCTTTCAGCCGCAATGTGCGGCCCACACTGTTGGCGCCAGCAAACAACTTGTTGTTGAGATCGGACGAAATCACCGCCACCCGCGCGCGCTGCGCGTCGTCTTGTGCGGTCCAGCCGCCGCCGTACTGAAACGGCACATCGAACATCGGGAAGAAGTCCGCGGTCGTCGACAGCACACCCATCATCAACGGCGGCAGGTTCACACCTGGAGCGGTCAACCGCATGGTGCTGCTGGTCACCAGGGCTTGACGATCGGCGCGATGCGCACTCCACAGATCGACCGCCGAGCGGTAATCCATCATGTCGTAGGGATGGTGGTTGACGGCTGGGTTCGGATCCGGATCAACCTGCGGATAGAACAGCGTCGCACTCTTGCCCGGCATCGGATCGCCCGACAGCAGATGCATCACCGTCAGCGTGGTCATCGACGCGCCGATGCCCACGGCAATCGCCAGCACCATCAGCGCGGTGAGCACCTTGTTGCGCTTCAAGCTGCGCAAGGCCAAATCGAGGTAGTAGGCAAACATCCTTCATGCTCCAGTCTTGAGTTGCATCACACCGACCTCGTCGCCACTACCGGTGGCACGGAGGCCGCTTTCTGGGCCGGTCCGAATACCGACGCCTGACCGAGCAGCCACAGCGCCAGCGCACCGCCCGGCAGGTAGTACCAGGGCATGCGCGACATTTCGTAGTGCTGCATCAGATAGATATTGATGCCGAAGGCCAGCCCCATGCCGACGACTACGCCAGCGGTGGTCAGCATCAGGTTCTCGGTCTGGAAGTACTGCATGATGTGGCCGCGCGTGGCGCCCACCGCACGACGAATGCCGATCTGCCGACGCCGCTGGCCGACCCAGAAGCTGGTCAGGCCGACGATGCCGAAAGCGGTCACCGCCAGCATCACCACGCATACCAGCACCAGCATCCAGGCCATGCTGCTCATGTCCGCGAAGTACTTCTCGCGGATGTCCGCGTAGGTCTGGCCCTTGGCGACTGCACCGGGATTGAGGTCGGCCAGCTTCTGCTCGGCCTCGCGCATGATGCGGTCGCGGTCCTGCGGCGCGCCGCGCAATATGTAGTAGCTCAACGCGCCTTTGCTGCCGGCGGCGCTCATCGGGAAGTACACGGCGTCGTACGACTTGCGCGTGTTCTGCGTATACACATTGGGTCGCAACACATCGTCGACCACGCCGACCACGGTGTAGTAGTACGGTTTGGAGTAGATCGTCTTGCCCAGTGCCGCCTGCCCCGGCCAGAAATTCTCCGCGGCGGAGCGCGTCATCACCACCACGTGGGTCTCGGGCAGCGGCGCGGTGTCGAACTTGCTGTCGGCAAGTTCGTCCGCATTGAAGAACCGGCCTTGCAGCATGTGCAGGCCCAGCGCCTTGTCACCGCCTTCGCCGATGAAATACAGCGACACGTTGATGTTCTTCCGGTTGGCGAGCGCCGAATCGGGACTGGTCCCGAAACTCCAGCCCCAGTTGTTGTGACTGAGCGGCAAGCTGCTGGTGATGGCCGCCTGCTGCACCCCCACAATGCCGCGCAGCGCGGCAAGATTGCGCGGGATGTCGCTGCCGACCAGCTTGTCGTCGGTGCCGCGCAAGGTGGCGGAGACCAGGCCTTGCTCGTCGATCGCGCTGGGCAGATGGATGTCATTCACCCGCTGGCTGATCATGAACACGGCGTTGCACAGCACGGCGCAAGCCAGCGCGATCTCCAGCACGATCAGCATGGCCGGAATGCGATGCTTGCGAAGGCTGGCGAGGATCGGACGAAATTCGATCGGACGGATTTCCATGATGGCCTCAGGCAGCTTTGAGTTGGGGGGCCGGTGCCAGCACGCAGGCGCGCCAGGCCGGCAGGATGCCTGCGACCAGGCTGGCAACCAGCGCCACGACAAAGGTGAACATGAACATCCATGTATCAAGATGCGCGAGGCTGGCGTATTCGGCTGGCTGGTGACGGATGCCCAGCAGCCCCAACTCGGCAAACAGCAGGCCCAGGACGCCACCTGCCAGACCGACGATGCCGGCCTCGACCATGAACTGCGTGAAAATCTCGCGTCGCGTGGCGCCGAGCGCGCGCCTTACACCGATCTCCGCCGAGCGGCGCAGGCACTTGGCCAGCAACAGGCCAACCGTATTGACCACGCAGATCAGCAGGAAGCCGAACGCGAGGCCGGCCTGCAGCCGCACGTCGTCAGGCACCACCTGTTCCTGGCGCAGCCAACCCATCAAGTCCAGCAGTGAGGTCTCGGTGCGTTGAAAACGGCCCAGTGCCACCTGCTGCTTCACGTAGCCATCGAGGAACGTCTTGTAGTCGGCCACGGCCGCTCCGCTATCGAGCTCGACCCAGACGCCCAGCCACTCGCACGGCGCCGTCTCGAGGTGGCGGATGTCCGGCACCGCGGCATAGCACTCGGTGTCCTGCGGCCCCATCTCCATCGCGCGCGCCGTCTGCAGCGGCAGGAACACCGCATCGCCGTCGCCGTAGCTGCGCCCGCCAAGATCCTGCGCATAGAACCGCGGCTGCGGCGCCCACGGCTTCAGCACACCGACGATGCGCAGATCGTGGTCGTTGATGCGGATAACCCGGCCCACACTGTTGGCGCCCGCGAACAGTTTGTCGTTGAGGAAACCGGCGATCACCACCAGCTGCGCGCGGCCGTCGTCGTCCGCCGCGGCCCAGCCGCCGCCGTACTGGAACGGTGCATCGAACATCGCGAAGAAGTCCGCCGTGGTCATCACCGCATCGCTGAAGAACGGGCGTGCGTTGGCCTGTTTCGGCATCACCTTGGCCTGGGTCAGCGCCATCGCCGCCTGGTGCGTGCCGCGGTGGGCCTGCAGCAGATTCATCGCGTCGGGATAGGCCATGAGCTGGTCAGGCTTGGTCTGCCCTTCGATGTAGCCCTCCTTCGCATTCGGATCGATCTGCGGATAGAACAGCTGCGCGCTTTTCTGCGGCAGCGGATCGCCGGACAGCAGCCGCAGCACGGTCAGCGTGGTGATCGTGGCGCCGATGCCCAGTGCGAGCGCCATCACCATCAACGCGGTCAACACCCGGTTGCGCTTCAAGCTGCGCAACGCCAACTCGAGGTAGTAGGCGAACATTCGTCAGGCTCCAATCATGGGATACATCACACCGACCTCGTGGCGACAACCGGCGGCACGGCCGCCGCACGCATCGCCGGGCCAAGCACGGCCACCTGCCCGATCAGCCACAGCACGATCGCGCCGATCGGGAAATAGATGGCTGGAAGTCTGGGCAATTCGTAGTGCAGCATCAGGAACAGGTTGATGCCGTAGGCCAGCACCATGCCGAGTGCGATGCCGATGGTGGCGAGCAGAAAGTTTTCGGTCTGGAAGTAGTTGAGGATGTTACGGCGGGTAGCACCCAGTGCACGCCGCACGCCGATCTGCCGGCGTCGCTGCGCGACCCAGAAACTGCCGAGGCCGACAATGCCCAGCGCGGTGACCACCAGCAGCGCGATGCACACGCCCACCAGCAGACCGGCCATCGCGCGATCGTTCTGGAAGAACCCGCTGCGGATCTCGTCCAGCGTTTTCTTCTCGATGATCACGCGGTGCGGATCAGCCTTGCGCAGCGCGGCCACCGCGCCGGCGATCACCCGATCGCGATCGTTCGGTGCCGCACGCAGCACGTAGCGGTTGGCATTGCTGACATTCATGCGTAGTGGAAACGCCATCGACCATTGCGCACTGGCGTCGCCATTGAACAGCGAGGGGCGGATCAAGCCGGCCACCACGCCGATCACGCGCACCGAGGTCTCGCCGAGATAGATCGTCTTGCCGAGCGCACTCTGTCCGGGCCAAAGCCGCTCCCCCAACGCCTGGGTGATCACGATCACACCTACCTTTGCCTGCAGTTTCTGGTCGCGCTGGACGGCTTCGAAATCCAGGTATTCGTCGGCGTTGAAATAGCGCCCGGCCACCAGCCGGGTGCCGAAGGTCTGCAGCAGGTTCTCGCCGAAATACTGGGTGGCGTTGAGGGTGGCCTGCTTCTGGTTGGGACCGAGCTTGACGCTAGTGTTCCACGAGCTATTGGTGAACGGCACCTGGTTGACCAGCGCCGCACCGGTGACGCCTGGAACCTGGCGCAGCCGGATCAGGTCCTCCTGCGCACGCGCCGCCGCATCGTTCTGCTTGCCGATGCTGACCGCCTGGATCTGGATCAGTTCGTGCTCGGCCACGCCGCTGAACATCTGCATGCGCTCCAGCCGCTGGCTGATCAGGAATACCGCGTTGCAGACGATGGCGCAGGTCAGCGCGATTTCCAGGATCACCAGAAACGCGGTGACTTTGTGCCGGCGCAGGGTCGAGAGAATCGGCAGGATGTCCATGTCAGTTGCTCTTCAGTTGCAGGGCGGGCGTGACCTGGCAGGCGCGCCAGGCGGGCAGCAGACCAGCGAGCAAGCTGGCGCCTATCGCAAGCAGGAAGGTGGCCAGCAACATCGGCAGGTCAAGCCTGGCCAGCGAGGCATAGTCGGACGGCTGCATGCGTACCAGCCACAGGCCGACGAACGCGAGCAGCAGGCCACCGATGCCGCCAGCCAGTCCGATCGTTCCAGCCTCGACCAGCAATTGTGCGAATACGGCGCGCTTGGATGCGCCAAGTGCGCGGCGCACGCCCAGCTCACTGCTGCGACGAAGGAACTTCGCCAGCATCAAACCCACCGTGTTGACCAGACACACCAGCAGGAAGCCGAACGCCAGCCACGCCTGCAGCCGCACGTCGCCCGGCACCACCTTGTTGTAATCCAGCCAGCCCATCAGGTCGGGCAGACGCACATTCGGCGGGCGCTGGAAGCGGCCCAGCGTCTTCTGCTCCTGCGAATAATGCAGCAGGTATTCCTTGTAGGCAGCTGCCTTGGCCGGACTGTCCAGTTCAACCCAGAACTGCAGCCAGACGCAGCTCGCCGCTTCCAGATCGTCCTCACCACCACTGCCCTTGCCCCAGCAGTCCATCGAACCGCTGCGACCGAACTTCAGTTCGCGCGCGGTGGTGAGCGGCACGAAGACACCTTCGTCTTCCGAATAATTGCCGCTATTGAGATCGTAGAAATGCGGTGATGGGCGCCAGCCGTCGAGCACCCCGATGATGCGAAACGCCGCGTCTTCCATGCGCAAGGTCTGGCCGGTGCTGTCGTGTCCCTGGAACAGCTTGTCGTTGAGCTTGCGCGAGATCAGCACCACGCGGGCATGGCTGTCGTCGTCCGCGCTGGTCCACGGTCGGCCGAACAGCAGCGGCACGTCGAACATCGGGAAGAAGTCGGCTGTGGTATAGCGGGCGTCCTCGAAGAACGGCTCGATCGAGGACTGCGCCGGCTGCACCGGCACCGCGCCGCCGGTCATCAGCGCCTGATGGTCACCACGCTTGGCATGCAGCAGGGCTATGCCGTCGAGCCAGGTGACCTGCGCCGGCGGATCATCCTGCGGCTTGTAGCCGTCCATGTCCTGCGGGTCTATCTGCGGATAGAACAGCTTGCTGCTCTTCTCCGGCAACGGATCGCCCGACAGCACATGCAGCACGGTCAGCGTGGTCATGCTGGCGCCGATGCCCAGCGCGATCGCCACCACCATCAGCGCGGTGAGCGCCTTGTTGCGCCGCAGGCTGCGCAGGGCCAGGTCAAGGTAGTAGCTGAACATTGCATTCCCCGTCGTTTGCGTATTCCTCCTGCTCTGCAGGTGGAGGTCGGGAAAAAGGTGCCCTCTTGCGAAGAGTCCTCTTCCCCAGCCCTCCCTTGCATGCAAGGGAGGGAGTACAAAAATCAGACCGCCCGCGTCGCCGTTACCGGCGGCACGTTGGAAGCGCGCCGGGCCGGCACGAACACCGCGCCCTGCCCCAGCGCCAGCACCACCACGATGCCGGTCAGCACGTAGATCACCGGCAGGCGGTCCATCTCGAAGTGCTTCATCAAAAGCAGGTTGAGACCGATCGCCAGCAACAGCCCGATCACTGCCCCGACGCTGGCGATCACCAGGTTCTCCATCTGGAAGTAATGCAGGATGTCGACCTTGCGCGCACCCAGCGCACGCCGCACGCCGATCTGCCGGTGCCGTTGGCCGACCCAGAAACTGGTGAGGCCGACGATGCCGGCGGCGGTGACTGCCAGCAGAATCAGGCACACCACACCCATCAGGATCGCCATGCCGACATCGGCGCGATAGGCCTCCGCACGGATATCGGCGAATGACTTGACGCTGTCGTCGTCGAGTACGCGCATCGGATTCGTCGCGTACAGCGCCGGTGTCGCCGCGTGCATCGCGGCAGCCAGCCGGCCCGGCTTGGCGCGAATCGCGTAGCGCGAGAAATTCGCGTTCAGGCGGGTCGGAGCCAACGTCGCATTCCACGTGAAGCTGTTGGTCCAGCTGCCCACCCCCGGCACCTGCATGCGCTCGACCAGGCCGACGATGGTGGTCGGCGCGGCGTCGCCATTGAGATAGATCACCTTGCCCAGCGCGTCGCCTTTCGGAAACAGCTTGTCGGCGAGCGCCTTGGTCATGATCACGATGGACGGCCCGCGCTGGTCATGCATGGCCTGATGCTGCACGTCGGCTGCGGTGAATGCCCGGCCCGCCACCAGATGCAGGCCAAGCGTGGACAGCACCTGTTCGTCGCTGAAGTAATACGTCGTGCGTGCGTTGCCGGCGCGCAGATCCTTGCCCGGCTGCAGCGCCACCGAGCCGTTCCACGACGAATTGAGCAGCGGCAGCGAGTTGATCGGTGCCACCGAGGCCACGTCCGGCAGACTGCGCAGCGCGGCGAGGTCGGCCTGCTGCATGCTGTCGAGTTTGTCCACGCTGGCCGGGTCGTCGCCGCTGGGCGCGCCCACCCATTGCTGGCTGACCAGAAACAGATTGCTCTCGTCCAGGCCGGTCGGGCGGTTCACTCGCTGGATGCGCTGGCCGATGATGAACACTGCGTTGCAGACGATCGCCAGAGTCAGCGCGATCTGCAGTGCGATCAGCACTACGCCCGCCTTGTGCCGGCGCAATGCCGCGATCATGGGATGCAGAGTCATGTCGATGTTCCTTTTGCACTGCCTGATGGAACCGGCTTTTATTGAGGAGTGCGGCCATGGATGGCCGCTTTCATGCACAGGGATAGCGCGTTAATTGCTTTTGAGCTGCCACGCAGGTTGCACGCGCGAGGCACGGAAGGTGGGATAGAGCCCGGCCAGCGTGGTCGCCACGACGGCAACCAGCAGGGTGAGCGTGAGCAGCGAGAAGTCCAGCCGGGCCAGCGAGGCGATGTCCTTGGGCAGCACCCAGCTCACGCTGGCCACGCCCACGCCGGTCAGCAGCAGGCCGAGTACGCCTCCGGCCAGCCCGATCATGCCGGCCTCGGTAAGGAACTGCGCATAGATCGCCAGGCGCGGCGCCCCCAGCGCGCGGCGCACACCGATCTCGCTGCTGCGGCGCAGGAACTTCGCCAGCAGCAGTCCGGCGGTGTTGACCAGGCAGACGATCAGCAGGCCAAGCGCCACCAGCAGCGATACCTTGGTGTCGCTCGGCACCACCTTCTGCTGATCGAGGAAGGCCGGTACGTCGCGCAGGCGGTTGTTCGGTGCCCAGCCGAAGCGG
>Ga0209674_100606_pt1 | contig 13614 bp, 9 predicted proteins | sample AraplaCvi_mMS_r2_FD_184279 | JGI IMG/M metagenome (GOLD analysis project Ga0209674, IMG submission 184279) | Arabidopsis root microbial communities from North Carolina, USA - plate scrape CL_Cvi_mMS_r2 (SPAdes) (version 2) | ecosystem: Host-associated > Plants > Roots > Endosphere | place: USA... | reverse complement strand
ACGGAAGACGACGTGCTGCGTCGTGAAATGCGCCAGCTCGAAGGCTCGTGGTATTCGCAGGCGGCAATCGACCGCTCGAAGATCCGCCTGCAGCAGCTGGGCTACTTCAAGACCGTCACCATCGACAAGCAGACCGTGCCGGGCAGCGATGACGAAGTCGACCTGACGACGAAGGTGGAAGAACAGTCCGCCGGCAGCCTCACCTTCGGCGTGGGTTATTCGCAGTACTCGGGCATCATCCTGTCCGCCTCGGTATCGCAGAACAACTTCCTGGGCACCGGCGACCGCTTCAGCATCGGTGCGCAGCGTAGCGACTACCTCACCTCGGTCAATGCGGGCTACTACAACCCGTACCTGACCGACAACGGCATCGGCATCGGCTACAACGCCACCTTCTCGAAGGCCGACTACAGCAGCCTGGGCAGTCAGTACGCCAGCTATTCGAACAGCACCAAGTCGTTCTCGACCACGTTGGGCGTTCCGATTACTGACTTCGACCGCTTGAGCGCAAGCCTCGGCATCGGCAGCACCAAGATCAACACTTACTCCGGCTACACGCCGCAGGTGCTGATCGACTACATCAACGCGCTCGGCCACGAGACCATCCATACCTGGACCGGCTCGCTGAGCTGGGTGCACGACACGCGCAACTCGTACTGGGCGCCGACGCACGGCGGCCAGCTCACCGCCGGCGTGAACGTCGCACTGCCGGGCTCCACCGTGCAGTACTGGACCTTGAACGCCGAAGCCAACCACTACTTTCCGCTGTGGAAGGGCTTTGTGTTGTATCTGGACGGCAAGGTCGGCTACGGCGACACCTATGGCACCCAGAAATTCAAGAACACCACCTCCGACTACGACGGCACAGGTGTCGGCTACAAGGCCGGCGACAAAGTCACCTTCCCGTTCTGGATGAACTTCTACGCCGGCGGTGTGACCGACCTTCGCGGCTTCCAGGACAACACGCTCGGCCCACGTGCTTGCGCAGGCTACGACACCAGTACCGGCAAGCCCATTAAACCCGCTCTCAACGGCTACTGCGCCAACAGTGCCTACACCTACGCGCAGCCGATCGGCGGTGCGTTCAAGGTGCTGGGCACGGCCGAGCTGTATCTGCCGCTGCCATTCCTGAAGGACATCAACACCGCTCGCGTGTCGTTGTTCATGGACGTCGGTCAGGCTTACCAGGACGTAAAGAGCTTCAGCGCCAGCCAGCTCGATGCATCCGCCGGTGTCTCGCTGCACTGGCAGGCGCCGATCGGCCCGCTGATCATCAGCCTCGGCTTCCCGTTCCGCACGCAGCCGGCGGACCGCCAGTACGAAGAGCGCATCCAGTTCACCTTCGGCAGCCAGTTCTAATTACCGCTTGCGTGATCTCGAGGGCCGCGTGTCAGCACGACACGCGGCCTTCGTCGTTTTTGTACATCGGCTGCGGTTGCAAAACATTCCGCTTCTGCGGGAATCTCGCCTGATCCAAAAGGGGAAACGAACGATGCAGACCGCCCGGCCTGACTGGGGGCCACTCGCGCATTCGAACAAGCAACGGGGCCTGATATGGAGCGCAGCCGCGCTGCTGATGCTGCTGTTCGCCATCCAGATCGTCAGCGTGGTGCGGCAGGAATCGCTCAGCTGGGATGAAGGCGACCATATCTTCGCCGGCTACATGGCGTGGAAAACCCACGACTATCGCTTCAATCCCGAGCATCCGCCGTTGATGAAAGCGCTGGCTACGCTGCCTCTGCTGAGCCTGCCGCTGAAAGTACCGACGGACCAGCAGCGCTTCTTCAAAGAGGAGGCCTATCTCGATGGCCGCGAGCTGCTGTTCCACAACCCGCCCTACAGCGTGGAATCGCTGACGCTGCGCGTGCGGCTCGCCGCCGGCATCGTCGCCTTGCTGCTGGCCGCGCTGGTGTTTTGCGCGGCATGGGAAATGTTCGGCGTGGGCGCGGGTCTGCTGGCGCTTGCGCTGCTTACGTTCGATCCGAACATCCTGGCGCATAGCGCGCTGGTCACCACCGACATCGGCGTTTCGTGCTTTTTGCTGGCGGCGGTCCACGCGTTCTACCGCTATCGAAAAAAACCTTCGACGGCGCGCTTGCTGGTGGCCGCGGTTGCGGCCGGGCTTGCCTTGGCGACGAAGCATTCCGCCATCCTGCTGATTCCGATGCTGGGAGCGCTGGCGCTGCTGGAGCTGTTCTATCCGCTCGGCGAGAACGACGCACGCGCCAGCCTACCCAAACGCGCGTTACGTCTGGGCGGAGCATTGATCGCCATCGGCGCCATCGCCCTGCTCGTCCTGTGGAGCTTCTACGGTTTTCGCTATGCGGCCCGTCCGGGAGCGCTGCAGCTAAGCCCTTCGCTGGTCGACTACGTAAAGCCGCTGCGTCCGCTGGAAGCCAAAGGCGTGCTGTTGCTGGCGCAGTGGCACGTGCTGCCGGAGGCCTACCTGTATGGCCTTGCGGATGTGCGGTCGATGGCCAACGGCATGTCCAGCTTCATCTTCGGCAAGGTGTTCGAGCATGGCGTGCCGTATTACTTCCCCGCCGTGCTGACGATCAAATCGACGCTCGGTCTGCTGGGCGCGATCGTGCTCGCGCTCGTGGCGGTGGCGACAGGCAGGTTGCGGCAGTCGCGCGCGGCGCTGTTTCTATTGCTGCCGGCGCTGGTCTATTTCGTGGTGGCGATGGGTTCCAGCCTGAATATCGGCGCCCGGCATATTTTGCCGGTCTACGTTTTCCTAATCGTGCTGGCGGCCGGCGGATGCTGGGCGTGGATGCGGCGCGGTGGCGTGTGGAACCGCTCGTGGGTGGCCGTGGTGGCCGTGCTGCTATGCGCGCACGTGGCATCGTCGCTGCGGGCGTATCCCAACTACATGGCGTACTCGAACGAGCTGTGGGGCGGACCGACGCAAACGTACAAGGTGCTGACCGATTCCAACGCGGACTGGGCGCAGCAACTGCTGGCCGTGAAGCACTATCTCGACGAGCGTGGCATCAAGCAGTGCTGGTTCGCGTATTTCGCCGATCCGTTCCTGCGGCCTGCCGACTACGGCATCCCATGCAAACCGCTGCCGACGCCCGATGCGATGTGGGAACGGGTGCCCTATGACGTGCCCGCGCAGATTCACGGACCGGTGCTGCTCAGTGCAGGCGACTGGACCTGGTACGAGATGGGTTCGAACGTGCTCAATCCTTATCGGCCATTCCAGGCGCTAGAGCCCGCCGCGGTGATTCAAGGCGGCGTGCTGGTCTATGAGGGTGACTTCCGCGTGCCGCTGGCTTCGGCGCTCAGCCATGTGCAGCGATCGGCGATCCTGCTGGAGCAAAAGAACCTTGCCGGCGCCCTGGCCGAAGCGCAACAGGCGGCAGCCGCCGCGCCCGATGAGCTGCAGCCGCAGGAAGCGCTGGGCGATGCGCTGGCCGCCACCGGCGACAAGCAACATGCCCGCGAAGCCTACGGCAAGGCGCTGCAGGTGGCCGCGACGATGGAAGACGGCGCGCGGCAGACGTGGAGCAAGCGCCTGCAGAAGAAGCTGCAGACGCCTGCTCCTTGATGCGCGCTGGGATACGCCTGCGTTCCGGCCCGCAAGCGGCGGCACGCAGGTGCCCGCAGCCGGGGCGAACCTCTACAATGCGCCGGTTGCCCTGGAGCTTTGGATGAGCACGACCCACTACAGCGTTGCCCAACTCGCCGAGCGCTTCGGCCTGGAATTCCGCGGTGACGGCGCACGCATCATCGACGGCGCCGGCACGCTCGCGGGCGCGGGACCGACGCAGCTCAGCTTTCTCTCCAACAGCAAATACACCGCGCAGTTGGCGACCACGCGCGCGGGCGTCGTGGTGCTCAGTGCCGACGCAGTCGATAGCTGCCCCACTGCCGCGCTGATCGCGCGCGATCCCTATGTGGCTTACGCGCACATCGCCGCGTTGTTCGAGCGCCTGCCTGCCGCAACGCCCGGCATCCATCCTTCCGCCGTGGTGGCGCCCAGCGCTCGCGTCAGCGCCTCCGCGAGCATCGGCCCGTGCTGTGTCGTTCAAGACGGCGCGGTCGTGGAAGATGGCGCCATCCTTGGCCCGCACTGCATCATCGGTCCCGAATGCGTGGTCGGCGCGCAGTCGCGGCTGGTCGCGCGCGTCACGCTGGTGATCCGCGTGACGCTCGGCCAGCGCGTGCTGGTGCATCCCGGCGCGGTGATCGGCTCGGATGGCTTCGGCCTCGCCTTCGATCGCGACCACTGGGTGAAGCTGCCGCAGCTCGGCGGCGTGCGCATCGGCGACGACTGCGAGATCGGCGCCAACACCACCATCGACCGCGGCGCGCTGGACGACACCGTGCTGGAGGAAGACGTGCGGCTGGACAACCAGATCCAGATTGCCCACAACGTCTACATCGGCGCGCACACCGCCATGGCCGGCTGCTCCGCCGTCGCCGGCAGTGCGAAAATCGGCCGTTATTGCATGATCGGCGGCAACGCCGGCGTGCTTGGCCATCTCGAACTGGCCGACCGGGTTACCATTACGGCCAAGAGCCTGGTGACGCATTCGATTCGGGAGGCCGGCGAGTATTCCTCCGGAGTGCCGCTGCAAGAGAACCGACAGTGGCGCCGCAACGCGGCACGCTTCAAGCACCTGGATGAGTACGCGCGCCGATTGTCGGCGCTGGAAAAGGATAAGAACGATGATTAAGAGCCCGTGTTCACACTCCAAGCACCTCGCATTGCGCCGGAGTGGCCGCCATGCGGCCGCGCGCGACTTGGCCAGACAACCAGTCTGGCGCTGCGCCGCGCACGACCACCTGACAACCACTCCGGCGCAATGCGAGGCACTTGGAATATGAACACCGGCTCTAACAACACCGCCCCGATCACGCTGCCTGTGACCGTGGAGCAGATCCAGCAATTGCTGCCGCACCGTTACCCGTTCCTGCTGGTGGACCGGGTCATCGAGATCGTGCCCGAACAGAGTGTGGTGACGCTGAAGAACGTCACCATCAACGAACCGTTTTTCAACGGCCATTTCCCCGGCCATCCGGTGATGCCCGGCGTGCTCATCGTCGAAGCGATGGCACAGTCCGCAGGCCTGCTCACGCAGATCAGCGCACGCCTGAAGGGCAATGCCGCCAGCCCGCTGTTCTACCTGGCCAAGGTCGACAACGCGCGCTTCAACGCGCCGGTAGTGCCGGGCGATCAACTGCGCATGGAAGTACGGCTCAAGCGCCTGCTGCGCAGCATGGGCCTGTTCGAGGCGCGCACGCTGGTCGACGGCAAGGAAGTGGCCAGCTGCGAGCTGATGTGCGCCGCGAGGTCGGAGAAATGATCCACCCGACCGCGCAAATCGATCCCTCGGCCACTATTGGCAACAACGTAAGCATCGGCGCCTTCACGGTGATCGGCGCGGACGTGGAGATCGGCGACGGTACGGTGATCGGGCCGCATGTCGTGGTGCAGGGTCCCACCCGGATCGGCCGCGACAATCGCATCGCGCAATTCGCTTCGCTCGGCGGCGATCCGCAAGACATGAAGTTCAACGGCGAGCGCACCGAACTGGTGATCGGCGACCGCAACCTGATTCGCGAATTCGTCACCATCAATCGCGGCACCGGCGATGGCGGTGGCGCTACGCGCATCGGCAACGACAACTGGCTGCTGGCCTACGTGCACGTCGCACACGATTGCAAGATCGGCAACCACACGATCTTCTCCAACTACTCGGCGCTGGCCGGTCACGTGGAAGTCGGCGATTGGACCGTGTTCTCCGGTTACTCCGGCGCGCACCAGTTCTGCAAGATCGGCGAGCATGCCTTCATCGCCATGGGCTGCCTGCTCGGTGCCGACGTGCCGCCGTTCCTGATGATGGCGAACGACCAGGGCGGTCGTCCGCGCGGCCTGAACACCACCGGCCTCAAGCGCCGCGGCTTCGATTCCGAGCGCATCACGGCCATCAAGCGCGCCTATCGCACGCTCTACACCTCCGGCCTGTCGCTGGCCGAAGCGCGGGAGCAGTTGGTCGCGCAAGCCAAGGACAGCGAGGACGTGCGCGCAATGCTGGACTTCCTCGATCGCAGCGAGCGCGGATTGGCGCGCTGACCGCCATGCGCTCTGCACGCCATGCCCGCTGAAGCCGAAGCACCCCTGATCGCGCTGATCGCCGGTGAAGACTCCGGCGACCAGCTCGGTGCCGATCTCATCGTCGCACTGCGTCGCCGCTACCCCGATGCGCGCTTCGTCGGCATCGGCGGCGCGCGCATGCAGCAGCAGGGTTTCGAATCCTGGTACGACATTCGCGAGCTGTCGCTGTTCGGCTTCGCGGAAGTCATCAGTCACCTGCCTCGGCTGCTCAAGCTGCGCAAGGAACTGGTCGCGCGACTGCTGGCCGCCAAACCGGCGATCGTGGTTGGCATCGATGCTCCCGATTTCAATCTCGGTGTCGAGCGTCGACTGAAACAGGCGGGTTTGCGCACGGTGCATTACGTCAGCCCGTCGATCTGGGCCTGGCGTGAGAAGCGCGCCGACAAGATCGGCCACAGCGTGCATCGCGTGCTGTGCCTGTTTCCGATGGAACCATCGATCTACGCGCGGCACGGCATCGATGCGCGCTTCGTCGGCCATCCATTGGCCGATCGCTTCCCGCTCGTCTCCGATCGCGTGCCGGCGCGTCGCACCCTGCAATTGCCGCTGGACGCACCGGTGCTGGCACTGCTGCCCGGCAGCCGAAACTCCGAACTGGAACGGATGGGCGCGATCTTCCTGGATGCCGCCAGGCGCGTCGCCACCGCGATGCCCGGTTTGCGCGTGGTGATTCCTGCCGCGAACTCGCGGGCGCTCGGCACACTGAAATCCTTGCTTGCGCGAGGACCGCACGACGATGCGGCGCCAATCCTGGTCGACGGCCACGCGCATGAAGCCATGCTCGCCGCGGACGTGGTGTTGCTGGCGTCCGGAACGGCCACGCTGGAAGCGATGCTGGCGAAGCGCCCGATGGTGGTCGGCTATCGCGTATCGCCATGGAGTTATCGCATCGCCCGCCTGTTCAACATGCTCAAGACGGATGTCTACGCGCTGCCCAACATCCTCGCCCGCGCCTGCGGCATGGGCAAGGACACCATGCTGGCGCCCGAGCTGATGCAGGATGATTTCACCGCCGACAAGCTGGCCCATGCCACCTTGCAACTGTTCCGCGACAGCGAGCGACGCGGCGCCATCGTCGCTGCGTTCGAGCAATTGCACGAAGCCTTGCGCGGTCATCTGCCCGGCCATGCCGGCGATCACGCTGCGGCGTCGATCATTGAATTGATCGATGCACCGGCTACGATAAAGCGCTGACCCCGGTTTCCCGTCCATGGAACTTGCCGAAACCACCCGCCCCTTAGCCGCCGCCATCGCACAAGACGTGAACGGAACCGTCATCCAGCAAGTGCTTGTGGCAGGCGTGGACGAGGCCGGCCGCGGCCCGCTGGCGGGGCCGGTGGTAGTGGCTGCAGTGATCCTCAACAAACGCCGCCGCATCAACGGCCTGGACGATTCCAAGAAGCTCACGGCGGCCAAGCGCGAAGTACTTTACTCGCGCATCGTGGAACGCGCGGTGGCGTACAGCGTGGTGGTCATCGACCGCGAGGAAATCGACCGCATCAACATCTTCCAGGCCACCATGGTCGGCATGACGCGCGCCCTGCTGGGCCTGATGCCTGCCGCCACCGAAGCGCTGATCGACGGCAACCAGTTGCCGAAAAACCTTCCCTGCCCTGCCCGCGCCATCATCGGCGGCGATGCGCTGGAGCCCTCGATCAGCGCCGCATCGATCCTGGCCAAGGTCAGCCGCGATCGCCTGATGGTGACGATGGACACGCAATTCCCGGGCTACGGTTTCGCCGACCACAAGGGCTATTCCACCCCGGGCCATCTCGCCGCGCTGCAGCGGCTTGGGCCTTGCGCCGAACACCGGCGCAGCTTCGAGCCGGTCAGGATATTGCTGGATCAAGGCCAGCTTTTCTGACCGCGCGAGGCCATCTTTGCAATGGCCTGCGATTTACACCACGCTCCGACCCGTTCTCGCTTTGTCAATTCTTGCCCGCTCCGACCCGCCCAGCTAGGCTGAGCCTCTTGCTTCGCGTGCGAGCCATGTCCGTCCGTTTCGCTCATCTGCATCTGCACAGCGAATATTCGCTGGTCGACTCGACCATCCGCATCAAGGCGCTGGTGGCTGCGTGCGTGCAGGCCGGCACGCCGGCGGTTGCGCTCACCGACGAATGCAACATGTTCGCCCTGGTGAAGTTCTACAAGGCGTGCAGCGCGGCCGGCATCAAACCGATCGGCGGCTGCGACCTGTGGATCAGTTCGCCGGACGATCCACGCCCCTGGCGCATGACGGTGCTGTGCCAGAACCGCGACGGTTATCTCAACCTTTCCCGCCTCGTCTCGCGCGCGTGGCGCGAAGGCCAGCACGGTGGCCGTGCATTGGTCGACGCTACGTGGCTCACGCCGAGTGCGACGGCCGGGCTGATCGCATTGCTCGGCCGCGAGAGCGAAATCGGGCGCATCGCCGTCAATCAGGGCACGGAGGCCGCCGCGCCACGCCTGCACGTGTTGACGAACCTGTTTCCCGATCGCCTGTATCTGGAACTCACCCGCTGCGGCCGCGAAGGCGAAGAAGCATGGAACAACGCCGCGCTGACGCTCGCCACCGGCCACGATCTGCCGGTGATCGCCAGCAACGATGTGCGTTTTCTCAAGCAAGAAGACTTCGAAGCGCACGAAGCGCGTGTATGCATTCATCAGGGCCGCGTGCTGGCCGATCCCAAGCGCCCGCGCGACTACAGCGATCAGCAATATCTGAAAACGCCGGAAGAAATGGCCGCGCTGTTCGCGGACGTTCCCGAAGCGCTGGAAAACACGGTCGAGCTGGCCAAGCGCTGCAATCTCGAACTGACGTTCGGCACGTACTACCTGCCCGATTTTCCGGTGCCGGAAGGCCACGACCTGGCCAGCTACATTCGCGAACTCTCGCGCGAAGGCCTGAAGGAACGCCTCGGCCACGCACCGCTTGCCGAAGGCCACACGCTCGCCGATTACGAAGCGCGCCTGGAACGCGAGCTGGACGTGATCATCAAGATGGGCTTCCCCGGTTATTTTCTGATCGTGGCGGACTTCATCAACTGGGGTAAGCAGAACGGCATTCCGGTCGGTCCCGGGCGCGGGTCGGGCGCCGGCTCGCTGGTGGCTTGGGTATTGAAGATCACCGATCTCGACCCGCTGCAATTTAACTTGCTGTTCGAGCGCTTCCTCAATCCCGAACGCGTGTCGATGCCCGACTTCGACATCGACTTCTGCATGGATCGCCGCGACGAAGTGATCGACTACGTCGCGCGCAAATACGGGCGCGACCACGTCAGCCAGATCATCACCTACGGCTCGATGGCGGCGAAGGCGGTGCTGCGCGATTCCGGCCGCGTGCTCGGCATGGGTTACAACGCGGTCGACAAGATCGCCAAGTTGATTCCGCCGCGTCCACTCGATCTGACGCTGTCCGATGCACTCGGTCGTTCGGAGAAGTCGCAGAAGGAACCCGAGCGCGTCGTCAAGGAATTCTGCGAGCTGTACGAGCAGGACGAAGAAGCCAAGACGCTGGTCGACCTCGCATTGAAGCTGGAGAGCCTCACGCGCAACGCCGGCAAGCACGCCGGCGGCGTGGTGATCGGTCCGAAACCGCTGACCGAATTCGCGCCGCTGTACTGCGAACCGGGCGGTGGCGGCGTAGTGACGCAATACGACAAGGACGACGTGGAAGCGGTCGGCCTGGTGAAGTTCGACTTCCTCGGCCTGCGCACGCTCACCATCATCGATTGGGCGGTTAAGGCGATCAATGTGCGTCGCGCGCAAGCCGGCGAAGAACCACTGGATATCGCAGCGCTGCCGCTCGACGATCCGGCGCCTTACGAGCTGCTGAAAAAAGCGCAAACCGTCGCCGTGTTCCAGCTCGAATCCTCCGGCATGCAACGCATGCTCAAGGACGCGAAGCCGGACCGCTTCGAAGACATCATCGCGCTGGTGGCGTTGTACCGCCCCGGCCCGATGGATCTGATCCCCAGCTTCGTCGCGCGCAAACACGGGCGCGAGGAAGTGGAGTATCCCGATCCGCGCGTCGAACCCATCCTGAAAGAGACCTACGGCATCATGGTCTATCAGGAGCAGGTGATGCAGATGGCGCAGATCGTCGGCGGCTACTCGCTCGGCGGCGCCGACCTGCTGCGCCGCGCGATGGGCAAGAAGAAAGTCGAGGAGATGGCGAAGGAGCGCGCCAAGTTCCGCGAAGGTGCCGCCAAGGACGGTCTTTCCGGCGACAAGGCGGATTCCATCTTCGACCTGATGGAAAAATTCGCCGGCTACGGTTTCAACAAATCGCACGCCGCCGCGTATGCGCTGGTGTCGTATCAAACCGCGTGGTTGAAGGCGCACTACCCGGCCGAGTTCATGGCCGCGACGATCTCGTCGGACATGGACAACACCGACAAGGTGGTGACCTTCCTCAACGAATCGCGCGCGATCAATCTGAAGGTGCTGCCGCCGGACGTGAACGCCTCGGCCTTCATGTTCGAAGCCGTCGAGCCCCGGGTGATCCGTTACGGCCTGGGCGCCATCAAGGGCGTCGGCCACGGTGCCTGCGAGTCCATTGCGGAGGAACGCAAGAAAGGCGGCGCGTACAAGGATCTGGCCGACTTCTGCCGCCGCGTCGATCCCACCAAACTCAATCGGCGCGTGCTGGAAGCCTTGATCCTCTCCGGCTCGCTGGATGCGCTGGCGCCCACCCGCGCCAGCCTGGTGCTGCAATTGCCGGATGCGATCAAGGCGGCCGAACAGCACCTGCGCGACCGCCAGTCCGGCCAGAACGACATGTTCGGCGCCGCGATGGGCGCCGCCGCGCCGGTGGTGCAGGTAGACCTGCCCACGGCGCCGGAATGGCCACTGGAGCAGAAGCTGCAGGGCGAGCGCGATACGCTCGGCCATTACCTCTCAGGCCATCCCACCGACCCTTGGCGCGAGGAACTCGCCCAGCTCGCCACCTGCCCGCTCGGCGAGATCGCCGACCGCTACCAGCCGCCGCGCCCGCGCAAGAACGATGGCGACGACAACCGCTTCCGTCGCGGGCCCGACACGCCCTGGACCGTCGCGGGCATGGTGGTGGCGGTGCGCAAGCGCGGGGACAGCGACGCCTTCGTGCGTCTGGAAGACGGCACCGGCAGCATCGAGGTCAGCTTCTTCGGGGAGCTGTACCAGCAAGTCGCTCCCCTGCTCACCCGCGACGAACTACTGGTGGTGGAAGGCGGCCTGCGCATCGACGATTTCTCCGGCGGCGGCTTCCAGGTTCGCGCCCGCAGCGCCTACACACTGGCCGACGCCTGCCGCCGTTTCGCGCGGCTGCTGCGGGTGAAGATCAACGGCATCGGACCTGATTTCATCGCCCAATTTCGCCAGGCACTGGCCGGCCACCGCGGCGGTGGCGCAAGCGTCGTGCTCAGCGGCTATCACAACGCGTTGGCGCAGGCGGATATCGAGTTCGGGCAGGAGTGGAAGGTGCACGCCATTCCGGAACTGCTGCGTGCGGTGCGGGGAATGCCCGGGGTGCTGGGAGCGGGTGTAAGGATCGTTAAAGGCAACGATTGACCGAGTAATCCCCGCACGCTGGAGGTTGCTTCAGCTCAAGTAGTCAGCCGGACCGTCAAGCCGGCTTATCTGCGAATCTGGCGCGCCCATACGCCCCCGTTCCCGCCCCATCACGCACCCCGGGTATACTGCCCCGCTTCTGTGCCACCTAGTGCCCGAATGAATCCCAATTTCCTCGATTTTGAACAACCGATTGCCGAGCTGGAGGCCAAGATCGAGGAGCTGCGGCATGCCAGCTCCGGCCAGTCGTTCAATATCGACGAAGAAGTCGGCCGTCTTCGCGAGAAGCTCAAGCTGAAGACCAACGACATCTTCCGCGACCTCACTCCCTGGCAGATCACCCAACTATCGCGTCATCCCGCCCGCCCGTACACGCTCGACTACATCGGCGTGATGTGCGAGGAATTCCACGAGCTGGCGGGTGATCGCGCGTACGCCGACGACGCCGCCATCGTGGGCGGCATCGGCCGCATCAATGGGCGCTCGGTAATGATCATCGGCCACCAGAAGGCGCGCGATACCAAGGGCAAGGTGCGCCGCAATTTCGGCATGCCGCGGCCGGAGGGCTATCGCAAGGCGCTGCGCCTGATGAAGATGGCCGAACGTTTCAAACTCCCGCTGCTGACGCTGATCGACACGCCCGGTGCCTATCCCGGCGTCGGTGCCGAAGAGCGCGGCCAGAGTGAAGCCATCGCGCGCAACCTGCTGGAAATGGCCGAACTGAAAGTGCCGATCGTCTGCACGGTGATCGGCGAAGGCGGCTCGGGTGGTGCATTGGCGATCGGCGTGGGCGACCGCACGGTCATGCTGCAGTATTCGACCTATTCGGTGATCTCGCCGGAAGGTTGCGCCTCCATTCTTTGGAAGAGCGCGGAAAGGGCCAAGGATGCGGCCGAAGCCTTGGGCATTACCGCGCCGCGCTTGCTGGAACTGGGCCTCATCGACAAAGTGATACGCGAGCCGCTCGGCGGCGCCCATCGCAGTCCGCAATCGATGGCCGTACGCCTGAAGGCCGTGCTGCTCAACGAACTGGACAAGCTCCAAGCCATTCCGGTGCCGCAACTGCTGGAGCAGCGGTATCGTCGCTTGCGCAGTTACGGCGCCTACATCGAATAGGCGCATGCATCGTGGCGGGCGTGCAAGGCATCGATCACGTCAACCTCAGCGCGCCCGTCGAGCTGCTGGAGCGAGTCCGCCATTTCTACGTGGATGTCATCGGCCTGCGCGAAGGGCCGCGTCCCACGTTCCGTTCCGGTTCGCGGGGCTATTGGCTGTATGCGGGCACCGAACCGGTGATGCACCTGACAGCACGCGGCGAAGGCGAAGCTCGCGCGCAAGACACCGGCTGGCTGGACCATATCGCATTCGCCTGCGCGGGCCTTCCCGCCATGCGCGCCAAGCTTGACGCAGCCGGCGTCCCTTACCGCATCGACGTTGTGGATATGCCGCCGCAGGTGCAGTTGTTTCTCACCGACCCGGCCGGCGTCGGCGTGGAATTGAATTTCCGCCATTGAGGCAACACTGAATAAGTATCGCCGTCGTCATGATGCCTTGAGTATCGGGAACAACTGGCGGCCGTCCGCTTTTTGCTGAAGAATCGCCCGACACTCACTCACGCGATTCTTCCATGCAGGCTTACGCCCTTTTGCGCCGCGCCTTGTTCGCCGTGGCAATGGTTGCTGCGACCCACGTATCGGCCCAGGCCGTACCGTTGCACGCGGATACCGCCGAAGCACGCACCAGCAAGGCGTTCGAGGCAGCCCGTCAGCAAGGGCCGCTTGCCTTGCATGCATTTCTCGCCGCCATGCCGAAGGGTGGCGACCTGCACAACCATCTCAGCGGCGCGGTGTATGCCGAATCGTGGATCGCCCAAGCCGCGGCTGATGGCTTGTGCGTGGACGTCGCCACATCGAGCCTGATCGACAAGCGCCATGCCAGCGCCCCGAACTGCAGCAACG
>Ga0209674_100601_pt1 | contig 13723 bp, 16 predicted proteins | sample AraplaCvi_mMS_r2_FD_184279 | JGI IMG/M metagenome (GOLD analysis project Ga0209674, IMG submission 184279) | Arabidopsis root microbial communities from North Carolina, USA - plate scrape CL_Cvi_mMS_r2 (SPAdes) (version 2) | ecosystem: Host-associated > Plants > Roots > Endosphere | place: USA... | reverse complement strand
CATGGACGGCGCCGTCTCGAAGTTCGCCCACTAGGGTCGCTGCGCCGAGTGAGATCTCGTCCATGCCGTCGCGCCCCCAGACCACCATCGCGTGACGGGCGCCCAAGGCCTGCAGCACACGAACCTGGATGCCGACGAGATCCGGATGGAACACGCCCATGAGGATATTCGGCGCGCCGGCCGGGTTGGTCAGCGGACCCAGGATGTTGAAGATCGTGCGCACGCCCATCTCGCGACGCACGGGCGAGACCACCTTCATCGCCGGATGGTGATTCGGCGCGAACATGAAACCGATATCCGTTTCGTCCATGCAGACCGCGACCTGCGCAGGCAAAAGATCGATGCGCGCGCCCAGCGCTTCCAGAACATCGGCACTACCGGACTTCGACGACACGCTGCGACCGCCATGCTTCGCCACGCGCGCGCCGGCCGCTGCGGCAACGAACATCGACGCCGTGGAAATGTTGAACGATGAAGCGCCGTCGCCGCCGGTACCCACGATGTCGAGAAAATGCGGGTGCGGACCGGCGTCGACCTTGGCGGCCAGCTCGCGCATCACGCGCGCGGCGCCGGTGATCTCGCCCACCGTTTCCTTCTTCACGCGCAGACCGGTGAGGATCGCGGCCGTCATGAGCGGACTGACGTCGCCGCGCATGATCTGGTGCATCAGCTCGATCATCTCGTCGTGGAAGATCTCGCGGTGCTCGATCGTGCGCTGGAGCGCCTCGGAGGGAGTCATCGGCATGGCGCGTGGATCCTTGTTACGCAGCGAGCGGCAGCGGCATGCCGAGGAAATTGCGCAGCAGATCGTGCCCGTGCTGGGTCAGGATCGACTCCGGATGGAACTGCACGCCCTCGATGTCGAGCGTGCGATGGCGCAAGCCCATGATCTCGTCGATGGAACCGTCCTCGCGCTCCGTCCAGGCGGTCACCTCGAGGCAATCCGGCACGGACTCCTTCTCCACCACCAGCGAGTGGTAACGAGTGGCCTCGAACGGATTCGGGAGGCCGGCGAACACGCCCTGCCCCAGATGCCGGACCGGCGAGGTCTTGCCGTGCATGATCTCGCGCGCGCGGATGACCTTGCCGCCAAACACCTGCCCGATGGCCTGATGCCCGAGGCAGACGCCGAAGATCGGCAGTTCGCCCGCCATCTCGCGGAGGACCGCGATCGATACCCCCGAGTCGTCCGGCGTGCCCGGCCCCGGAGAGATCATGATCCGCGACGGCGCCAGCGCGCGGATGTCCGCGACGGTCAGCGCATCGTTCCGCACCACCTTGACCTCTTGCCCCAACTCGCCCAGGTACTGCACGAGGTTGAAGGTGAACGAGTCGTAGTTGTCGATCATGAGCAACATAGAGAACCTAAACGTTTGTTTTCATTACCGCGACGCAGAGGGAGTTTTAGATCCGCACCTCACGCATACCCCCGCCGGACGACCGTGGACGGCACGCATGACGGGTGGCCGGTCATTGTACGGCACATCGCCTGGCTGACCGGGGTGGCTTTCCGCGGCCTTGCACTCCTTCATGGATGGCTGGTCGCCGGGGTGATCCCTATCTTGGCAGGCTCACTCGCTTGAGAAGCGTATGGACTGTCGATCTGCCCCTGGCATCGATAAGGCTGACCGGCGAATCCAAGCGTTGCTCTCACCGCGGGTCATGCTTGCCTGGAGCAATGACAGACGTAATGCTTGTTGCCCCCAACCCGTCGGTACGCCCCATGCCCTCACTCGGCGCGATCACCTTTCTTGTCCACGACTACGATGAAGCGATTCGATTCTTCGTCGAAGCACTCGGGTTCGACCTTGTGGAAGACTCGCCGCAAGGCGGCGACAAGCGCTGGGTGACCGTGGCGCCGCACGGCTCGCGAGGTACGTGCCTGCTCTTGGCACGCGCGGTAACGGACGAGCAGCGCGCACACGTCGGCAAGCAGGGCGGTGGGCGTGTGTTCCTTTTTCTCCACACGGAAGACTTCGCCGCGGACCGCGCTCGCATGCTGGCGCACGGCGTTCGCTTTCGCGAAGAGCCACGCCACGAACCCTACGGCACAGTGGTCGTGTTCGAGGATCTCTATGGCAATGCCTGGGATCTGATCCAACCGCGCGACGCCGCGCCAGCCGTGCACTGAAGAACTCTCCGCCCTTCCCCCGTCAGGAGCTCTCCATGGAATATCGTCAACTCGGCCGCTCCGGCCTCAAAGTGCCCGCTCTCAGTCTCGGTACCGGCACGTTCGGTGGTGCAGGCGAATTCTTCGAACGCTGGGGTTCCACCCAGGTCGCCGAAGCGAAGCGCATCGTCGATCTGTGCCTGGAACACGGGCTCACCATGTTCGACACCGCGGACATCTATTCGCGCGGGCTTGCCGAAGAGGTGCTCGGTGAAGCACTTAAAGGGCGACGCGAGCATGCATTGATTGCGACGAAGGCCACCTTTCCCATGGGCGATGGTCCCAACGAAAAAGGCTCGTCACGCTATCACCTGGTCCGGGCCTGCGAAGCGAGCCTGCGTCGCCTGCAGACGGATCACATCGATCTGTACTTCATGCATGGCTTCGATGCGCTAACGCCCGTGGAAGAGACCCTGCGGGCGCTCGATGACCTCATCTCGAGCGGCAAGATCGGCTATATCGGCGCCTCCAATTTCTCCGGCTGGCAGCTCATGAAATCGCTGGCCGTATCGGAGCGCTACGGACTGGGGCGCTACGTGGCATACCAGGGCTATTACTCGCTGATTGGCCGCGATTACGAATGGGAACTCATGCCCCTGGCGCTCGACCAGGGCGTGGGAACCATGGTCTGGAGCGCCCTCGGCTGGGGCCGCCTGACAGGCAAGATCCGCCGCGGAAAGCCGGCCGATGCGGGCCGGATCGCCTCCGGCGGTGCCGTGGGTGGGCCGCCGGTTGACGACGAGAAGCTGTACGACATCGTGGACGTGCTCGACGAGATCGCCCAGGCGCGCGGCAAGTCCATCGCCCAGGTCGCGTTGAACTGGGTGCTCAGCCGCCCCTCGGTATCGAACGTGGTGATCGGCGCACGCGATGAAACCCAATTGCTGCAGAACCTGGGCGCCGTGGGCTGGACGCTCACCAGCGAGGAGGTCGGCCGCCTGGACGCCGCCAGCCAGACCACGCCCATCTACCCCTACTGGCACCAGAAGGGCTTCGACGAGCGCAATCCGAAACCCACCACGTGGTGAACCCGACCGGGGCGATCAGGACGACGCGACCTTCTTCTCGGCGTGTTCGTCCTCGTCGTGGTCGTGTTGCTTGGGCTTGATGGTCATCAATTCCAGCGGCTTGCCGTCATCCAGCCGTACGGACCAGCCCTTCTGCAACTCGGCGAGCGCGTCCAACTGCGGGCAGATCTGGGAGGCGCGTTCGTCCAGGGCCTTGGACCGTTTGTCCATCTCGCGGTCCATCGCCTTGTCCAACGACCGGCCCTTCTCCTCCAGTGCGGCCACCTTCGCCGAATCGCCCGACAGCGCTGCAGTCACCGCGCTGGACGTCACCGAGCCCACCAGTTCACCCACGCTGTCGGACACCGAACCCGCGACGTTCTCGGCCATCCGATCGGCGGACCAATGGCCCGCGCCGATCCCCTCGTCGATCTTGCGCAACGCTTCGGCCTGCTGACGTTTGAGTTTTTCGAGGAGGTGCGAACGCTGGTCGCCATCGGCGAAAGCCATGGTCACGCTGGTCATGGCCGAGAAACCGATGCTGGTTCCCTCCCGCGCGATAGCCGCGATCTGCGGTACCAGGCGACGCACGCCCTCTTCATAACGGCGCAGCGACTCGGCATCGCCACGCGACACTGCCACGTCCTTGCCGTCTACACGCACCGCACCATCATGGACGAATATCTTGGACGGGACCCCATCGGTGCGATGAAAGGAGAGCCCCGCCGGTGTCACGTCCACGTCGTAGGGCGTGGAATAGTCGTATTTGCAGCTATCGGTACTGAAGCTCGCGTTCTTCGCCTGCGCGGGTAACACGGCGAAGGTCAAGGCAAGAGCGGCGGTGCCGGCAATGAGCGCGTGGCGCATGATCTTTCTCCCCAGGGACGATTGTCACGGGTGGGATGCCGCCCGTAGACCCAGGGTTTAAGCCGATCCAGCGACGAATGCATGGCCGTTTCGTCACCCCGTGACTTCCGGCAGGGTCAGGACGAGAGGCCCCGCTCGCGGGCGTACTCCGACAGGCGACTGTCGTGATCGATTCCAAGCTTGCGCATAGCGTCGCGCTTCTGCCGACTCACGGTCTTGACGCTACGACTCAGGCGATCGGCAATCTGCGTAATCGACATACCGCTGACGTATAGACGAACCACCTCGATTTCGCGCGCCGACAATCGCGCCGTGTCGGCGGTGCTTTGCACACCGGCCTGATCGAATTGCCGACGGATCGTTTCACTGAGATAGGCACGCCCGGCTGCCGCATGCCGCACAGCCACCGCCACTTCCTTGAGCGGCGCGCGCTTGTCGCAAAGACCGAGCGCGCCACGCGCGCGCATCGCCTGCAGCACTGCGGCATTGTTGACCATCGTCAGCACGACGACGGGGAGGCGCGGATAACGGCGCCGGATGAGATCGATGAGCGAAAGACCATCGCCGTGTCGGCCGCCGGGCATCGAAAAATCGGTCACGATCACGTCGCACGGACGGGACGCCAGCAGATCGACGAGTTGGTCTCCATTGGCCGCCTCGCCCACTACCTCGATGTCACCTGCCGCCTCTAGCGCCGCACGGGTGCCCATCAGGACTACGGGATGGTCGTCGGCAATGATCGTGCGCAGAAGCATGTCTTTCCTCGCCGGCGGAATGATGCGCCCGCCATCCATGAGATGTGTTACTCGTCGTGCAACGCGGAGATTACAGTAAACATTCGTACGTGGTCGAAGATGCGCCACGGCATCATTGAGAACATTACGCATCTCAACCGTTGCGATTGCTTCGCTGATCACGCTTGCAACGCCCCGTGCCGTGCGCGCAGCAATCACGGGGTGCATTACGTTACCGGCTCGGTAAAGTCCGCTCGCCCTGTCAGCACACCGCTCGATCTCGCTGAGGTTTCGGGCGGCAGCCGACGTAGCGCCGATCATGTTGACCACGGCATTCGTGTGCACCAAAGGCACACCGAAGACGCCGACGCCTCACACCAGGCCGCGGGCTCCGGACACGAATGTGTCGCTCATGCGACGCACTCGTCGTTACATCGCGGCGTGCGCCGATGCTGGAGGCGCGCACGATCTGCTGCCAGAAGGACTTCCTCACGGAAGACAAGGCGATCGTCCATGTCGAGTCGCTATGCAACGGCATGCCTGGCTCGTCGCGTAGCGTTCGAACCGTCGTCAAGCCATCGCCGAGGAACGTCGACGAACGCGCAGCTGCCCCGTGCAGGTGGCGTATCGGTGCTTAGGCTGCACACGCTGCAGGCCCCTAACCGAGCCATGTCAAATGATCGCGTGCAACGCGACGCGGCCTTTCAATGAGAAACGTCTCACAAATACGGATGCATTTTTCAGACTTTTCCGATATCGCGGCGCGTTGCGCGCCGCCATCCTGTTATGCATGCGCCGTGATGGCGTCGACGAGGGCACGCCATGCTTCCACAAACCATCGACTATCACATCGCTCAGCTTGACGACGCGTGGGGCATCTTTCGCGAAGGCATGCAGATCGCCGTCCGCGCCGATGCGGCGGACGCCATCGCCTTTGCGAACTTCTTTGCAGACCGCGAGACCTTGATGGCGCCCTGCCCGGTGCGCGTGTCCGCCGACATGAACCTGCACCAGGCGTTGCTCGACCTGCGTCAGGTCGCGTGAGCCATCAGCGCCCCGCGGCGCTGCCGAGGTTCGTCATGTCCAAGTGCAGCAGGCGGAGTCTTGCGATGTGACGACCCACCATGGCGCGGTCGCCCGAGGTGGATTCCAACCGGAGGAACGCGTCTAGCAGTCGACGCTCCATCTGCTCCAGCGTACGGATGTAGGTCACGTCAGGATCGTGCGAGAGCTTGACCGAGGCCTCCATGATCGTTCGGCGCACGCCGCTCATCGGGCCGCCCGCCGTCGCTGGTCGCACGCCGGCAGCGCTCACCTGGCCCTGAAGCTCCTTCGCGATGGCAGTGAGCGCATCGGCGGATTCATCCAGGATGGCCTTGAGACCGGGTTCGCGGACGCCGCGGGCGGCTTGCAGGTACAGGTCACGGTCCGCAATCACGCGCCTGATGAGGCCGTTTACCACTCGGGTCGAAGTGCGTTCCATGGACCAGACCTTAGTCCGGCGGCACTTAGCCGGTCCTAAACGCAGGCAAATTCGGTCAGCGGGCGGTCATTCGCCCGGCTCCAGAAGCTGCAGGGGCCGGCCCGATGCATCGTGCAAACCCGACTGCAGGTCGAACAGCTGGCGGACCGACGGGCATAGCGCCTGGATCCGCGGCTTGAGCGCCGCCTCCACGCGAGCAACAACGCGCGCCTGGCCTCCGGTAGACACTGAGGCGACGCGGTCCCGCAAGGCGGCCGCGCCCTGAAGATCCCCATTCATGGCGAGCTGCATCGCCTCGCTGCCTACGTCCTGGGTCAGTAACGGCCCTACATCCGACGCAATTTCTTGCGCGTAGGCGCGCATCGCATCTTCCTGCCAATCGCGAGTGCTTTGACTGGTGGCGATGCGCCGCTTGATCTCCGCCACGCGGCTGTTGAGCGCGCGGTCCAGATCGCCGCTGGCGACGGCGCCAGGGGCCGCGGTGGCCGCCTCGTCGCGCACCGCGCGCGCCGCCAGATCGATACCGTCACTCGCGATGGCCTTGGCCTTGGGGACGAGGGCGCGAACGTTGCGCTCGAATAGAGCGACGCGATCCTGTTCGTCGGGTCGCAACGCCAAAGGTCGCCCGTCGACCTCCAGTGCGCCATCGTCCATGCGAATGCGGCGCGGCGCGACCTCCGCCCTCTCGAACACGAGCGCATCGGGCTGGACAGTAAGGTCGTAGGTGCTCGCCACCCTGCAGGTGGTGGAGAGATCCTGGGCCCCCGCGCTACCCATGGCAAAGCAGGCAATGGCAAAGGCAAGCAGGCGTGCGGTCATCGTGCGTCCCCGAAAAGGCCTTCGATAGCGGGCCGGCCGCGAACAGCGGCTGAACGCTACAGGGTCGGTTGCGCGAACTGCTGCCGCGCACCGACGCTGCCGAGAACCCAGGCGAGCCAGCCGAGGATAGGAACAGAGACGGCTTTCAGGAGCAGGCCGACCAGCAGGATCGTCCGGTGCTTCTGACCAAAGGCAAGCATATCCGGAGGCAGACCCGGCTGGCCGAGCACCACGCCGAGCTGTTGCCATTGGTCGAATGCTCCCCAGGCCGTATACGCCGACCAGACCAGCAGCAGCAGGGCTACCGCACGCATCGCGCGGCGCCCCCACTCCCGCCAGCGCAGCGTACCCAGTGCCACCGCGATCACCACGAAGGCGGCCAGCGAATAGGCGAGCGACCACGCCATGCCGATTCGCGGATCACTCGCACCCTGGGCAATGGCCTCATCGCTCACCGACCCGAGCGCGCCAGCCAGGACGACCGACGCGTACGTGTTGATCACGAAACCCGCTGCGGCCAGAAGCATGACCAGCCAGACCACGATGCGCCAGGCCGCGAACGGCCGATGGCGCTTGGCCCCCTTGGCTGCCGGGAACAGCATCAGGCGCCCGCTTTCTGGAGTTCGGCGAGGTCGGCAAGAACCTGACCCGAGTTCTTCTCGGGATCGACGTCCTTGTAGATCTTGACGATCTTGCCGGAGGGATCGATCAGGAACGTTTCGCGACGGGCGTATTTGAGGCCGATGGGCGTCGTCGTAAGCACGGCGTACTTCGTCGCCACGGCGCTGTCGGCATCGGACAGCAGCGGGAACGGCACGTGGTACTTCTCGGCGAATTCCTTGTGCGACTTGACGTCGTCCAGGCTCACGCCAAGCACCACGGCACCGGCCTTGTGCAGCTTGGCAGTGTCATCGCGATAGGTGCAGACCTCGGTGGTGCAGCCGGCGGTGAAGTCCTTCGGGTAGAAGTACAGCACCAGCCACTGACCCTTGTGCGTTTCCAGGGTGTGCCAGTCGCCCTTCTGGTCCTGCAGGCGGAAATCGGGCGCCTTGTCGCCCACGGCGGGCGCCGCGGCCCAGGCAGAAGCGGTGACAAGGCACAACGCGAGGAGAGTAAGGAGGCGACGCATGGGGGAACCTCAGGGACGGGTGGGATGGCGTGAGTGTACCCGCCGCGTCGCTTCGGTTGCGTTCGGGCATCAGCGCAAAGAAAAGGGGCGCCCCGGAGGACGCCCCCTTGCATGCTCTTTCGAATCGCTTACTTGCGAGCAATCTCGAAGTTGCTGACGTCCACGCCGAGGTTGAAGCCGCGGCCCACGCCGGTAACAGCCAGGGACACCTCGCCCTTGGTCATCGCAAGGCTCTCGGCGCTCTTCACCGCGCCAGCATTGGCACCGGCCGTGGCGTAATCGCCGAAGATCTCATTGATATTCTTGACGTTGGTGAACTCACCCTTGCCGTTCTCGATGCTGTACTTGCCAGCGGTCAGGCCGCCGCCACGAACGTGGATCATCACGGTGGCGGTCTGTCCGTTGTCGCAGCGCACGACGCCTTTGCCGTCAAGGCGCTTGTAGATGACGGCCCAGCCGCTGGTGCTGAAGGTCATGTGGCACTTGGTGCCCGCCTCGGCGGCGCTGGCCGGCTGCGCCGAGAAAGCACCTGCCGCCGCCAGAGCCAGAGCGGCCATACCCGTGATGCGCTTGATCATGTGTGTTTCTCCGTTGGAAAGGTGGCAGGAAACTGCGAGAGGGATTCTCCACTCACGAATGTGAAGAAACACGGAGTGCCCGAAGGCGCATTCAGCCGGCACACGGATTGGTCGATGGGTCGTGAACCACGGCTACCTGGCCCGGGTCGTAGGCCTACTATCTTCCCAAGCCCGTTATCGAGGACCCCGCCATGCCCAAGCACATCCTGGTCGGCTACGACGGCTCCGAGACCGCCCGTCGCGCGTATCTCCTCGCGCTGGACCTGGCCGCCTGCGCCGGTGCGGCGGTACATGTGGTTTCGGTCATGCAGTGGGAGAACGGCGCGGACACCTCCGCCCTCATGATGGCGGGCGTGGGTGAGGACCGGCTCAACGGCCTGCGCGAAGAGGTGGCTGCCTTGCAACCCGATCCGGGCGTCCCGGTCGAGGTGGCGCTCGTGCATGGCAGCCCAGGCGACGCCCTGCTCTCCTATGTGGCTCAACACGGCGTGGACCACATCGTAATCGGCCACACGGAACGGGGCGCCCTGGCCCGCTGGCTGGTCGGCTCGACCTCGACGGACGTCCTCGCCAAGGCCCACGTACCCGTGACCGTGGTGCGTTAGAAGCCCGGCTTTGTCACAATCCCGTCATTGCCCGCCGGGGGCGACACGACAAAGCGATCGAGGAACACTCGCAGTGAGCTACGCCGCCACCTTGCCATGGACGCTTGAAAAACTGGACCTCTCGCGGATCGACATCGAGAAGGTCAGGCACAACGAAGACCTCTTTTTTCTCCTGTGCAGTTCGTCCTTCGTCGAAAGCGGCTCGGACCTGTACACGCACAACCTCGTCGACCACTTCGCTGGCGACGACGAACTGCAGGGCTGGCTGCGCGACCACTGGGAGCACGAGGAACTGCAGCACGGCCGCGCGCTCGCTGCCTATGTGCAACACGTCTGGCCCGAGTTCGATTGGGATGCCGGCTTCAAGAGCTTCTTCGCGCACTACGGGTCGGTATGCACGTCGGAGGAACTGGAGCCGAATCGCGGCCTCGAGCTCGCTGCGCGCTGCGTGGTGGAGACCGGCACCGCCAGCCTCTATCGCGCGCTCAACGATGTCACCGACGAGCCCGTGCTGCGCGAACTGACCAACTACATCAAGAGCGACGAGGTGCGGCATTACAAGCACTTCTATCAGCACTTCCGCATCTATCGCGAGCGGGACGGCATTGGCCGCATGAGCACGCTCCGCACGCTCGTGAAGCGCCTGCGCGAAATCAAGAACGAAGACAGCGACATCGCGCTGCGCCACGTCTTCAACGTGCGTTATCCCGAGCAGGCGCAGGACGATGTGGCTTTCCGCCGCGTGACCTCTAAGGCCGAAGGGCTGTTGAAGCGCCATATCCCCGCCGAAATGACGGTGAAGATGCTGCTGCGGCCGCTGGACCTGCCGCCGCGGTTGAATGCCATGCTGGAATGGCCACTGACGCGGATCACCGAAAAGCTGTTCCTGCATTGATCGGTGCGGCGTGCGCGCCGCACCGTCACCCTTGCTACTTCTTCTTCGGCAATGGCGCCCATTTCTCCGGGTCGAAACCGCCTGTCTCGAACACGAGTGTGGTTTCACCGCGGCTGACCGTCACGACGTCGATGGTCAGCCGTTTCGTTTTCGCCAGATCCTTCAGGAAGGCCGCGTCATTGCGAAACAGCAGCGCCGGCTCGCCGGTCGGCGGGCGGAACGCCTTGATCGTCTTCGGCTTGCCGTCGAAGGTGGCCTTGAGCGAGCAATCGCCCTGGCAGACAAAGCCCTTCCCGGTCGTTGCATAGAGAAACACGCTCTGCCCCCATGCCGTATGCCTGCGCAGGATCAGGCGCACCGTCTGTTCGCCGTTGGGGCGGGTCGACTGGATCGTGGCGGTACTCTGCGTGCCGCCCTGCATCGGCGAGGTCTGGTAGAGCCACAGCGCCGCGAGCCGGGTCTTTTCGCTGGCCGCCTTGTAGTTGGCCTCCAGTTCGTCGAGGGTCTTCTTCACCTCGGCGGCCGCAGGCGTATCGGGGTATTTGTCGACGATCTCGTGACCCAACTGCACGGCAGGACCATCGTTGTGCAGTTTCAGGAGCTGCTGATAGGTCTCGAGTTTCTTGGCTGCCTCGTTCGCCGGGTTGTCGGCCGCGGGCGCCTGCGCCGCTTGCTGGTCCTGCGGTGACGAACAGGCGGATACCAGGGCGAGGCTGGCCAGAAGAATCGCGATACGGCGCATGATCTTGCGCTCCCAGAGCGGAAAACCCTAGCTTCGCCGATAGGGCAGCGCGGATCAATTTGCGAACAACCGCGCTGCCAACGACGCGGCGTAAAATCCGCGCTTGCCCAAGGATCGCCTATGTCGTCCACCTCCCCCGACGCGACCTCGCTGTTCCGCCATCGCGCCTTCGTACAGTTCTGGTTCGCAAAAAACGCGTCGAGCTTCGGCTTTCAGATGATGTCCGTAGCGGTAGGCTGGCAGATCTACGAGTTGACCCATCGCGCCCTCGACCTCGGCCTCATCGGCCTCGTGCAATTCGTGCCGTCGGTACTTCTGGCCCTGCCTGCGGGGCACGTGGCGGACCAGTTCGACCGGCGCCGCATCGTTACCGTTTGCCAGGCCATCGAGTGGGTCGCCATCGCCCTGCTCGCGGTGCTCAGCCTATCCGGGCGCCTCAACGAGACTGGCATCCTCTGCCTGGTCTTCGTCGTGAGCCTGGCAAAAACCTTCGAGTTCCCAGCCCTGCAATCCATGCTTCCTGCTCTGGTGCCGATCCAGATACTGCCGCGCGCCATGGCAGCCAACGCCGCCGCGGGCCAGGCGGCGATGATCGCTGGACCCGCTCTGGGCGGCCTGCTCTATGTGGCCGGCGCCGGAACGGTCTACGGCGTCTCGGCAGGGCTCTACCTCGTGGCACTGGTGCTGATGTCGCGGCTGGCGTACGACCACCTGCCGCCACGCCGCGAACCAGCCACGTTGAAGACGCTGTTTGCCGGCGTCCATTTCATCCGCCACCGCCCTGCCGTCCTCGGCGTGATCTCGCTCGATCTGTTCGCCGTGCTGCTCGGCGGCGCCACGGCGCTCCTGCCGATCTTCGCCAAGGACATCCTGCACACCGGGCCCTGGGGTCTCGGCGTCCTGCGCGCCGCGCCGGCTGTGGGCGCGTTGCTGATGTCGTTGTGGCTGGCCCGACATGCGCTGGAACGGCGCGTCGGGCCGATCATGTTCGCCTCGGTGGCCGGCTTCGGCGCCGCGACGCTGGTGTTCGCCCTGTCCACGAACCTTTGGTTGTCGGTGGGCGCCTTGTTCGCCCTGGGCGCCTTCGACATGGTCAGCATGGTGATTCGCGGCGCGCTCGTGCAGTTGGAAACCCCGGACGACATGCGCGGCCGCGTCAGCGCGGTCAATGCCATCTTCATCAACACCTCGAACCAGCTTGGCGAGTTCGAATCCGGGCTGCTCGCCGCGGCCGTTGGCGCGGTGAACGCCACCCTGGTCGGCGGCATCGGCACGCTGGTGGTCGTGGCACTCTGGATGTGGTGGTTCCCCTCCCTGCGTCGCCGCCAGGGCCTGGTATCGGCTCCCGAACCGGTCGAGGGCGCCAGCGGCACGATCTGACACGGCGCCACAAACGTGTTATTAGGTGGACGTCTATACCGCCAAAGGGGAAGTCAGCCACCATGAAGCGCCTGCTTGCCGCCGCCCTCGTCGCCTTCGTCGCGACCGCCCATGCCGCCCATGACGGCCCTGCCAGCCTCGACGCAGCGCTCGCCCAGGGCAAGCGCGAGCACAAGCCGGTGTTGATCGATTTCCAGGCCGTGTGGTGTTACTCCTGCTACTACATGGCGAGCCACGTGCTGAACGGCAAGGAGTGGGACGACCTCAATACCAAGATCGTGTTCTACGAAGCCGACGCCGACAAGCCCGCCGATCAGGCCTGGATGAAGAAACTCAACGTCCACTTCCTTCCGACCTATGTCGCGATCGGACCGGACGGCGAAGAACTCGGCCGCATTCTCGCCGAGCGACCGCGCGAAACGTTCTATCCCGAGGTGGCCGCCCTTCTCTCCGGCGACGCGCGGCTATCGAAGCAGAAAGCCGATGCGGCGAAGGGCTCCATGGCGGCCGTAGCGGACGTGCTCGACACCTATCAGCAGCGCTACGAAGGCAAGGAAGGCATGGCCTGGTTCGACACGCTGCCGCCCATGGTGCGTAACGTATCGGACAAGGACAAGCGCGTGGCGCTCGCGAAGCAGCGGCTTCTGTTGCTGCAGGCCAATGGCGCGAAGGACGACAAGGGCATCATCGATGCCGCGACGAAGGTGCTCGCGGGCAACATCGGGTGCGAACGTCCGTATGTACTCGACGACCTCGTTTCCGCAAGCGCGTCGCAACCGGCGGATGCGCGCAAGGCCTTGCTCCAGCCGCAGAAGGCCCCGTATGAGCAGTTCCTCGACACGCAGGTGTTCACAGCATCGCCCGCATGCGCCGATCAACGCAGCGCTGTGCTGACAGCAGCGGATCTCGACGCGGCACTCGACGACCACGCCGCGGAACAGGCCGTGCTGCGCAAGGCGATCGATCTCAGCCGCGACCGGTTACATGGCGACCTGCGCAGCGATCGCAACCTGGCCGACAACCTGCGCGTGTACCTCGTGCGTGCCAAGGCAGGCGACGAACTCGACACGCTGGAGAAGCAGTTGATCGCCGCCTATCCGGACGACTACGTCTACAACTATCGCTATGGTCGTCGACTTGTCGAAGCGGGCAAGGCTGCCGAGGGGCTTCCGTATCTCGAAGCCGCGGCGAAGAAGGCCTATGGCGCCAACGAGATCACTGTGGCGAGCTTCCGGGTGAAAGCGCTGCGTGCGCTCCATCGCGATGACGAGGCACGCAAGCTGGTCGCTAAGACCGTCGCCGCCCAGGGCAAGG
>Ga0209674_100599_pt1 | contig 13793 bp, 13 predicted proteins | sample AraplaCvi_mMS_r2_FD_184279 | JGI IMG/M metagenome (GOLD analysis project Ga0209674, IMG submission 184279) | Arabidopsis root microbial communities from North Carolina, USA - plate scrape CL_Cvi_mMS_r2 (SPAdes) (version 2) | ecosystem: Host-associated > Plants > Roots > Endosphere | place: USA... | reverse complement strand
CCTCAAATTTTTCTTGATGACCTTGCAATGAAGCGCTCGTTACCCCTCAACGCCGTGCGCGTGTTCGAGCTTGCAGCGCAGCATTCAAGCTTTACCAAGGCAGCCGAAGAGTTGTCGCTCACCCCCGCCGCGGTGAGCGCGCAAGTCAAATTATTGGAAGGCTATCTCGGTACACCGCTGTTTGTGCGTAGCAACAATCGCTTGAAGCTCACGGCGGCCGGGGAGAATTACTTTCCGCGCATTCGCGACGCTTTTCGTGCATTGCAGCAGGCTACCGAGCAGGTCATGGGGCAGCGCAGTGCGTCGCTTCGCGTGTCCGTGCCCGCCACCTTCGGCACGAAGTGGCTCGTGCCGCGGTTGTTTCGCTTCTTTGCGAAGCACCCCGACATCGCGGTGGAAGTGGTCACGGACGGCGGCGAGGGCTTGTGGGATCTCGCGGTGGACGACCGTCCGATCGACGGTGCGGAGCAGGCGCTCCTCGCCGTGAGTCGCTATACCCCGGTGTGCTCGCCCGGCGTGGCGGCGCAACTGCAAGGCCCAGAGGATCTCGCCGCGCAGATGCTGCTGCACGAACGGCCGGGCCGCCGCGCTGCGCCTGCTGTCGGCTGGGATCAGTGGCTCGAAAGCGCCGGGGTAAGTCCAGGTTCCGTCTCTCGCGACATGGGTTTCGGCGACGGCACGATGATGTTGCAGGCGGCCATCGAAGGGCAGGGCGTCGCCTTGGCCCAGGAACTGCTGGTGGCGTATGACCTGGCGGCCGGGCGACTCGCCGAACCGTTCCGCCTGGACGTACCGCTGCAGCACACCTATTACCTCGCCGTATCGCGCGAGGCCGGCGCGCGCGACGAGACGGGATTGTTCAAGCAGTGGCTCTTCGCCGAACTGGGTACGGTGCCGTAACACCAAGGCACGCCGATGCGTGCCGCGTCGGGGTCAGCAGTCGCGCTCGGCCTTCTTCCGCCGCCACCAGATGAATCCTACGATCGCGATGGCAGCAACGATGGCGAGCCACAGCCCCGTCTGCCCGCGGTGGATCCACATGGCCAGCCACTCGTGATTGTGCGCGCCGAAGTAACCGAGATAGACCCAGATCGGTACGCTGATCGCCGCGGCGAGCCCGTCCAGCAGCAGGAAACGGAAGAAGCCCACGCGATGGGTAGCACCGGCGGTGATGAACACGGCGGTGCGCATGCCGGGGAGGAAGCGGGCCACGAACATCATGCGGTTGCCGTAGCGCTCGAACTTCTCCTGGACCTTCGCGTAGCGCTCGGGCGTCAACAGGCGCGCGACGAGTCGCCAGCTCATGATCCGTCCGCCGAAGTGGCGCCCCAGCAGGAACATCGTGGAATCGCCGACCAGCACGCCCGCCATGCCGACGCCGACCATCGTGTGGACGTCGCCATAGCCCAGGCCCGTGATGATGCCGCCGGCTACCAGCGTGATGTCTTCGGGAAGCGGGATGCCCGCCCCGCAAAGCATCAGTGCGAAGAAGACGGCGAGGTAGCCGTTCCTTCCAAAGAAATCGACGAGGTCGTTGAGCAGGTCCATCAGCAGCGCACGAATCCGGCTTCGGCCGGTCCCTTGGAGAAACGGAAAGGGGATGATCCCATGGATCGCGTTAGGTTCGCGGTGCGCCGCATCATTCGCCGTCCACCTGGACGGGCGCGGCGCGGGCTGCCAGCAGGACGCGCAGCTCGGCTTTCTCAGTGTCGTCGAGCACGCCTTCACGTGATTTGGCGATGAGGTATTCGCGACGCTGGGTGGTGACCTGGCGCTGCATCTGCGCCAGGGCGTCCAGGAACTCGGTGCGCTGCATGTCCGCCTCGCCGATGATTTCGGCTTGCATCAGCTTCTGCAGCGACGCGTATTCGGGGCGGTCGAGAAAGTGCTCGACGAGCACGGCGGGGTTGATGCCCGGTCGCGCACGCGCCACGTCGATCAACTCCGCAAGCAGTTCCACCCCAGGACGCTCGAGGCGCAGGAAGGCGTAGGGTGGCTCGACCTCTTCTGCCAGCGACGGCTGCGCAAGCAACAAGGTGATTGCGCTGCGTACGAGGCTGCGCTGCACGTTCGCTGGACGAGTCGGGCCTTGCCGGGTCGGTGCGGGTTCGGTGTCGAGTACCGCGCGAGCGCCGGTGCGGCGTTGCATCTCCTGCGCCATAAGGTCGCGGAACGCGCCATCCGGCAGCTTCGCGATGAGCGGACGGGCCCTTTCGGCGAGTCGTGCCTTGCCGTCGATGCGGCTGGTATCCACGTCCCGGCCGAGTTCCTCGAAGAAATACTCGGACATCGGCATGGACGCCTTCATGCGCTGCTCGAAGCCTTCCTTGCCTTCCTTGCGGACGAGCGTATCCGGGTCCTCGCCATCGGGCAGGAACAGGAAGTGAGCCTGACGGCCATCGCGCATGCGCGGGAGGATCGATTCCAGGGCGCGCCAGGCCGCCTGGCGGCCGGCGCGGTCGCCGTCGAAGCAGAAATAGACGTCCGGCGCGGCGCGGAACAAGACCTCCGCGTGTTCCGGCGTGGTCGCGGTACCGAGCGTGGCGACGGCGATGGGCAGGCCCGCCTGATGCAGGGCGATCACGTCCATGTAGCCCTCCACCACCATGATCCGGGTGAGGTGCTGGTGGGCCTGCTTCACCTGCCACAACGCGAACAGTTCGCGGCCCTTGTGGAACAGGGGCGTCTCCGGAGAGTTGAGGTATTTCGGGCTCTGCTCGGACGACAGCACGCGGCCGCCGAACGCGATGACGCGGCCGCGGCGGTCGAGGATGGGGAACATCACCCGCTCGCGAAAGCGGTCGTAGCGGTTGCCGCGTTCGTTGCTCGCGACCATGCCCGCCTCGTTGAGCAACTGGCGTCGCCGGTCCGTGGTGCCCAGGGCCTTCAACACGCCATCGAAGCCTGCCGGTGCCCAGCCGATGCGGAAGCGCTTGACGATCTCGTCGTCGAGGCCGCGGCGGTCCACATAGGCACGGGCCTCGGGGCTGTTGCCCAGTTCGCGCTGGTAGAAGCTGGCTGCCTCGTCGAGCAGCGTATAGAGGTCGCTGCGGTCTTCGCGCGGCTTATCGTCGCGGGCACCTTCGTAAGGCACCTTGAGACCCGCGGACTGGGCCAATTCCTCGATGGCATCGGGGAACTCCAGGCGGTCGTAGTCCATGATGAACTTGATCGCGCTGCCATGCGCGCCGCAACCGAAGCAGTGGAAGAACTGCTTCTGCGGGCTGACATAGAAGGACGGGGACCGCTCGTTATGAAACGGGCAACACGCAGTCCATTCCCGCCCCGCCTTCTTCAGCGGCACGCGCCGCTCGATCACGTCGACGATGTCGACGCGAGTCAGCAGTTCATCGATGAAGCTGTCGGGAATACGGCCACGCATCAGTCCCCTAGGATGCCATGCATCCGCGTCCGTATGGCGACTGGCGTGGGTTTAGAACGCCAGTTTGAAGACGCCGATGACGGCGAGGATCGCGATCACGAAGAGGATCAGGAAGATCGCGAAGCACACCTTGGCGATGGTGGCGGCCACGCCGGAGACGCGGCTGAAGCCGAGCGCGCCGGTAACCAGGGCGATCAGACCGAAAATGATGGCGTACTTGAGCATGGACTTGATCCGTCAGATGCCGGAGGTACCCACCCCCGGTCGCGAGCGGAGGATGCGGTGGTGTGCGTGGGGACCTTGTGAAGCCGCACTAGCGGTGAAACCCCAACGAAGCGAGGGTAGGAGCCACCCTGGTGGCGAAAAGCCAACGGAGGGGTGTAGCGGTGAGGCAGGTTCCCATCGCCAGCAGGCTGGCTCCCACCGGCGGATCCCCATCCCCACATCGCCAGCAGGCTGGCTCCCACCGGCGGGTCCCCATCGCCACCAGCAGGTTCATACCCGCGGTGGCGGTAGGTGGATCAGCCCAGCTTTGCCTTGATGCGGCCCGCCGCGGCGGCCATGTCGGCTCGGCCGGCGGCCTTTTCCTTGACCAGGGCGACGACCTTGCCCATGTCGCGGGCGCTGGTGGCCCCGGACTCGGCAATGGCGGCCGTAATGATCGCGTCGAGTTCGGCGTCGTCGAGCTTCGCCGGCAGGTAGCCGTCGATGACGCCCATCTCGTAGCGTTCGATGTCGGCCAGGTCGGTGCGGCCGGCCTTGTCGTACTGCTCGATCGAGTCGCGGCGCTGCTTCTGCATCTTTTCGAGCACGGCCAGGACCTGGGTGTCGTCCAGTTCGATGCGCTCGTCCACCTCGCGCTGCTTGATCTGAGCCTGGACCAAGCGAATGACGGCCAGCCGGTCCTTTTCCCCGCCCTTCATGGCGGCCTTCATGTCTTCGGTGATCTTTGCCTTGAGACTCATCGCTTTTCTCCGGGACGACGAAAAGCCGGCTTTACCTTTCGGCAAAGCCGGCTCGGGATGTTCCGCCTGACTGCGGTGGCTGCGGGATCGCGCCAGCCGCGATACCATGCCGGCCAAGAGGCCGGATGGTGGATCAGTACATGCGGGTCCGGCGCGTCGTGTCGCGGGACAGACGGCGCAGGTGACGCTTCACCGCGGCAGCGCGCTTACGCTTACGCTCCTGGGTCGGCTTTTCGTAAAATTCGCGCTTGCGCGTTTCGGCCAGCACGCCAGCCTTCTCGCACGTACGCTTGAAGCGGCGAAGGGCAAGCTCAAACGGCTCGTTCTCGCGGACTTTAACGCTCGGCATGGAAACTCCACTTGTTTAAACTGACCCGTGAAGCCGGGTGAGCCGTGGATTATAACGTGATCGAGATGAGAAATTCAAAGCCTGTTCTGGGCGTGGAAACGTCCTGCGATGAAACGGGCGTCGCGCTGCTCCGCTGGGACCCGGAAAACCCGGGCCGCGGCCTGCTGTCCCATGCGCTTTTCAGCCAGATTGCCCTGCATGCCGAATACGGCGGCGTGGTGCCGGAATTGGCCAGCCGCGACCATGTGCGCAAGCTGCTGCCGCTGGTCCGCGAGGCGCTGAAGACGGCCGGGCTGACCCCGGCCGACCTGGGCGGCGTGGCCTATACCGCGGGCCCGGGCCTGGTCGGTGCGCTGCTGGTGGGAGCTTCCGCGGCGCGAGCCATGGCCTGGGCACTTGGCGTGCCGGCCATCGGCGTACATCACATGGAAGGCCACCTGCTGGCTCCGTTGCTGGAGGACGACCCGCCGGAGCCGCCGTTCGTGGCGCTGCTGGTCTCGGGCGGCCATTCCATGCTGGTGGAGGTGAAGGCCATCGGCCAATACCGCATCCTCGGCGACACACTGGATGACGCGGCGGGCGAGGCCTTCGACAAGACCGCCAAACTCATGGGTTTGCCGTATCCGGGCGGCCCGGCGCTGGCGAAGCTGGCCGAGCAGGGCGTGCCGGGGCGCTTTCGTTTCTCGCGGCCCATGGTCGACCGCCCTGGCCTCGATTTCAGCTTCTCGGGTCTGAAGACCCAGGTGCTGCTGGCCTGGCAGGCGTCGGATAAGAGCGAGCAGACCCGCGCCGACATCGCTCGCGGCTTCGAGGAAGCCATCGTGGACACGCTGGCGATCAAGTGCCGCCGCGCGCTGGACGCTACGGGCGCGAAGCGGCTGGTGATTGCCGGCGGCGTGGGCGCGAATCGCCGCTTGCGGGAACAGTTGGCTCAGGCAGGCGAGGCCGATGGCTTCCGCGTCTACTTTCCGCGTTTGGCGTTCTGCACGGATAACGGGGCCATGATCGCGTTGGCCGGCGCCATCCGCCTGGCCGCCGGCCAGCATCAGGACGAGACGATCCAGGTCTACCCGCGCTGGAACCTGGAAACGCTGCCCTCGGCCGTCTGATCGTGGGCGATGGTGCGAGATCGCGCCATCGCCCGCTTGCGCGACACCGCCTTCGTCGCCGACCCTGTAACACTTCCTCCAGGCATTACGACCCCCATGGATATCGTCTTTATCGAGGACCTGCGCATCGACGCGGTCATCGGCATCTACGACTGGGAGCGCCGCATCCGGCAAACCCTGTCGTTCGATCTTGAGATGGCGTTCGACAATCGACGCCCGGCCGCGAGCGACGACATCGCCCACACCCTCAACTACAAGTCGGTCGCGAAGCGCTTGCAGGCATATGTCGAAGCTTCCAGCTTCGGCCTCGTCGAAACCCTGGCCGAACGTTGCGCCGAGATCGTGCGCGAGGAATTCGGGGTGAGCTGGGTCCGCCTGAAGCTGTCGAAGCCCGGCGCGGTGCGTGGTGCGCGTGCGGTCGGTGTGCGGATCGAGCGAGGCACGCGGCCGGCATGATCGAGCCGGCACGCATCGAAGGGCTGCTCAAGGACACCATCGCGTCGCCGGAACTCCGGCAGTTCGTCCTCGTGGCGGGTCTGCTCGCCATCGCCTGGATCGTCGGACTGCTCGGCCGGCTGTTCCTGCATCGTGTGGTGCGCGTGGCGACGCGGCACACCGCCTGGCGCTGGGACGATGCCCTCTACGAGTACGGCACGTTCCGCTGGCTGGCGCGCATGCTTCCTGCCATCGTCGTGTACTACGGCATCGCGTTGTTGATGCCCGTTGCGGAAGACAGCATCGGAGCGCTCGTGCGCAACGTGGCCGTGTGCTGGATGATCGTCTGCGTGATCGCGGCGATGGCCCGTGCGCTGCTCGCCTTCGAATCGCTCTACAGCGCCACGCCTGCCGGCAAGCGTTCGATCAAGGGTGTGGTGCAGTTGCTGCAACTCGCGTTGTGGATCGTGGCGCTGGTGCTGGTCGTCACCAAGCTCACCCATCAGAGCATCGGCCTGCTGCTTTCGGGTATCGGCGCGATGTCCGCCGTGCTGCTGCTGGTGTTCAAAGACACCATCCTCGGCTTCGTCGCGGGCATCCAGCTCAGCACCAACGACATGCTTCGGGTGGGCGACTGGATCACGATGGCCTCGGCGGGCGTCGATGGCGACGTGATCGACATCACCCTGCACACGGTCAAGGTGCGCAATTTCGATCGCACCATCGTCACCGTGCCCACTTGGAAGCTCATCGGCGAATCGTTCCAGAACTGGCGCGGCATGACCGAGTCCGGCGGTCGTCGGATCAAACGCGAGCTTTTCGTGGATGCTGCCTGCGTGCGCTTCCTGGACGAGGCGGAACTGGAACGCTTCGGCAAGGTGCACCTGCTCAAGGCGTACCTCGAGCGCAAGCGGGAAGACATCCGTAGATGGAACGAGGCCCTGGGTGAGCCGGGCAAGCTGCCGGTGAACCGGCGTCGGCAGACCAACATCGGGGCATTCCGCGCCTATGCGGAGGCCTATCTCGCCGCGCACCCCGACGTCCACGACCGGATGACTCGTATGGTCCGCATGCGCGATCCGGGGGCCCAGGGCATTCCGCTCGAGATCTACTGCTTCACCAACACGGTCGTCTGGCTCGATTACGAGCGCATCCAGGCCGACATCTTCGATCACCTCATAGCAATCCTTCCCGAGTTCGGCCTGCGCCCGTTCCAGCAGCCTTCCGGTGGGGACGTGCGCGAAGGCGTCGCGGCGCTGCACACCTCGCTGGCGACGGAGGGCTGACGTGGGCCGCGCCTATCTGAGCCTGGGTTCCAACCTCGACGCCGAGCACTGGCTCGGCCTGGCGGTGGCAGAGCTGCGCGCGCGCTTCGGTCCCCTGGACGTGTCGCCGGTCTATCGCAGTACCGCGGTCGGTTTCGACGGGCCCGATTTTCTCAACCTCGCCGTCGCGATGGAAAGCGACCTCGCGCCGGAAGCCCTCAACGACTGGCTGCACGCGCTGGAAGACCGCCATGGGCGTGTTCGCGGCGGCGATCGCTACGCGAGCCGCACGCTCGACGTCGACATCGTTCTATACGACGACCTGGTGTTGAGCGGCGCGGGTCATTTGCAAATACCGCGTGCCGAGCTGCGCCATGCCTTCGTGCTCAAGCCCCTCGCAGACATTGCTCCCGACCTTCGCCACCCGGTCGACGGCCGGACGATGGCGCAGCTCTGGGAGGCATTCCCCAAGGAAAGCGAACCCCTTGTGGTGGACGAGCCCTGCACCCTGGCACTCGCGGGCCGCGCCTCGTCGCCGGGGGCCTGACGACGCGGTGGCGGCAGTCACCGCAAGATGCTACAACGCCTCCCACATCGGACAAGGGGGTTCAAGGAAATGGGTAAGTTCGCACGTAGTTGGGCGCTGATGAAATCCAGCGCCAACATTCTTCGCCAGGACAAGGAGCTGATGCTCTTTCCGCTGCTGGCAGGTCTGGCCTCGCTGGTGGTGATCGCGACCTTCGCATGGCCCGTCTTCGCACTGGCGTCGAGCCACCACGCGGAGTTTGAAGGCCAGCGCGAGCATGTCTCGCCGATCTTCATGCTGGTCAGCTTCCTGTTCTATTTCGTGCAGTACAGCGTGGTGATCTTCTTCAACGTCGCCCTCGCGTCGGCTGCGATGATCCGTCTCGATGGCGGCAATCCCACCCTGGGCGACGGCATTCGTGTCGCCATGAGCAAGCTGCCCAACATCATCGGCTATGCGCTGATCTCGGCCACCGTCGGCATGATTCTCCGTGCCCTGCAGGAGCGTCTTGGCCTGATCGGGCGGATCGTGGTGGGCTTTCTCGGCTTCGGCTGGACGGTTGCGACCTTCCTCGTCGTGCCGGTGCTCGCGGCGCAGGACGTGGGTCCGGTGGATGCGGTGAAGCGCAGCGCGTCGCTGCTCAAGGACACCTGGGGCGAGAACCTCATCGGCAACGCGGGCATCGGCGTGGCGGGTGGCATCCTCACCTTCTGCCTGATCTTCGTCAGTGGCGTTCTGTTCTTCGCGGCGGCGAGCACGCATTCGGTGGCCCTGATGGTGGCCGTCGGTGTCGTCGCCATCATCGCGCTGGTCGCGCTGAGCCTGTTCCAGACGGCCATGCACGGTGTGTATTCGGCGGCGCTGTACCGCTTTGCGCACGACGGCGATCCGGGCCAGGGCTTCGATCGCGCCCTTCTCGAATCGGCGTTCCGCCAGAAGAAGTAAGCACAACGGGCCGCCTCAGGGCGGCCCGTTCTTTCAGGGGATCAGATGGCGAGCGCTCGTCCGCCATCCACACGCACGACCTGTCCGGTCGTGTAGTGCGCGTCCAGCAGCAACCAGCGCACCGCTTCCGCCACGTCCTCCGGTTCGCCCTTGCGACCGAGCGGCGTTTTCGCGATCAAGGCCTCCGCCGCCTCTTCGGGCTTGCCCGAGGTGGGCCACAGGATCGCGCCGGGAGCCACGGCATTTACCCGGACCTCGGGGGCCAGTTCTTTCGCGAGTGCCTGGGTCAGCATGGCCAGCGCGGCTTTCGCCATCGAATACACCGGATGGCCGGCGAGCGGCCGTTCCGCATAGATATCGACGATGTTGACGATGGCCCCCCTGGCGTCACGCAGCGCGGGCGCGGCAGCCTGGGCGAGGAAGAAGGGCGCGCGCGCGTTGGCGGCAAACAGGTCGTCCCATTGCGCGGGCGTGGTCTGGCCGACCGGCGTGGGGTAGAAGGCCGACGCGTTATTGACCAGGCCGTCGAGACGTCCGTACCGATCCAGCACGGTGTCGATGAGCTGCGCCGGTGTCGCATCGTCCGAAAGCGAACCGGAACAGGTCATGGCGCTGTCTGCGCGTGCCTCGTTGAGCGCGCGTGCCAGAGCAGTGGCCTCGTCCGCGGAGTCGCGGTAGTGAATGGCGACATCGCATCCGGCGACATGCAGGCGGCGCACGATGGCAGCGCCAACGCGGCGCGCGCCTCCGGTGACCAGGACGACGGGGGGCTTGTTCATTGGAACTCCAATTCAGCGCCCACGGAGCTTGCCGCAATGGGCGCTCGTCGTCACCTCGGTCGGGAGCGCCGGCCACCGCGGCGCGAGTGGTCGGCCTTGCGCGGAATGGCTTTGCGCTTACGCGTCCGCGTGCCGCGAGAGCGTCTCGTCGGTGGGGACCAGATCGCCGCCCTCGACGTGCACATCGCCACTGAAGAGATCCATGGCAGTCTTGGCGACCTGATTCGTGTCGTAATAGGCGTAGGCGCCGACGCCGAGCGCGCCCACGACCGGGAGCCAGCGCGAGATGCCCTTGCCGACCGCGCGCTTTGACACGCTCATGCCGATGCGACCGGCCAGCTTCTGCAACACGCCCGTGGCCGCGGTGCGGAACACCAGACGGTCGCCGACGCGAATGGCAACGTCGCGAAAGGCCTGCGCGGCCGTGTGACGGAACAGGCACCACAACATCTGCTCGCGGCCCAGCGTGGCCGTCTTGCCGTAGGCCGCGGCAATGTCGCTCACGAGTTGCCCCTGGATGCGCCAGATGGCGACCAGCTCAGGCAGCACGGTCAGCCAGCCGAGCGGCCCCGGCGGCAGGGCGAGCGAGCCCGCCGTGAGCGCCGCCTTGTTGGCGGCGGCCTTGGTCAGACGATGGCACGCTTCTTCCGCACTGCCCACGCTGGCGCGCGGTACGTCGCTTGCCGGGATCTGGCTCACGAAGTCGAGGATGGCCCGGGTGACGGGGCTCTCGTCGCGTCCGACGACGACCGGAACGATTTCCTTGGACGTCGAGGTCTGGGATGCGTCGCGCTTCGCCATCGTTTTCTCCGGGTGACTGGCCTGACATGGTGGCGGCGGCCACGTGAGTCGCCCATGAAGCGAAAGTCGGCAGAAAGGTTGCACCCGCATAGTCGCGTCGCCGAATTCCCCGTTGGCACGTCCGGATATAGTTACGTTATAACATTCTCTTAGAAGAAGGCCCTCATGCCCCGTCTCCGCCTCGCGTTCTGCATCGCCCTCGCCCTGTCCGCCCCCGTCATGGCCGACGACGCCCCGCCGCAAAAGGCCACGAACCTCGGTGAGGTGGACGTCACCGCGCGTCTCGACGAAGCGCGTAACAGCTTGTCGCCCGATACCGGCAGCAGCCAGTACGTCATGGACAGGCAGACGATCCAGGCGCTGCCGTTGGGCGATTCGACGCCGCTCAACCAGGTGGTCTTGCAGGCGCCGGGCGTGGTGCAGGATTCCTATGGCCAGCTCCACGTGCGCGGCGACCACGCCAACCTCCAGTACCGCATCAACGGCGTGCTCATTCCGGAGAGCATCGGCGGGTTCGGCCAGACGCTGGATGCGCGAATGATCCAGAACGTGAAGCTGCTGACCGGCGCGCTGCCCGCGCAGTACGGCGAGCGCACGGCGGCGGTCGTCGACATCACCACGCGGAACGCTACCCAGGACGGCGTCGGCGGAAGCGTCGGCATCACGGGCGGCCAGTTCGGCACGTTCAATCCGAATGCCACCCTGTTCGGGCGCAGCGGCAACTGGAGCGGTTTCTTCACCGCCAACTATCTCGAGAACGACGTGGGTATCGAGAACCCCACGTCCAGCCGCAAGCCGATCCACGACCACACCAACCAGGTGAAGGCGTTCGGCGATATCTCCTACCTCATCAACAACGACACGCGCCTCAGCTTCATGTTCGGCGCGACCAACAACCGGTTCGAGATTCCGAACAACCCCAACCAGACGCCGTCGTTCGGTTATCTCGACGTGACCAACTTCGACTCCGCCCAGCTCAACGAGCGCCAGCAGGAAAAGACCCGCTTCGGCGTGCTCAGCCTGCAGGGCAAGCTCGGCGAGACCGCGTATCAGGTATCGGCGGGGCAGCGCTACAGCAGCCTGGCGTTCACCCCGGACGACATCGGCGACCTCATGTTCAACGGCGTGGCGTCCGACGTGCAGCGCACGAACCGCGCAAGCACGCTGCAAGCCGACTTCTCGACGCCGTTGGGCGACAACCACACGCTGCGCTACGGCATCTATGGTGCGTTCGAACGTGCCAGCGCAAACAACAACGCCCTCGTGTTCCCCGCCGATGCCGATGGCAATCAGACCTCGACCACGCCGATCAACGTCGTCGATGCCAGCCGGATCATCGCGCGCACCTATGCCCTGTACCTGCAGGACGAGTGGAGCATTGGCGAGAAGTGGACGGTGAACTACGGCGTGCGCGCCGATCGCTATGACGCCTTCCGCCCGGAAAGCCAGCTCAGCCCGCGCGTCGGCCTGGTGTACCAGCCGACCGACAGCACCACGATCCACGCCGGCTTCTCCCGCTATTTCACGCCGCCGGCCACGGAAATGATCTCTCCGACGTCGATCGCGAAGTTCGCCGGCACGACCAATGCGTTGCCGGGTGCCGGTAACGACACCCCGCTGGCGGAACGATCGAGCTACTACGACGTGGGCATCTCGCAGAAGTTCGGCGATGCGTGGACCGTCGGTCTCGACAGTTACTCGCGTCACGTCTCGCGCATTCAGGACGAAGGTCAGTTCGGTGCCGCGCTGGTCTACTCGACGTTCAACTACGACCAGGGCAAGGTGAAGGGCGACGAGCTCACGGTGAACTACGACGGCGGCGCGTTGACCGCGTATTTCAACTTCGCCTACAACCGTTCCGTCGGCAAGCGCATCATCACGGGTCAGTACAACTTCAATCCCGACGATCTCGCGTACATCCAGGATCATTTCATCCACCTGGATCACGACCAGAAGTACACCTCGTCGGGCGGGATCAGCTACGCGTTCGCAGACTCCACGCGTATCGGCGCCGATTACCTGTTCGGCTCGGGCCTGCGTCGCGACGGCATCGTGCCGAACGGCGACACCATGCCCGCGTACTTCCAGCTCAACCTGAGCGTGTCGCGCGACTTTCACCTGACCTCCGCAGGTGCCACCCACGCGCAATTGGCGCTGGTGAACGCCTTGGATCGCACCTACGAGCTTCGCGACGGCTCGGGCATCGGCGTGGGGGCGCCGCAGTTCGGTCCGCGGCGTGGCGTGTTCCTTTCGCTCCAGCAGGACTTCTGACGCGACGGAGGGCGGCTGCCTAAGGCGGCCGCCCTCCGGGTGCGGGAGCCCTGCACCCCCCGGCGACGGCCATCCGTTATCCTGCGCGTTCGACCCCGAACGTGTACGGCATGAACGCACAGCTTCCCGAACCCGGCGCCGACGAGCGCGCCCACTCCGATCACCTTGCCGCGCTGCTGCGTGAGGAGATCGCCTCGCACGGTCCGATGCCTTTCTCGCGCTTCATGGAGCGCTGCCTGTACACGCCCGGCCTCGGCTACTACAGCGCGGGCAAGGCGAAGTTCGGCGCCGAGGGCGATTTCATCACCGCACCGGAGCTGGGGACGTTGTTCGCCCGCTGCGTCGTGCGCGCCAGCGAACCGGTGCTGGCGTCGCTTGGTGCCGAGGCGGATTTCCTCGAAATCGGCGGCGGTAGCGGCGCTTTTGCCGAGGCGGCACTCATGGCGATGGACGCCGCGCAGCGCTTGCCGCGCCGTTTCATGATCCTGGAGCCCAGCGCGGATCTCCGCGAGCGGCAGCGCGAACGCCTGCACGCGGCGCTACCTCCCGAACTGTTCGAGCGTGTCGTCTGGCTGGACGGCCCTCCGGAAACCGACTGGGAAGGCGTGCTGTTCGCCAACGAAGTCATCGACGCTCTGCCGACGACACGCTTCACCACGCGCGATGGCGAAGTGTACGAGGAGCACGTGGTACTGGATGGCGACGGGCGCTTCGTCCGTATCGATCGCCCGGCCGACGTGTTGGTCGGCGGCGCGGTGCGCCACGTGGAGCGCGATCTCGGACGCGAATTCGAGGCCGGCTACCGCAGCGAGATTCTTCCGCAATTGCCGTACTGGGTACAGGCGGTGGCAGGCAGCCTGCGACGCGGCACGATGATCTTCGCCGACTACGGTTACACGCGGGGCGAGTTCTATCTGCCCGAACGTAACGACGGCACGCTGCGCGCGTTCTACCGGCATCGCACGC
>Ga0209674_100597_pt1 | contig 13813 bp, 14 predicted proteins | sample AraplaCvi_mMS_r2_FD_184279 | JGI IMG/M metagenome (GOLD analysis project Ga0209674, IMG submission 184279) | Arabidopsis root microbial communities from North Carolina, USA - plate scrape CL_Cvi_mMS_r2 (SPAdes) (version 2) | ecosystem: Host-associated > Plants > Roots > Endosphere | place: USA... | reverse complement strand
GATCGTCGCGGCGACGGCGGTGCCCCACAGCGCACCGGCGAGATTGGTGACCGCCGCCAGCAGCACAGCCTGCCCCGGCGTGAGTACCTTGGTGGCGACTACGGTCGCAATGGAGTTCGCCGTGTCGTGGAAGCCATTGATGTACGTGAACGCGAGGGCGATCAGAACGACCGCGATGACCATGCTCATGGGACGCCCGCCGTCAGGAGTTCTTGAGCACGATGGAATAGACGACGTTGCCCACGTCCCGGCACTTGTCCACGGCTTTCTCGATCAGCTCGAACAGATCCTTGGCGAGAATGGCGCGCAACGGGTCCGACGCCTCGGCGTACAACGTGCGGTAGGGGTCGAGAAGAAGCCGGTCGGCTTCCGATTCCAGAGCCTGGAGCTGATCGCGCAGCTTCTTCACCGGGTCGATCTTCAGCCCATGGCGCAACTGGCCGATCATCGCCACCACCACGTCCGCCGACCGTTCGAGCAGCGCGGCGCGCTGACTGAAATCGATGCCCTGGAGGCGCTCGGCGACGATCACGTAGCGCTCGGCGAACTTCTCGATGGTCTTGGGGATCTTGTACAGCGCCGAGTTCAGCGCCTCGATGTCCTCGCGGTCCAGCGCGGTGACGAAGGTGTTCACCAGTTCCTCGCCGATCTGCGCGTGCAGGGCCTTCTCGCGGGCGCGTGCCGTGCTGAAGGCGGCCATGACGGGGGTGCGATCGGTCTGGATGACCAGCTCATGCATGGCCTTGGCGCTCTCGCGAGCGGCCTCGGCGCTCGCTTCGAGCAGGCCGTAGAACTTGTCGCCCTTACCGAAGATCGTCTGGAGTGAAAACATGGCGTCGCCTGGGGAACCTGGGGATTTGTGACGACAATGTTACCGGACTGGCCCGTCGCTGGGGTGGGCGAACCCCTGCAGGACCGATCCGGCCCCATCTGCTATATAAGCGGCCGATGCTCACCGAACTCCTGCTGGTCCTCTTCCTGTCCCTCGGCAACGGGTTCTTCGCCCTGTCCGAAATGTCCGTGGTTGCCTCCCGCAAGAGCCGCCTCAAGCAGCTCGCGCGGGACAGCCGGCGCGCGCGGGTGGCCCTGCAACTGGCCGAAGCGCCGGAGCGCTTCCTGTCCACCGTGCAGGTCGGCATGACCTTGATCATCCTGGTCACCGGCGCCGTGGCAGGCGATGGCCTGGGCGAACGGTTCACCGACATCGTCCACGGCGACGGGCCCGCCTGGCTGGAGCCTTATGCCCGTATCGTGGGCTGGCTGCTCGGCTTCCTGCTCATGTCGCTGGTGCAGATCGTCATTGGCGAGCTGGTGCCGAAGCGCGCGGCGCTCTCGGCGCCCGAGCGGATCGCCTGCCAGATCGCCGTGCCGATGCTGATCGTGTCGCGGATCACGCTGCCCATGGTCTGGCTGCTGAACCACCTGTCCACCGGCATCCTGCGCGTGTTGCGCCTGCACCGGGCCGGCGCCAATGCCGCCACCGAAGAAGAGATCCGCCTGCTGGTCGCCGAAAGCGCGGAACAGGGCATCCTCGACAGCGACGAGCGGAACATGGTCAACCGCGTGTTGCGCCTGGGCGATCGCAGCGTGGACTCCGTGATGACCCCGCGCATGAAGATCGCCTGGCTGGACATCGCCGCGTCGCGCGAAGACAACCTGGACGTTCTGAGGGAAAGCCAGTTCTCCCGCTACCCGGTGTACCGGCGCGACGAGAGCGAGGTGGTCGGCACGGTCGAGGTGAAATCGCTCATCGGATCGCTGGAAGGTGGCGAGGCCGATTTGTTCGCGCACATGGCCCGCCCCTTGTTCGTGCCCGCGACCGCTCGCGCGCTCGACCTCCTCGAAGCCTTTCGCGACGCCGACACGCAACTGGCGCTCGCCGTGGACGAGTACGGCGACATCGAAGGCCTGGTCACGCTGAACGACCTACTCGGCGCGGTCATCGGTGCCACGGCTCCCGCAGCGGACGATGCGACCCAGGACGGTCCCATCATCCGGCGCGACGACGGCAGTTGGCTGATCGATGGCTCGCTGCCGGCGGACGACCTGCGCGAGCTGCTGCAGCTCGACCGCCTGCCCAATGAAGAGGCGCACGATTTCCGCACGGTCGCGGGCATGGTCACGACGCAATTCGGCCACATCCCCCGCGCAGGCGAATCCTTCCTATGGCAAGGCCGCCGCTTCGAAGTGATGGACATGGATGGCGCACGCATCGACAAGATTCTCGTGAGCGAGGCTACCGTCGACGAACCGGCCATCGAGGAATAGCGCCCCCCCCCCGGTACGATTCAATACCGGTTCAAGGCGGTGCAGCGAGAGTCACCGCATGGACCCCGCCGAGCCCCGCGAAGAAAAGACCGTCGCCCTGCTGAGGGCGGCACTGATGGCGGCTTCGGGCGAGCGCATCTCCGTGGAGGAACTGCTCGATTCCTTGAAGCGCCGGGCCTTCGGTTTCGTGCTGCTGCTACTCGCCATTCCGAACTTCATCCCCGTGCCGCTGGGCATCGGCGGCATCATGGGCGTGTTGGTGATTGGCCTGGGGCTCGAAATGCTGATCGGCCTGGAACATCCGTGGATTCCGGGCTTCCTGCGCCGCCGGACGATTTCACGGGAAGGCCTGCTGCGCTTCCTCGACCGCATCGCCCCGTTCAGCGGGCGCCTGGAGCGGATCTGCAAACCGCGGCTGCAACGGCTCACGCGGCGGCCATTCACCTTCGTGTCCGGCGCGATCATGCTCCTCGTCGGCATCCTGCTCGCCCTGCCGATCCCCTTCACCAACTACGTGTTCGGCGGCATGCTCATCGCCTTCGCCTTCGCGCTGGTGGAGCGCGATGGCGTCCTGCTGGCCATGGTCTGGGTGACCACGGTGGCGATCGTGATTGCGTCCGCCACGTTCAGCCACGCCCTGGCCGGGTTCTTTCGCGACCTGTTCTAGCCGCCCCTACGGCGTCTTGTCGCCTTCGTGCGCGATGCTCGCCATGCGCTGGGCGTCCGCCAGAATCCCGTGCAGAATGCGCAGCTCGCGCAATTCGGGCCTCGCGCGAAGGAACAGCTTGCGCAGTTTCAGCATGATGGTCGTGGGCGACCGCCCCTTGTGAAACTCGATGTCATCGAGCGTCTGGCCGAGATGATCGAAGAACCGTTCGAGCTGCTCGGCGTCGGCCGGCGCCTCGTCGGGGTCCAGTGTGACGACCGGGGCAGCAGCTTTGTCGGCGAGCAGGGCCAGGCGCACCTCGTAGGCCACCACCTGCACGGCCTGCGACAGGTTGAGCGAGCTGAAGTCGTCCACGCTGGGGATACGGACCATGGCATGGCAGCGCGACAGCTCGTCGTTCTCCAGCCCCGTGCGCTCGTTGCCGAACACGAGGGCCACCTGCTCGCCGCGCTTCGCGGCGGCTACGGCCTGGGCAGCCCCTTCCCGAGGGTCCAACTCCGGAAGGTTCACGCCGCGACGGCGCGCGGAGAGGCCGAGCGAAAACGTCGCACCGGCCAGACCCGACACGAGATCGTCGTGAATCGCCGCCTGGGCGAGCACATCGTCCGCGCCCGCCGCGAGCGCCGTCGCCTCGGGGTCGGGAAAACGGTGCGGCGCCACGAGGGTCAGACGGTCGAAGCCCATGGTGCGGATGGCGCGCGCCGCCGAACCGATGTTCCCCGAATGCGAGGTGCGGACGAGGACGAAGCGGAGGCGGTCGTGAAGCTCGGAAAGGGCCATGGCGGGCGGGGTGGCTGACGGCAGGACCGGAAAGTCTACAACGGCAATGACTTGGGCGAGGCGCGAGGGGATGGTAAACTCCCCGGCCGACGCGGCTTTCGACCGCTCCTTCGTTCTTTTGCCAAGCCGATCCCCATGCCAAGACCCGCCGTCAACGTCGCGGCGCGCGCCGCGCGCTCCGCAGGAAACATCATCCTGCGCTACATGAATCGCATCGAAGGCCTTGCGGTCGTCGAGAAGCAGCGGATGGACTTCGCCTCCGAGGTCGACCGGCTCGCCGAAGCCGAGATCGTCAAGGAACTCCGCCGCGCCTACCCCACCCACGCCATCGTGGGCGAGGAATCGGGGCAGACCGGCAAGGGCGGCCCGCTCACATGGGTGATCGATCCCCTGGACGGCACGCACAATTACCTGCGCGGCATCCCCCATTTCAGCGTATCCATCGCGCTGCTCGACAAGGGCGAGCCCGTATACGGCGTGGTTTTCGATCCCCTGCGCGATGAACTGTTCACCGCGAGCAAGGGCGATGGCGCCTACCTCAACGACCGCCGCATTCGCGTAGCCAAGCGCGAGAACCTGACCGGCGCATTGATCGGCACCGGCTTCCCGTACCGTGTGCGCAACCATCTCGAATCGCAATTGGCCATGACGGCTGCCCTGCTCAAGGAAGCCGAGGATGTCCGCCGCATGGGCTCCGCAGCCCTCGACCTGGCCTACGTGGCCACCGGTCGTCTCGACGGCTACTTCGAGCCGGGCCTCAACGTGTGGGACATCGCTGCAGGCGCCCTGCTCGTGCGCGAAGCCGGCGGCGTGTACGGCGACTTCGCCGGACGCGAAGGCCTGCCCGAGAGCGGCAACATCATCGCCGCCAACCACAAGGTGGCCGCCGCCATGACCGAGGTCATCGGTGCCAACGCCACGCCGCGCCTGCTCGGCGTGTAAAGGCCTCACGGCGGCGTAGGAAAACCCTGCACCGCCGCCTTCCCTGCGCCTACATACGGGCGCGGGCACGGCCCCTAATCTGTCGCCGCGAACGGGACGTTCGCTTTCCCCTACGACGGATCAAGGAAACTACGCCGTGATGTACCCCCCATCCCCCTTCGGCCGCCTGTCGGCCGCGCTGACGCTTGCCTTCGCTTCGGCCTGTCTTGTCCCGACGGCCTCCGCCGAAGTACGCACCATGATCGTCACCTCCGATCCGCAATACCCGTGGACGAGCAAAACGGATGCCAAGCTACCGGAGAGCGACGCGCAGACACAGGCAGAGTCGGAGCGCCTCATCGAGGAACAGTACCGCAGCATTGCCGCTTACCGTGCCGCACGACCGGATCAGCAGATCCCCGTCTTCATCAATGGCGACCTCACCGCGTACGGGCACGGTTGGCAACGCGCATTCATGGAGCGCATGTACCGGATTCTGGGCGACAACGTGCACCTGGGTCTCGGTAACCACGACTACGCGAACAATATCCGCGAAGCCGACGGCAGTGGCTGCTACAACAATGGCTGTGCCCGCGACAGCATCAACGATCTCGTTCGCCACGTTCGCAACAAGCGGAGCACCGTGGCGTTCGACTTCGCCGACATGTCGCAAGGCCTTTTCAAGAAGAGCTACTACGGAAGCCTGGGCTATGCCGTCGAAACACCGGGACTCGAACGCGTACTCAACGTGCAGCTCAACTACCACCCGACCTACACGGTGAGCTTCGACACCACCGAAAAGCTCCGGCCCGCACACTACGAGATCGTGTCATCGCTGCCATGGCTGGACGGTCTGCTGGACACGCACCTGTCGGTACCGCGCTATGGCACGCCCGCCGATCGTGCCTACGACTTCGCCATCCTGCACATGCACGATCCGCTTGAGGATGCCTGGGAACTGGAAGGGCTGCCCGATCGCGAGCACATCGCTGCCATCTTCGGCGGGCATATCCACGCACTCATGGGCCGCTATCCCAACGAAAACGGCATACCGATCTTCTTGAGCGGCTCGGCGTCGCAACGCACGTATCTCGTCGTCGAACACGATACCGATGCGGCCGTACTCCGCGTCTACGGCGTGTACCGAAACGATCCCGAACGCAAGCAGTTGCTGAGTGTCGTCCCCGTCCCGACGTCCTGACGTTTCAGTCGCTGCGCAACAGATGCCGCAGGAACGGCACCGTCACTCGTCGCTGTGCGGCGAGTGAGGCGCGATCGAGGGTATCGAGCAGATCCAGCAAGGTGCCGAGATCACGGGCATGGTGAGCGAACAGCCAGTCCAGCACCACGTCGTCCAACTCGATGCCACGCGCACTCGCCTGCTCGCGCAGCACCGCCCGGCGTTCGCTGTCGTCGAGCGGTTTCAGCACGGCCTGGGTGAGCGAGCCCAGGCGCGAGCGCAGATCGGGCAAGGCGATATCCAACGACGCCGGCGCCCCGTTCGCGGAGAAGAGCAAGGTGCATCCTTCGGCGCGATAACGATTGAATGTGTCGAACAGCGCATGCTCGGCATCGCCTTCACCCGCAATGGCATCGATGTCGTCGATGGCGAGCAGATCGCTGCCGGCCATGCCACGAATCGCTGCCGCACGCGGGCCGCGCATGCCTGCCAGTGGCAGGTATTGCGCAGTACGCCCCGCGTCGATCGCCGCCTGGCATGCTGCGATCAGGAGATGCGTGCGGCCGCTGCCGATCGGTCCAGCGACAAACACCCAGGGAGCATCCGCGTGCGTAGCGGCAGCGCGGACCGCTTCGACGGCCACCGCATTCTCACCCGCGCGAAAATGCTCGAAGCGCTGGCGTCGCGGCCAGCGCAGGGCGAGAGGAAGCTGGGTCGTCATGGCGCCTCGTCGCGCGGCGACGGCGGCCGTTCGTCGATGGTGACTTCAACATCCACCTCGATCGCTTCCGCGTTGGCGGCCGGCTCGGTATACAGCTGGCTTTCCCGGTAGCGCTCGACCATGTAGCGCAGCAGCACCACCACCACCGATGCCGCAGGCAGCGCCAGCAGCACGCCGAGAAAACCGAACAGATGGCCACCCGCGAGCACGGCGAAGATGACCGCCACCGGATGCAGGCCGATCTTGCCACCCACCAGTCGCGGCACGAGCACGTACCCTTCGAGCAACTGGCCGATGGTGAAGACGACGACCACCAGGATGACGTGCATCCAGTCGCCGTACTGCACGAGCGCGGCGATCATCGCCGCCACGAAGCCGATCATGAAGCCGAGGTAGGGCACGAAGCTCAGCAGTCCGGCGACCATGCCGATCAGCGGGCCGATGGAGATACCCACGAGGGTAAGACCCAGACCGTAGAACACGCCGAGAGCGAGCATGACCAGCAACTGGCCGCGCACGAAGGCGCCGAGCACGTGGTCCGACTCGCGCGCCAGATGCACCACCGTCGGCTCGATCGAACGCGGCAGCAGGCGCTGGATCTGCGCAATCATCTTGTCCCAGTCGCGCAGCAGATAGAACGCCACGACCGGAATCAGCACCGCGTTCGTCAACCAGGTGACGATGCCCATGCCGGACTGCGTGACCTTCGCCACCGCCTTCGCGGCGACGCTGCCAACCGAACCGATGTGCTCGCGCACGGTAGCAAGCAGGCGATCCGTATCGAAGACGCCCGGATCAAGTCGCAGCCGCGCCTGGATCCACGGCAAGGCGGTACCGCGCACCCAATCCACGTAGCGCGGCAGGTTCTCGGCCAGGCTCTCGAACTGGTGCTGGATCAGCGGGATCAACAGCAGCACCACACCGATGAAGACCAGCGAGATCACCGTGAAAACGATGCTGACCGCCCACGTACGCCCCATGCCGAGGCGCTGCAGGCGATCAGCCAACGGATCGCCGAGATAGGCCAGCATCGCTGCCAGGGCGAAAGGCATGAGCACCGGCGCCAGCAGCCAGATGACGAAGACGATGACGGCGGTGATCGCGAGCAGTTGCCAGCGGCGCGAAGTGTCGTGGTTCATGCGAGTCCAGGTTCGGCAAAGGGGCACCGGCCGCGTTCCGTGGCGGCGGTGAGGCGATTGTCGCGGATCGGCCCCCTCTCGGCGAACATGCGGCCGTCAGGGTACCCAGCGAACGGCGAGGTCGGCGCCGTCGTGCCCATCGGCGGCCAGGATATGCCCGCCTGCAGCGTAACCGGCGACAAGTCGGGCGAGCGGGGTCGAGGCGTTCACGGTCAGCATCACACCGTCCGCGGTGGCACCGATCGGCGCCACGGATTTCACCGACGGATCGTTCTGGAACGTGGACAGCAGGCCGGCGTAGTCAGCGGCGGAGTGCAGGCCCGATACCCAGACCTTGCCGCTGGTGCTGCCGCCCTGGGTGGCGGCGAGCTGACGGTCGAGCTTGTCGGCCATGGCGTTGGCGCCGTTGCTGAGCAACGCCGCACGGGCTTCGCCGCTGTCCTTCCAGCTCGTGGTGCGGCCCGCCGAAACGAGCGTCCAATCGGTCTGGTCGTCGCCGATCTTGCCGACGAGCACGACGGCGGTGTTGTACTGACGTGCGGCCGCGGCGACCGCGGCGGCGTCGCCACTGGCCAGGGCGGCCGGGTCGGCGATGGTGCCGTCCTTCGGCACCACGACCTGATAGCCGCGCGTATCGGCCATCTGCGCCAGCGGGACAATGTCCTGCTGACCAAGCAACTTTCCGCTGGCATCGCGCGCCACCACCAGCACCGACGGCTTCGGCGCTGCAGCTGTGGCGTCGCCGACGGCCAGGACGCGACGGATCGCACCCGGATCGAACACGATCTCCAGGCTCAGCGGCGCGCCGTTGGCGCCGCCCGTGCGGGAGTAGTGGTACTGCTGAACAAGCCCGCCCGGCTGCTTCATGGCGTCGGTATAACCTGGTTTGCCGCGTGGATCGGCGCCGTTGGAGGCTCGTGCGAGCACCTGGGTCAGCCCGTTGGCGAAGGCCTGGTCGCGGACCGCGGCGCTGGTATCCGGCACCGGTACAGCCACCGTATAGATGGTCGTCTGCGCTACGGCGACGCCGAGGCTGGCCGCCAGGAGGAACATCATGGAAACGATGAGGCGGACTGGGCGCATGGGCTTTGGGTGTCGCTGTGTGAGGGCGGGAAGTCTGCCCAAACCTTGCCATGGCGTCCATCCAAGCGGCGTGCAGGGCTGGCCGGGCGCCGCTTGCTGCTATCATGCGCGGTTTCCAACACGCGCCGGTTACCGCTTATGTCCTCCGACCAGGGCTCCCTCACCTACCGCGACGCGGGCGTCGACATCGATGCCGGCAATGCGCTCGTCGAGCGCATCAAGCCCCTGGTCAAGCGGACCTTCCGTCCCGAGGTGATGGGCGGGCTCGGCGGCTTCGGCGGCCTGTTCGACCTCTCCGGCCGCTACCGCGAGCCGGTGCTGGTATCCGGCACCGACGGCGTGGGCACCAAGCTCAAGCTCGCCCAGCAGTTGGGCCGGCACGACACGATCGGCATCGACCTGGTCGGCATGTGCGTCAACGACGTGCTGGTCCAAGGTGCCGAGCCCTTGTTCTTCCTCGACTACTTTGCGACCGGCAAGCTCGACGTCGATACGGCGGCTGCCGTCGTCGGCGGCATCGCGCGCGGTTGCGAACTGGCCGGCTGCGCACTGATCGGTGGCGAAACGGCGGAAATGCCGGACATGTACCCGCCGGGCGAATACGACCTCGCCGGCTTCACCGTCGGGGCGGTAGAGAAATCCGCGATGAACGACGGCTCGTCGATCGTGGCGGGCGACGTCATCCTCGGCGTTGCCTCGTCCGGCCCGCATTCCAACGGGTACTCGCTGATCCGCCGCATCCTCGAACGGGCCGGCTCGCCGCTGGAGACCGACCTGGGTGGCGTAACGCTGGTCGATGCCCTGATGGCGCCGACCACGATCTACGTGAAGCCCATGCTCGACCTGATCGGCAAGGTGGACGTGCATGGCATGGCCCACATCACCGGCGGCGGCTTGAAGGAAAACATCATCCGCGTGGTGCCCGATGGGCTCGGCCTGCGCATCGACGCTACCTCGTGGGAACTGCCGCCCGTCTTCCAGTGGCTGCAGCGCGAGGGCAACGTCACGCACGAGGAAATGTGGCGCACCTTCAATTGCGGCATCGGCTTCACGGTGCTGCTGGCGCAGGATCAGATCGGAGCGGCCAAGGCCGTGCTCGCCGCTCATGGCCTCGACAGCCGCGTGATCGGCTCGGTCGTCGCCGCTACGGGCGACGAACGCGTCCACATCGCCTGATCCAAACATGGCTCGCCCGCTTCGCGTCGCCGCCCTGGCCTCCGGGCGCGGCAGCAATCTTGCCGCTCTGATCGCCGCGCGCGACGCCGGGCAGCTGCCGATCGAATTCACGCTGGTCGGCAGCGATCGCGCCCAGGCCGGTGCGCTGGACGTTGCGACGGCTGCGGGCATTCCGACCCTCGCACTGAACCCGAAGGACTACCCCTCGCGCGCCGCGTTCGACGCGGCACTCTTCGACCGCATCGCGCAGAGCGGCGCCGAGTTGCTGGTGCTGGCCGGTTTCATGCGCATCGTCGATGCCGCCGTGGTGTCGGCGTGGGAAGGTCGCGCCATCAACGTGCATCCTTCCCTGCTGCCGAAGTATCGCGGCCTGCACACGCACCGCCGCTGCCTGGAAGCGGGCGACGCGGAGCACGGCGCGAGCGTGCATTACGTCACCGCAGAACTCGACGGCGGCCCGGTCGTCGCGCAGGCACGTATCGCCGTCCGTGCCGGGGATACCGAGGCCGACCTTGCCGAGCGTCTGCTCGTCGAAGAACACAAGCTGCTGCCGGCCGTCGTCGGCGCGATCGCGATGGGTCGACTGCGTTGGCAAGACGGGCCGGTGTTCGACGAAGCACCACTGACGCGTCCGCTCGATCTCGGCGAACTGTAACGGTCGGCGCTCGCCCGGGATTCAGGCGAGGTGGCTAAACTCGGCGGCATGACGACCAAGACCCTGTTCCGCGCCGGCCTCGCGCTGGCTCTCGCCCTGCCCGTCGCCGCGTTCGCCGCCGACGTCCCGCAGTCCTTCACGGCTACCTATCAGGTCCTCAAGGATGGCGGCCCGCTCGGCGAAGCCACGGTCACGCTGAAATCCGCCGGTGGCGGCCAGTTCGAATACACGAATCAGACCAAGGGCACGTCCGGCCTCGCGGCGATGCTCGGTGCCAACGTTTCGGAGACCTCGCGCTTCACCTGGGCCGGCCAGGTACCGCAGGCCGTCAGCTACCACTACCAGCTCGACGCAGCGGTCAAGTCCAAGACGCGCGACCTCACCGTCCAGGGCGGCAACGTCCAGGTGCAGGACAACAAGAAGAGCTTCACCTATACCGCCGTCCCAGGCATGGTCGAGCGCAATACCTTGCCGCTTGCGCTGGGCCTGGCGCTTCGCTCGGGACAGCAGCAGGTCGCATTCCCCGTCGCCGTGAAGCAGCAGGTGGAGAACCAGCAGTTCAAGGTGTCGGCGAAGGAAAAGATCACGGTGCCGGCGGGCGCGTTCGATGCCATCCGCGTCGACCGCACCGACGCCGACCGCGGCTTCAACGCGTGGTATGTGCCGTCGAAGTATCCGGTGCCAGTGAAGCTGGCGCAGAAGGACGGCGGCGACCTGACGATGGAACTGGTGAAGTACGAGGCACGCTGACGCGTGATCTCGCGAGCGTCGACGCCGCGATAGTGCCTGTTGGCAAGAACCCTGTGGGAGCCGCCATGGCGGCGAGAAGCCCACGAAGCCATGAAGCGGAGAGGTAGGCTTCCTCGCCGCTTTAGCGGCTCCTACAAGGCACGAGTTGCGGCTTGCCGCTAGCGTTGTGGGAGCCGCCATGGCGGCGAGAAGCCGACGGCGCGATGAAGCGGAGAGGGAGCATTCCCTCGCCGCTATAGGCACCGATGCCAACCCATACGGGCTGGATCAGCCCGGCAGGCGCCTGATCCGCGCACCGAGTACGCCGAGCTTTTCCTCGATGTTCTCGTAGCCGCGATCGATGTGGTACACGCGGTCCACGGTCGTGTCGCCTTCGGCCACGAGCCCGGCGAGCACCAGGCAGGCGGAGGCACGCAGATCGGTGGCCATGATCGGCGCACCGCTCATCTTCGGCACGCCGGTGATGATCGCGGTATTGCCTTCCAGGCGAATGTCGGCCCCGAGGCGCTGCAATTCCAGCGCGTGCATGAAGCGGTTCTCGAATACCGTTTCGGTAATGACGCCCACGCCTTCGGCCACGCAATTCAACGCCGTGAACTGCGCCTGCATGTCGGTGGGGAACGCCGGGTAAGGCGCGGTCACCAGGTTCACGGCCTTCGGCCGGCGGCCCTGCATGTCCAGCTCGATCCAGTCCTTGCCGGTGCTGATGTGCGCGCCGGATTCCTCGAGCTTCTGCAGCACGGCGTCCATCGTGTCGGCCCGCGCGCCGCGTGCACGCACCTTGCCGCCCGTCATCGCGGCGCCCACGAGGAAGGTGCCGGTCTCGATGCGATCGGGCAGCACTTCGTAGTGCGCGCCGTGCAGGCGTTCGACGCCCTCGACGACCAGGGTGGACGTGCCGATGCCGTCGATCTTCGCGCCCATCGCCATCAGGCAATACGCAAGATCGACCACCTCGGGCTCCTGCGCGGCGTTCTCGATGATCGTGGTGCCCTGGGCGAGGGTGGCCGCCATCAGGATGTTTTCGGTACCGGTCACGGTGACCATGTCCATGACGATGCGAGCGCCTTTCAGACGACCCGCGCGAGCCTTGATATAGCCATTCTCCACGCTGACCTCGGCGCCCAGCGCCTGCAGGCCACGGATGTGCTGGTCGACTGGGCGCGAGCCGATGGCGCAGCCACCGGGCAGCGACACTTCCGCCTTGCCGTAGCGAGCCACCAGCGGGCCCAGCACCAGGATCGACGCACGCATCGTCCGGACCAGGTCGTACGGCGCGACGCAGGAATTCTCCGGGCGCGGATCGATGTGCATCTTCATGCGATCGTCGAGGACGACCCGGACGCCCATGCGGCCGAGCAGTTCGATGAAGGTGGTGACGTCATGCAGGTGCGGCACGTTGCCGATGCTGACCGGCTCGTCCGCAAGCAGGCAGGAAGCGAGGATGGGCAGGACGGCGTTCTTCGCGCCGGAAATGCCGACCTCGCCATGAAGCGGCTGACCGCCGCTGATCAGGATCTTGGCCATGGGAATGCCTTGGATGTGGGATGACGGGGACGAAGGGCGATGCGGCGCGCGTGCTCAGCGGCGACCGGCGGCTTCGTCGGGAGTGAAGGTCTTGAGGCCGAGTGCATGGATGGCGCCACCCATGAGATCGCCCAGGGTCGCGTAGACGAGGCGGTGACGGGCCAGGGGCAATTTGCCGGTGAACTGCTCCGAGATCACCTCGGCTTCGAAATGAACGCCGTCGTCGCCACGAACGTCCACCCGCGCGCCGGGCAAGCCGGCCTCGATCAATGCCTGGATGCGCGCAGCGTCCATGGATACTCCGGTAGGGGGTTGCCGCAGGTGCGAGGGTTCCGAAACGGAGCCTGAACCGCCCATCGATGGCAGCAACGATATAATGAGAATATGTAATGGTAATGGAAATCCGGTGTCGCAGAAATGGACATCCCGGGTAACCAGGGAGTGCCCACCCGGAACAAGAGGTCGCATGAACGCCCGCACCGCCCCGCCCACCGACCACCGCCTCGTGAATGCCGATACCGTGATTCGCAGCGCCCGCAACGTCATCAAGACGGAGGCGGCCGCCATTCGTGCGCTGGAAGCGAAGGTGGACGCGGCCTTCGTGCAGGCCTGCCAGATGATCCTGGCCTGCAAGGGCCGGGTGGTCGTCTCGGGCATGGGCAAGTCGGGCCACATCGCGCGGAAGATCGCCGCGACGCTGGCATCCACCGGCACCCCCTCTTTCTTCGTGCATCCGGGCGAGGCCAGCCACGGCGACCTCGGCATGATCCAGCCGGACGACCTCCTGCTGGGCATTTCCTATTCCGGCGAGACCGACGAGCTTCTCTACATTCTCCCGGCGATCAAGCGCCAGGGTATCGGCCTCATCTCGATCACGGGCAACCCGAAATCCTCGCTGGCGACGCAGGCCGACCTCAACCTGGATGCCAACGTCGCGTCCGAAGCG
>Ga0209674_100594_pt1 | contig 13899 bp, 12 predicted proteins | sample AraplaCvi_mMS_r2_FD_184279 | JGI IMG/M metagenome (GOLD analysis project Ga0209674, IMG submission 184279) | Arabidopsis root microbial communities from North Carolina, USA - plate scrape CL_Cvi_mMS_r2 (SPAdes) (version 2) | ecosystem: Host-associated > Plants > Roots > Endosphere | place: USA... | reverse complement strand
GAAGTGCTTGGTGCGGACTTCCCAGGTCAGGCCCTGCGCGTGGAGCACGAAGCTGCTGGCATGCGTCTGTCCGGCTGGGTCGGTCTGCCGACGGCCTCGCGTTCGCAGGCGGATCAGCAGTATTTCTACGTCAATGGCCGGCTCGTGCGCGACCGCGTTGTGGCCCATGCGGTGCGCCAGGCGTATGCGGATGTGCTCTTTCACGGGCGGCATCCGGTGTTCGTGCTGTTTCTCGAACTCGATCCCGCAGGCGTGGATGTCAATGTGCATCCGGCAAAAAGCGAAGTGCGTTTCCGCGAGCAGCGCCTTATCCACGACTTCCTCTTCCGCACGCTGCACGAGGCGCTGGCACAGACCCGCGCCGGCATCGCCGTGCCGGTCTCGGAGGCGCCCATGCCCATGGCCGTCGGTGGAAGTGGTTTCGCGGAAGCGCGCACGTCGTCGTTGCCGTCGTCCTCGATGCCTGCGTGGCCGCAGTCGGCCAGTCAGTCGCGTTTGAACCTCGGTGTGCGCGACACGCCGCTCGCCGACTACGCGACGCTGTTTGGTTCCGCCCAGCCGTCTACGCAGGTCACGTCGTGGACGCCGCCCGCTGGCGACGCGTCGGAAGAGGGCGGCGACGTTCCGCCGCTCGGCTATGCGATCGCGCAATTGAAGAACATCTACGTGCTCGCGGAGAACGCGCACGGCCTCGTGCTCGTCGACATGCATGCGGCGCACGAACGCATCACCTACGAAAAGCTGAAGAACGGTCGCGTCACCGCCAATCTGCGCTCGCAGATGTTGCTGGTGCCCTTGTCGATTGCCGTCAGTGCGAAAGAAGCGGCCGCGGCCGAAGAGCATGCGGAAGCCCTCGGTGAGTGGGGCCTCGAACTGTCGCGCAGTGGTCCCAGCGGCGTGGTCGTGCGCCGCATTCCGTCACTGCTCGAAGGCGCCGACGTGGCGCAATTGACGCGCGACGTTCTCAGTGAGCTGGCGCAACACGGTAGTTCGCACCGGCTGGAAGAGCTGGAGAACGAATTGCTCTCCACCATGGCCTGCCATGGTTCCGTGCGTGCCGGCCGACGCCTCGGCATTCCCGAAATGAACGCGCTGCTGCGCGAGATGGAAGCCACTGAACGCTCGGGGCAATGCAATCACGGCCGACCCACCTGGGTGCAACTCTCGCTCGGCGAGCTCGACCGCCTGTTCCTGCGTGGTCGCTGACGTCGGCGTTCCTCTCTCCTTGCTCACCTGTCCCAAGAGATCGTCATGACCGACCCTTCCACTTACTCGCGCGAGGTGGACGAAGCCCGCGCTGCTCGTCTTGCACTGCTGACGGCACCGGGCGGCTGGCTCAGCCTGATCGCCTTCGAATGGTTGAAGGATGGGGCGAACCGTATCGGCAGCGCGAGTCACAACGACATCGTGCTCACGGCGGGCCCCGCCGATCTCGGCGTCGTCACCTTGCAGGGTGATGGCACCACGACGATCGAGTTCGCTCCGGGCAGCGACGCGCGCGTGGACGGCACCGAGGTGCCGCGTGCCACGCTGCTCGACGACGCGGGCGGGCGTTCGCCGACGGAAGTGCGGTTCGGCTCCGTGCGGCTTTTCGTCATCCAGCGTGACGGCCGCAAGGCGTTGCGTGTGCGCGACGAGGCCGCGCCCACGCGCGTCGACTTCAAGGGTCTGGCGTATTTTCCGGTCGATCCGACGTGGCGTGTCGTCGCCGATTGGGTACCGTTCGATCCGCCCTACGAACTCGAACTCGGTACGGTGATCGGCACCATCGAGAAGGAAAGCGTTCCGGGGAAGGCGGTCTTCACGCGCGATGGAAAGACCCACGAGCTGTATCCGTACCACGAGACGCCCGACGCGCTGTTCTTCATCTTCGGGGATCTGACCAGCGGCAAGGAAACCTACGGTGCGGGCCGCTTCCTCGATACGGGCCTGCCCATCGACGGCAAGCTCGTGCTCGACTTCAACCTGGCACGCAATCCGCCGTGCGTCTTTACCCCGTACGCCACCTGCCAGCTCGCGCCGCCGGAGAATCGGCTCGACGTGCGCGTGGAAGCGGGCGAGCTGACCTATCGCGGCGGGCACTAGGTTTGTTGGGGGCTGCTTGTGCGGCGATGCCGCGGCAGTGGCTAAGGCTGGCGCGAGCAGTCATCGCCGGCAGGCCGGCTCCCACCGGGAGTCGCCTGCCGGCGCGCTGAATCCCACCGGGAGTGGCCTGGCAGCGCGCTGATCCCGGCGGGGTTCTGTCTTGGCGGGCGCTCAGGCGCCCTTGAAGCTCGCCTTGCGCCGTTCCAGAAATGCCGACGTGCCTTCGCGCATATCCTCGGTGGAGAAGGCGATCGCGAAGCCCTGCGTTTCAAACGCCAGACCCTGATCGATCGCGCATTCGCCGCCTTCGATCACCGCGTCGAGAATGCCCTTCAGCGCAAGCGGCGCGGCGGCGGCGAGCTGGTCGGCCATGGCATCGACGGTGGCGTCCAGTTCGTCCGCGGCGACCACGCGCGTCACGAGGCCGAGGCGTTCGGCGCGTGCGGCGTCGATCTGCTGGCCGAGCAGGCACAGCTCCAGCGCCGCGCCACGCCCAGTGAGACGGGTCAGTCGCTGCGTGCCGCCGAAGCCAGGAATCAGGCCGAGGCCGATTTCCGGCTGGCCGAAGCGTGCTTTCTCGCTCGCTACACGCAGATGGCAGGCCATCGCCAGCTCCATGCCACCGCCCAGCGCGTAGCCATGGATGCGCGCAATCACCGGCTTGCCGAGGCGTTCGACCGTAAGCATCAAGGTCTGTCCGGCGTGCGAAGCCGCCTGCGCCTGCACCGGCGTCCAGGCGGTCATTTCCGAGATGTCCGCGCCGGCCACGAAGGCCTTCTCGCCCGCACCGGACAGCACCACCACGCGCACGCCGTCGTCCTGCGCTGCCTGGCGAAACGCCAGCGTCAGCTCACCGATGGTCTCGCGGTTGAGTGCGTTCAGCTTGTCGGGGCGGTTGACGGTGATCGTGCGGACGGCGCCACGATCGGCGGTGGTGAGCGTACGAAAGGCCATGGCGGCTCCGGAGCGATGGGAATGGGGTGAACAGGTCTTAGGGAGCGGGATGGTAGCAGCAGGGGAACCTTTACCCCGCTCGTGGCGTCTGATGGCGAACGGGCGGGGCGCCTGCCGATGGTATTCTCCACGCACGCCCATGGTTCCGGGTTCACGGAGAACGGGATGTCACCCTTGCGTTTCCTGGTCATGTTCGCTGCCCTGTCGCTGCCGTTTGCGGCGGTGGGCGCGCAGTCGGCGTCGACGGCACCTGTGTCGGGCGCACCGGCGATCGACAAGACCAAGCTCTCCTATGCGATCGGCTACCAGATCGGTACGCAGTTCGCCAACAGCGCGCAGCCGGACGTGGATATCGCGGTGCTGGTGAAGGCGCTGCAGGACGGCTACGCGAAGCGTCCACCGGGCGTTTCCATCGACGTGATGCAGCAGCAGCTCGTCAACTTCGACGCAAAGGTGCAGCGCGATTCCGCGGTGGAGTTCCGCCGTGTCGCGGCGGCGAATGCGAAGCGCAGCGCCGACTTCCTCGCGCGCAATCGCACCCGGTCCGGGGTGGTCACGCTGCCGTCGGGCATCCAGTACGCCGTGCTCGCCAAGGGCAGCGGTCCACAGGCGCAGGTCACCAGTACCGTCGTGGTCAATTACCGCGGCGCGCTGATCGACGGCACGGAATTCGACAGCTCGTACGCGCACGGCAAGCCGGTGACCTTTACCGTGAACCGGGTCATCCCGGGCTGGCAGGACGTGATCCCGCGCATGCATGTCGGCGATCGCTGGAAGGTGGTCATCCCGCCCCAGCTGGCCTACGGCGAACGTGGCGAATTGCCGCGTATCGGCCCGAACGAGGCGCTCGTGTTCGAAATCGAGCTGATGGGCATCGTCCCGTAGTCGGCGGCGTGACCTTTGTCGGCGCTAGAATGACCGACGGTATGGTTATCGCCTCCTCCTCCCAGCTTCCTCTCTCACCCTGCACGGGTGTCTGCCGGCTTGATGCCCGGGGCCTGTGCATGGGCTGCCTGCGCACCGGCGACGAGATCGCGCGGTGGTCGACGATGGATGACGCGCAGAAGCTCTGGATCATGGACGAGATCCTGCCACGCCGGCAGGGCGCCTGATGGACGAGATGCTGGCGAGGCTCCGCGGTGCGCTGCTCCCGCTCGATGCGCCACCGGGGCCGCGTGGGTGGAACCACGCCGACATGGCCGAGCTGATCGGCAAGGGGCCGCGGCGTCCCGCTGCCGTCCTGATCGGTATCCGCGACGACCGCGAGCAGAACGTGCTGCTGACCCTGCGCACCGACACCTTGCAACAGCACGCGGGGCAGGTGGCGTTTCCTGGCGGGCGTGTCGAACCCGACGATGTGGATGTGGTCGCCGCCGCCTTGCGCGAAAGCCACGAGGAAATCGGACTCACGGCGGACAAGATCACGCCGCTCGGTTTCCTCGACGTCTTCGAGACGATCAGCGGCTATGCGGTGACGCCGGTCGTGGCGCGCGTGGCGGCGGATGCGCCGCTCCGGCCCGATCCCGGCGAAGTGGCCGAGGTCTTCGAAGTGCCGTTCTCCTTTTTCCTCGAACCCGCGAACCTGCGGCGCTACACGATGGAATTCCGCGGCCATGACCGCGACATGGTCGAGTTCCTCCATGCGGGTTACCGCATCTGGGGCGTCACGGCGGCCATCCTGTTCAACCTGCTCAAGCGGATGGGACACCCATGCTGATTTCGCGCACGCTGATCGATGCGGCTACGGCCGCGCACCTTCCTGCGCACGACGTCCTCTTTGTGGACGCGCGCTTCGATCTCAACCAGCCCGGCGGCCGCGATCCCGGCAAGGGCGATCAGGACTACGCGCTCTCGCATATCCCCGGTGCCGTGCGCGCCGACCTGGATCGCGATCTGGCGGACATGGGCACGCCGTCGAACGGCCGTGGACGCCATCCGCTGCCGGCGGCCTCCACGTTCTCTGCGTGGTTGGGACAGGCCGGATGGCGGCCCGATCTGCAGGTGGTGGTCTACGACGCGGCCGGTGGCTCGCTTGCGGCGGCACGCTTCTGGTGGCTGGCGCGCCTTGCCGGCATCGACAACGTCGCCGTGCTCGACGGTGGCTGGCCTGCGTGGCAAGCGGCAGGGTTCCCCACCGATAACGTCGTGCCCGTGCGCGAGCCGACGGCCGTGCACGTGACCTTCGATGCGGCGGGTACGGTAAGCGCCGACGAACTGGCGGAAGGCGTCGCCAGTGGGCGCCTGGTGCTCCTCGATGCGCGCGCTGCGCCACGCTTCCGTGGCGAGGTCGAGCCCCTCGATCCCGTCGCCGGCCATGTGCCCGGTGCGCGCAATCGACCGTTCGCCGACAACCTCGATACGGACGGCCGTTTCCGGTCGCCCGAGGATCTGCGTCGCGCCTTTCATCACGTCATCGGTCCGCACGAGCCGACCGACGTCGTGCATATGTGCGGCTCCGGTGTCACGGCGTGCCATAACCTGCTCGCGATGGAATATGCCGGGTTGTGCGGCTCCCGCCTTTACGCACCGTCGTGGAGCGGCTGGGTGAGCGATCCCTCGCGTGGCATCGCCACCGGCAACTGACTTCCCGCAGTCCTGTAGGAGCCGCTATAGCGGCGAGGGCAACTCGCCTCACGGCTAAACCGCTTCGTTGGCTTCTCGCCGCTATAGCGGCTCCCACAGGGTTAAGACAGGGGGACGGTGCGGCGTTCGCGCGCGCTGACTTGCGCGGCCTCGATCACGCGGATGACGTCTCGTGCTTCGCGCGCTTCCACGGGCAGCGGTGCCTCGCCGCGCAACGCCGCCGCAACGCCTTCGTAGAATGCGGTGTAGCGACCCGGCAGCGTGTCGATCATGGCGACGCTGCCGTCGGCGTCGGTGAAACGGCCAAACAGAGCCGGCGTGTCCTCGCCCCAGCCCGCGCTGCCGGGGCGGTGCCCTTCGCGCAAGGCGGCTTCCTGACCATCGATGCCGTACTTCACGAAACTGCCGCCGTCGCCGTGCAGCAGGAAGCGCGGTCCCGGATCGCGCACCAGCACCGAGGCGTGGAGCACGGCGCGCCGCCGCCCGTAGTCGAGCACGAGGTGGAAATAGTCGTCGGTCCTGGCGGAGGTGCGCTGTCGCGTCACGTCCGCGGTGATCGCCTGCGGCAGGCCGAACAACACGAGGGCCTGATCGATCAGATGCGCGCCCAGGTCGTAAAGCAGCCCTGAGCCAGGCGTCTCCGTTTCCCGCCAGCCTTGCTTGATCTCGGGGCGGAAGCGGTCGAAGTGCGCTTCGTAATAGGCGACCTCGCCGAGACGACCATCCTCGACAAGACGGCGCACGGTGAGGAAGTCGTTGTCCCATCGCCGATTGTGAAAAACCGACAACTGTCGATTCACGCGTGCCGCCAGCGCGATCAGTGCATCGGCTTCGGCGGCGTCGAGGGTGAACGGCTTGTCCACCACCACGTGCTTGCCCGCTTCCAGCGCCGCCCGCGCGAGCGTGGCGTGGCTGTCGTTGGGCGTGGCGATCACCACGAGTTCGATGGCGGGATCGGCGAGCAGTTCTTGAGGATTTTCGTAAGCGCGAGCCTCCGGAAAATCGCGCCGGATCTCCGCGACACGCCGGCTGCCGATGGCGGCCAGCCGCAGACCTTCGGCAGCGGCAATGAGCGGTGCATGGAAGACGGCGCCAGCCGTGCCATAGCCGATGAGGCCGGTGGGGATGGGATGCATGGTCGTTCCGCGTGGTGGCATGCGAGGAGGGTAACGCGGTCGGGCTGAGTGTTTCGTTTAGGATCCTGCGGTTCCCTTCCGCTACGGCATCCGCATGACTGCTTCCGATACGGCCGCGCCACCCGTTCGTCTGCCCCGGCAGATTCCGTACATCGTCGGCAACGAGGGCTGCGAGCGATTCAGTTTTTATGGCATGCGGAACATCCTCACGCCGTTTTTGCTTACGTCGCTGCTGATGTACCTGCCCGAGGCCGAACGGCCCGGCGCGGCAAAGGACGTGTTCCATACGTTCGTCATCGGCGTGTATTTCTTTCCTCTGCTCGGCGGTTGGCTGGCGGACCGCTGGATCGGCAAGTACCGCACGGTGCTCTGGCTGAGCCTGCTCTATTGCGTGGGGCACGCGTGCCTGGCGATCTTCGAGCACAGCGTGGCCGGCTTCTACACGGGGCTGGCGCTGATCGCGCTCGGGGCGGGCGGCATCAAACCTTGCGTGTCCGCCTTCGTGGGCGACCAGTTCGACGAGAGCAACCGCAAGCTCGCGAAAGTCGTCTTCGACGCGTTCTACTGGATGATCAACGTCGGCTCGTTCTTCGCGTCGTTGCTGATGCCGTATTTCCTGCGCCACTACGGTGCCGCGGTGGCTTTCGGCATTCCCGGCGTGCTGATGTTCGTGGCGACGGCCGTGTTCTGGAGCGGCCGCCGTCACTACGTGATGCTGCCGCCGACGCAGGGCGATCCGCATGGGTTCCTCAAAGTCGTACGCACGGCGCTGTTCGCGCAGGCACCGGGGCAGGGCAGGCCGGGCCTCGTCGTTGCATGCGTCGCCTTGGTGCTCGCCGTGGCTGCGTTTGCGCTGGTGCCGTCGCTCGGCGTGGTCGCCTCGTTCTGTCTTGCCTTCGTATGCGTGCTGGGCGGGCTGGGCGTCGGTGCGCGCATGCAGTTGGAGCGGGCGCGCGGCAGGCATCCCGACGATGCCATCGATGCCGTGGGCGCGGTGCTCCGCGTGCTGCTGGTCTTCGCGCTGGTGACACCGTTCTGGTCGCTGTTCGATCAAAAGGCGTCGACCTGGGTCTTGCAGGCCAACACGATGGCCGCACCGGACTGGCTGCACCCTGCGCAGATGCAGGCCGTCAATCCCGCCCTCGTGCTGCTGTTCATCCCGTTCAACAATCTCGTCGTCTTTCCGCTGCTGAGGCGTGCCGGCATCGAACCGACGGCGCTGCGTCGCATGACGACGGGCATCGTGCTGTCCGCGGTGGCGTGGGTCATCGTGGGGGCAATCCAGTTGGCGATCGACGGCGGCGACGCCGTGTCCATCGCCTGGCAACTCGTGCCGTACGCGTTCCTCACCATGGGCGAGGTGCTCGTCTCGGCCACCGGCCTCGAGTTCGCCTACAGCCAGGCACCCCCCTCGATGAAAGGCACGTTGATGAGCTTCTGGACGCTCAGCGTCACGGTGGGCAATCTCTGGGTGCTGCTGGCGAACGCGGGCGTGCGCAACGACGCCGTACTCTCCGGCATCGCCAGCACCGGCATCGGCAGCGCAGCGTTCCAGATGTTCTTCTTCGCCGCATTCGCGGCGCTGGCCGCCCTGGCCTTTGGCCTGTACGCACGGCGCTACCGCGAGGTCGACTACTATCGCCCGGCATGACGTTGCGTCGACGCGATCGCGTGGAGCATGCTTGCCATCGCCAAGGAGACACCCATGCCCACACCGAAACGCGCGTCGCCGGTTCCCGCGCCGCCGGCCCGTGAATGGCCCGGCAAGGTCGTGCTCGTGACCGGTGGCGCTCAAGGCATCGGCAAGGGCATCGCGCAGGCGGTGCTCGAAGCGGGCGGCAACGTGGTGATTGGTGATCTGGATGTCGAAGCAGGACACGCCTGTCTGGAGGAATGGAACGTTCCCGATCGTGCGATGTTCCGGCGTCTCGATGTCTCGCGGGAAGCGAACGTGAAGGCATTCGTGGCGGCGGCGGTACGTCGCTTCGGACGGATCGACGGTCTGGTCAACAACGCGGGCATCGCGGACCCGGAAACCGGGCCGCTGGACGCGCTGGATGCGTCGGAGTGGAAACGCCGCCTCGACACCAACCTCGGCGGTGTCTTCCTGTGCAGCAAGCACGCGTTGCCGTCGTTGAAGAAAAGCAACGGCGCGATCGTCAACATCGCCTCGTCGCGGGCACATCAGTCCGAGCCCGACACGGAAGCGTATGCCGCGAGCAAGGGTGGCATCGTGGCTTTGACCCACGCGCTCGCGATCAGTGCCGGTCCGGTGCGTGTCAACGCGATCAATCCAGGCTGGATTGCGGTGGATGACTGGAAGAAGCCGTCGGCGCGAAAGACGCCGAAACTGAGTGCGGCCGATCATGCGCAACACCCTGTGGGAAGAGTGGGCGTGCCGCCGGACATCGGCGCGCTCGCGGTCTTCCTCCTGTCGTCGCAAGCCGGCTTCATCACCGGTCAGAACATCACCGTGGATGGCGGCATGAGCCGCAAGATGCAGTATGTGTAGGTTCTATCGCTGCAACGGGATGGTAGTCATCTGCCCGGCATCGAACTGCCGACGGCCTTCGTCATAGTCCCACTGTTCGACCGTTGCAATGCCGTGATCGCGTTCGTGCCGAATGACGTGGAAGGAATTGCTGATCCCCTCGCGAATACGCGACGACACGGCGGTACCCGCCTGTACCGACCACAGAGGCCGAGCAAGCCGACGCGTCTCGTTATCGAGGGGCCGGACGTAGGGCAGGTGGATATGGCCGCCGAGCACGAGGTCGGCTCCCGCCTCGGCCCAGGCGACGATCGCTGGCTCACGGTGGATGAGCAGGTTGGCGATGTCTTTCTCGCGAATCACATGCACCGGCTGGTGCGTCACCACGATGCGCAGTTGATCGCGATCTGCCTGTCGCAGCCGCTCGCACACGCGCGCAATCTGCGCATCGGACACTTCGCCGTTCTTGTGCCGGGTGGCACGCACCGTGTTCACGCCGATGACCAGCAGGCGCGGGTCGGTGAAGATCGGTTCCAGGTCGGTGCCGAAGGCTCGACGATAGCCACCAAAGGGATCGAACGCCCGCGCGACGAGATTGAGCAGCGGCACGTCGTGATTGCCCGGTATGGCAAGCCAGGGCCGCTCGAGCGTATCGATGAAGTGTCGCGCGGCAGCGAACTGCGCACGGCGTGCGCGCTGGGTCACGTCGCCCGAGAGAATCACCAGTTCGGGCTGTAATGCGCGGATCGAAGTGCGTAATGCATCGACCACTTCCGCACGCTCGGTCCCGAAATGCGGATCGGAGATCTGGACGACCAGGCTCAACCCGGGTCCTCCCCCGGTTGACGTACGCGATCGGTGAGCAGACGAAGCGGGCGCGGGGCGGCGCGAAACACGATCGGCGGCTCGAGCCAGACGATCTCGCCGTCCACCGCCACCTTGATCGCATGATGGTGATGCTTCGGCTGTACGGTGATTTCGCGGAACGCGAAGCTCACTGCGTTCTCGGCTTCACCCAGCTTGCCCAGTGCGCCGCGAAGGATCAGTCCGAGCATCGTGAGTCTGCCGATCGGCTTCAGCACCAGACCCGCGAGCCATCCTTCGTTGCGATGCACGGCCTCGGCCTCGTCGAGCCCGATCTTTTCCAGTTGCAGTGCGTTGTTGCCCACGAACAACGTGGGCGTGCGAACTTGGCGAGTGCGCTCGCCGTCGCTCACTTCGATACGCAGCGGGCGATAGCCGCGCATCATGGTCGCCAGCCCGGACCACAGGGCCACGATGCGGTGCCGACCGAAGCGCTGCTTCCACGCCTCGCGATCTTCCAGTACCTGCGGGTAAAGGCCCAGGCTACCGTTCACGAGGAACACGCGGTCGTTGACCATGCCGATCTGCGTGTCGCACGGCGTCGCGCGCACCAGCGCCTCGGTCGCTTCCCGCGCGTCCAGCGGGATGCCATGCGTGCGGCCCACGAAGTTGAACGTGCCCTGCGGCAGCACCCCCATGACCAGATCGTCCGCCCAGGCCGCGGACGCGACGCAGTTGATCGTGCCGTCGCCACCCGCTGCGACCAGTGCGGCGCCGGTCGCCTTGGCGTGGGCCGCAGCGTCGCGGACCACGGTCACGATGTCTCGATCGCCGTCGATCAGGAAGAAGCGATAGGGGCGTCCGGCCGCGTCGAGGACGGCGGCAATCGTCTGCCGAGCCTCCTCAGCGGACTGCTTGCCGGACCCGGCGTTCATGACGATGGCGAAGGAGGATGCGTGGCTCATGCGTCACAAGGAACCATTCGCGCCGTCATGCCCGCATGAAATTACGTCGTAGCGCGGCGTCCCTCGCGCAGGCGGACGTACTCCGCGCTGCCGGCACAGAGCGTGACCCAGGCGAGGCCAGTCGCGTAGCCGGCCATCACGTCGCTGAAATAATGCACCTGAAGCAGGATGCGGCTGATGCCCACCAGCGTGATCATGGCGACCGCTGCGACCACGATCGCGCGATGCCACCGGGGCGGTGCCAGCACCAGCAATACGTAAGCGAGCATGCCGTAGAAGACCATCGATCCCGAGGCGTGCCCGCTGGGGAAGCTGTAGCTGCGTTCGATGATGAAGCCGTGATCGTGCAGCGGCCTTTCGCGCTGGAACCAGGCCTTCAATGCGCTATTGATGAGCGCCGTACCTACCAACGCCGCGATCCACATCGCGGCGAGCCGGACGTGGCGCCGCCAAAGAAGAGCCACGAAAACGATCAGCGTGGCGACGCCGACCACGAGGGGATCGCCGGCATGCGTGAGCAGCGCGATCACCCGCAACGCCGGGAGCGGCATGTTGGAACGGAGATCCTGCGCGAGCGCGGCATCGAAGACGGTAAGACCGGCCGCTTCGCGTACCTCGACCGCGATCGCTGCGGCGATCGTCAGGGTGGCGACCACCACCGCGATCACGGTCACCGGTCGAAGCAGGCGGCGCGCAGCGGCATCCTGGCCCTCGCGGCGCCGCACGGCGCGTCGCCAGGCGAGGTCGGTGCCGACGAGTGCCAGCGCCAGCAGCACCGCCCAGATCGACAGCGCATGCCGGCTGATCCACTCCGCGTCCATTCCGTTCGCTCCTCGTCTCGTGGCAGGATCGGCCATGTTGCCACGCCGCGCGCCGCGGCTCGATAAGGGGACTTCCGATGAAAAGCTCGCCGGCCCGCGCGGCCCTGCTGTTTGCCTTCCTCGCCGTGGGCGCTGCGGCGGCCCATGCGGACGACGCGCCGCTGGCGCACCGCATCGTGCGTGTGACCCTCGACGGTGCGGTCGACAAGGGCACGTCCGGACGTTTGCTGCTGTTCGCGATGCCGGCGGCCGACGCCAAGGACGGCAAGATCGATGCCGTGGACACCAATCCGTTCCAGCCTAAGGCGGTGTCCGTGGCGGCACGCGAGGTGAGCTGGATCGCGCCCGGCCAGTCGGTCGACCTGGACGCGGACGGCGAGGCCTTCCCGGCCGGGTTCTCCGCCTTGCCGCCGGGCGATTACCTGTTCCAGGCCGTGCTCGACGTCAATCACGACTACAACTACAGCGGCCGTCACGCGGGCGACCTCGTCAGCGAGGTGACGCCGGTGAAGCTGTCGCCCGGCGCGAGCGTGCCGACGATCAAGCTCAGCAAGAGCGTGCCGGCCAAGGATCCCTGGGTGCTCCCGCCCTCCGTGCCGCAGGTCCTTCGCGACGCGCTTCCCGAGGCGCGCCAGCATGCCCATGCAGAGGTGCTGGAAAGTCCGTTGCTCACCGCGTTTGCCGGCCGTCCGCTCTCGATCCGCGCCTGGGTGGTCACGCCGCCCGGCTACGATGCCAACGGCAGCACGCGCTATCCCACGGTGTATCTGACTCACGGCTTCGGCGGCGGCTTCGACCGCTTCGCTCCCACCATGACGTACCTGTGGACGGCGATGGCGAAGAAAGATATCCCGCCGATGATCTGGGTGCTGCTCGACGAGTCCGGCCCGACGGGCACGCACGAATTCGCCGATTCGGTGAACAACGGGCCCTGGGGCCAGGCACTGACCACCGAGTACATCCCCTGGCTGGAAGGCCGCTACCGGATGGATGCCAAGCCGAGCGGTCGTTTCCTCAACGGGCATTCCTCGGGTGGCTGGGCCACGCTGTGGTTGCAGACCCGCTACCCGACGATCTTCGGCGGTACCTGGTCCACGTCGCCCGATCCGAGCGACTTCCGCGATTTCACTGGCATCGACATCTACGCGCCGAACGCGAACGCCTATAAGAAACCCGACGGCTCGGCCAATCCACTGGTCCGCGACAAGGGCAAGGTCATCGCCACCTTCGAGACGTTCGCCAAGCTCGAACGCGTGCTCGGGCCTTACGGCGGTCAGCTCGCGTCGTTCGAGTGGGTGTTCTCGCCGCGTGGCAAGGATGGTCGCCCGCAGCCGATGTTCAACCGGGATACCGGCGCGGTCGATCCCGACGTGGCGGCGTACTGGCGTGCGCACTACGACATCGCGCAGCGGCTGCGCACGCAGTGGCCGGCGTTGAAACCCGACCTCGACGGCAAGATCCATCTGTTCGTCGGCACCGCCGATACCTTCTACCTCGATGGTTCCGCGCGATTGCTGAAAGAAACCCTCGACGGTCTGCACGCCAAGAGCGACATCCAGTTCTTCCCCGGCAAGACGCACTTCGATCTCTATACCGAGGGTGACGACCGCCAGGCTCTGCTCAAGAAGATCGCCTGGGCGATGTACGGCGTGGCACGGCCGGGGCAGGGCAAATAAACCACCTATCCGTGGGGCCTTCTTCATGACGGAGGCCCCGTGGTTTCGACCATCGTCCAGAGGCACTCGGGCGGCACCTCACGTACTCTCAGACGGTCCCACCCGAAGGCCTGAGCATGGACTACGAAACCGCGTGGCGGCGTTCCGTCGATGAACCCGAAGCATTCTGGGGCGAGCAGGCGCGGCTGATCCATTGGGACACGCCGCCGCAGCGCATCCTCGACGACAGCGAGCCGCCGTTTCGCCGCTGGTTCGTCGGAGGCACCACCAACCTCTGCCATAACGCCATCGATCGTCACCTCGATGCCCGCCCCGATCAGCTCGCCATCGTAGCGGTGTCGACCGAAACCGGGATCACTCGCGAGATCACCTACCGCGAGCTGC
>Ga0209674_100590_pt1 | contig 13961 bp, 17 predicted proteins | sample AraplaCvi_mMS_r2_FD_184279 | JGI IMG/M metagenome (GOLD analysis project Ga0209674, IMG submission 184279) | Arabidopsis root microbial communities from North Carolina, USA - plate scrape CL_Cvi_mMS_r2 (SPAdes) (version 2) | ecosystem: Host-associated > Plants > Roots > Endosphere | place: USA... | reverse complement strand
ACCGAATTGGATGTGCCCGTGCGGTCCGGATCTTCCAACGTCGTCGGCGTGTTCCATCGCGCGACGCTATATCGATACCGGGCAATTCATCTCGCGCGTTCGCACCGTAGCCGGTTCACGCGTCGACGTGACAGCACGATGGGGAGGTTAAGCATATGAGCGATCATCAAGCCGTACTCGATCTGGCGCACAAATAGCCGCGCACTGTTCGTTAAAGCATAAATTGGCCACACCGTTAAAGCATAACTTGTCCGAGACCGCCAAGCGCGGGAGGCGGCGACATGAGTCTTCAAAGTGCACTTTCTGGGGCAGGCGCGTGGGGGAGTCGATTCTGACCCGGAAGAACTTCCAGTGACGGAGCGCCCGGCCGGGGAATACGCTACTTAGGCTTGCATCTGGCTGCCGACCGGAGCGCCGACCCACGCAAGCTCTCCACGACCGAAAGACCATGGTTTCACTGTCTCTAACAGAACGAGGAGATTTGCCATGAAACCATGTCTTTGCGATTTTTTTGCTGTTCCTCGCCGCCCTCACACTGCCGTCGTTGGCGCGCGCTGGCTGTCCAATGGGCTCGAAGGGTTGGAACGCGGCGCCGACGTACCCCGACGCGCATCCGACGCCAGCAACGGGCCACTAGATAGGCCATCCCCTACACGCGGCGGTTCTCGCCGCCGATGCCGGCCAAGGCGCCGTCCGTGCAATCTGTGAGCACCCCGTGAGTCAGGAACAAACCGACCGGACGTCCGGCATTGCCGACATCACAAGGTCAGTCGGAACCGACGAACCGGGGCATTCTTCATGGTGGGGCTTTCATCCCCGAGAGCCTCAACCCTTCGCGCCTGAGTATCAGGCGCTGTTTTTTGAGGAGCGGCGGCCATGCTCGAAGTTCACCCCAAGCCCGACGGTTTCACGGTGTATGACACCGACGCCGGCGAGGCCTTGATCAAGTTCGTCAGTCGCGCGGAAGCGGACGAGATGATCGCTACGCTCCAAATCGCGGATGTGCATGCCTTGCTGCAACAGTGGGCACCTAGTGCGGTGCCGCAGGCATACTGACGGTTCCAATCGGGGGCAATCGTCGCTCAGTTGGTTCAGCCGAATGGCAGCTGATAAATCGGTCAAGGCGGACGGCTTCGCGCAGTCGGCTTCCGACCCGTTGCTGCCGGTCAGGAGCGTCAGCTTTGCGGAAGCCTATTTTCCGGGAGTGACTGCGGGCGCCTGGAAATGCGAGTGGGTCCAATGCGTGAGGTGCGTCCCTCCGGACAACCACCACATGCATCTCACGCGCGTGGCTCTTGGCTTGGGCCCAAGATGAACCACTCGTCCATCCGACGTCGATCTGCTCGGAGCGCAAACTGTCATTTTGACGCATGACTGCCAGCGAATTTCGTCGAATAGATGAGTAACACGCGCAGTCGGGAGGGCCCGTATATCCCCGCGGATTGTGATGGATAAAACATAGCACCTCGAATAAAAAGGTTTGCATGGCAGCAAAGCGTCGATGCCGACTCCGGGGACATCGGGTAAAGAGTTGATCTCGTGTAGGATTAGGGAGGAAGAAGGGGGCACGTGGAAGCTGAACATCCAGTGCGTATTGCCGAATCAAGGCACTACTGAAGCGTTAGGTGCTAAACGTATGCAAGTCTGGACTTCACCAGCAGAAATTGTTACAGAGTTCGGCATTGAACAGCATCTCTCTGACCCCGATAGCTTGCGCACTGAACTGCGCAAGATAGTCACTGCACTTCACCCGGATAAGAATGAGGGTGCCTTTGCTTCTGACGAGGATAAGACAAAGTTTTTGAAAGCTCAGAGCGCCATAGATTTTCTAGAAATTCACTCTCGCTCTGCGATGGCGATGATACCTGTATCGCAATTACCGGCGATTGTGTCCGCCTTTGCTCAAGCATTAGCTGTGCGTACTCCTGGCGAAATACAGTCCTTGCAGGCGTCCTTTCTAGTCGATGCGCACACACGCATATCACGCAAATTTCTTCTGCCAAAGATCGGCTCTGGAGTATTCGCAGCTGTGACTGGTTTTCTAGTCGCCTTCCCAGATAAGTTTGCAAACAACCCAATCCTTGGCCCAATACTTCAAGAAAGATCGACGCAGATCATCTTGTTTTGTCTACTCTTCTACAGTGCCATTGGCTTTGCATTTGTTTGGTACAAAGAAAAACTCGCCGAGTCACGAGCCGAGTACCTTATGTCGGAGTCCGCGCTCAAGCACCTCTTCGAAATATTGGCGGGCATGGGGAAGCTAGAAGGTAATCGCAAGAGGATAAGCTCTGGCCAGATTCTCGACGTAGTGGCAGAACTTGCCGGTCATTCACGCTATAGGCAACACCAGCCTCTCTCCGCTTTCATTCGCTCGCGGCTCGATCTTGCAACTATTGAGAAAGCAGCGTCGCTCCAGACCCAGCGCCTCGTCGAAAGGAAGGTTTTGAGCAAGGTTGAGACACCATCAATTGAAACTTGGTATGAGATGCATGCCACTGCGTAAATATTCACACCTAACCACACGCTCCAGCCGACGGCCTTCGGCCGCGGCTGAGCTCCAGCGTTATGCATCCCCAAGCCATTTTGAACGGCAGCTTTGCGGCGTCAATCTGACGTAGCTGACCGTCTCTTCTTGGCCGATCACAGCCCTTGCAGGCTCGATGCCCGCCGGGCAAGCTGCTACAGGCAGAGACCGCCACCCAAGTCAGACGCTGGCACGGCGCCACACTTATTGAGACGCCTACGCGAAGATCCACATCAGTACGGTGCAACCGTCGTGTTCTCTCGCCTCGATGGTCAGAAAAGTGCTTAGACGAGGGCATCGCTTTCCAACCAGGCTCTGATTGACAATGAACTGGAAATTCGTTGGTGGGATTTCAAGCCTTCTGGTCGCCACGGCGCTGATCCTTTTTGGGGCGAGCTTAATCACACAGCGCGATAGGCAAGCCCGGCTGATGCGGGAGACCGGGCAAAACGTATTTCTTCCCCTAGCAACTGGCTTTGGATCAATCGCTGGACTGCCCAGGGACCCAGAACTTCATTGCATCACCCTTCCAACCGGCATACGTCTATCCCCTCAGCCGACGAGCAAGGAATGGATGGATCTCCGCTATGGTCAATTCTCCGACTGGACGGTCATCAGCAACCGCATGAAGCCTGGTGACGATGTCTATGCGTACGGCAACATCACCCACCCGCCGCCAGGCGTAACCAGTTTCACGGGCCTTGGCGGCGGATATGTGGCATTGCGAGGATGGTGCCTAATCGGCAAGTTCGGTACTTGGATTGAATGATCTTCGTGTCTACTTGTGGCCGCATCCCTAACAGGAGATCAGGCAGTGGATTTTGGACAGGAAGAGTGGGCTAACGCTACAAAACACACCTACGAAATCTCGGTGTTGAAGCCAGGGGACATCATCCTTTCAACAAGCCCTGGGAAGGAAAGTCAGGTAATTAAGAAGTTTACAAAGAGTCCCTATTCCCACGCCATGCTTTACGCAGATAAGACCATCGTCCACGCGGATATCAACGGGGTCTTCACAACCAATCCTCAGCGCCGCCTTTTCCCGGACGGTACATCGCTCGTACTACGTCTTCGAAATGGCAACGCTGCCACTGGGTTCGCAGCCTGCCAGTTCGCACTAAATCTGGCTGGATCATCGTATTCGATCCCCGCAGCCGTGAAGTCCTACTCTTTACGGAAGACGGTGCTCCAGTCGGAAAGCAGCACACAGTTCTGCTCGCGACTTGTGGCACAGGCATACGCTCATGCTGGAGTCCCCCTGGTCAAGAATCCCGACTTCTGCTTTCCCGGTGATTTTGCCAATACCGATCTTTTGGAGGTTGTCTCAGGGGCGACACGCCAGGCTGTACCGGCTGAGCTAGACCTAGCGGCGACACCAGACACCGTCAGAATTCATCAGGACCACACCTATGCATGGCTCCGCCCTCTTTGCGATCTCATCGAAGATGCTGGTTTTGCCAGGCCCGACAACATCGCCGACGCACTGCAATCCATCATCGCCCATCCGCAGTTCGACGCCGACGCATGTCAGCTCCTGATAGCAAGTGAATATCTGACCGATTACAACCTGGACAGAATTCCCAATCCCCATCGATATGACCTTAGAGCTTTTGAGTCGATTCTTCTCGCCCGTCCTAGGGAGGCAGCGCACATCCTCGCAACCGAGTACGACATTGCAGCCGACATCATGAGACAAGCACTGTCTCAATACCCGCAGTACGATAAAGTGCAGCTGCGTTCCTTCCGTCTGTTGGCAGATATGCACAGGAACAGGTTGATTCAGTCAGAAGGAAGAATTCACGACATTCACGTGCTCGCGACACGGTTCAATCACACCCCCCTCGCTCTGAAGTCTGCCAGTAGTTTGGCGGGTGTAAGAACCTTTCTGACGGCCAACCAGCCCAGACAGTGATGAGGCTTGCTACTCACCGGGCGAGGTGACGTCGCCTTCATCGCGCTGTACAAGGGAGTCGGCCAAAATTGGGGCGAATGAATCTCAATATTTTCGCCCGACACCACTGCTCAAGATGTAGCCGTTGATATTGCTAGTGCCCTGGTCAGATAGCTCCGGTAATCGGAGAGTCGTTCATATGCCGGACCAGATGTGGCACGAAGCAGATCATCTGTCCTCCTGACGGCGACGGGAATGGAAGTCCATTTACCATCAAGCACCGTCTGGGCAAGGAGACGGCTACGAATCAGATGTTCAACTTCTGCGCGATGCGCTGGATTCAGCAGCAGCGGGGAGTGTGCATGGATGAGTCGCCTGCCAAAATGGCGCAGCCGTTCATCCCCTAGACTTTCGACGATTTGCACGCGGGCTGGCCAGTTGACGATATGGAACTGCTCCATCAGCCGTTCATCGTCGCGGCTGATGAAGGTGTCATAGAGCCTTTCCTCCATGAAGGGGGATGCTTGTCGCTCTGCCCTTGTTTCGGTCAGAGCCTTAACTAGACGGGCATGTAGCCCTTTATCTGCCTTGAACCGCCTCGCTATATGGATGATTTCGCTGTCCGACTGCCCGCCTTTTACTTCGTCTGGTGCATCCTCCAGCGAAGCAACCATTGGCGCGGCATTTGTTCGAATACGTCGAACGCGCTTTGGACTTTGACTGACAAACTCTAGCAACTGTGGGTCCGACAGAGATGCCAGCCAGTCAATGTTGACGCGGAGATCTAGGCCTATCGATACATTGTCCTGCGACGGGTCCTTGCCGAAAGTCGCGACTATGTAGTGATAAGGGCGGTTGTAATAGAACTCAGTTAGGACGAACGCGTCTTCGTCCTCTAGAAATGCAGAAACGCTTGCCTTCTTGGAGAACCGGACGAAGCGGTTCCAGCAATCGGGCGCGCTTTCACGAGCACATTTGGCCAAATGGATGGTGGCTAGAACATCTCCCAGAGCGTTGTGAGCGAGATGGCCCGGAAAGCCATTGCGCCCCGCCACATCTTCTAGTCGGAAAATCGCGTTGCCGCGCGCGTCTCTAGGGACATTAATGCTGCCTGGCTCAAACACCGAAGCCGCCTGCAGTAAGTGCATGACATCAGCCCTGCAATTGCCATTGGTATTGCTGAGATAGGGCGGATGAAGTGTTTGAAAGAGCGCTTGCCTCAGAAGGTGCTCGTCGAAATTCAGGGAGTTGTATCCCACGAAAATGGCCGGCGACCATTCAAGGAGTGTCGCCCTGACTTGCCGCATCATCTCGTAGTGTGATGGAAGGTCCGGGCTGATTATCTCGCCGATTGTCATCCCGTTCACCCGCAGGGCCTCGGGGTGGGGGATGACATGCGGTTGCAAGCGTGCCCGTATCTCGATGCGTCCAGTTTCGTTGAGGTCTGCATTCGTCCGGATTGCAGCGAACTGGAGAATCTGGTCGAAATCAGTGGCGAGGCCAGTTGTTTCTGTGTCGTAAAAGACAAAACTCATCGCTGCGCTCCATGCTGCTTGGACAGGCTTATTCTTTGCTGGCAAGTCCAATTAGACGGTTCTGGATAGCAGCGGTGCTGACCTTAAATCGCTTTGCCACAGCAGGAATCGCCGATTCGTCGTCCAGTTCTGATTCTGCCGCCAGCGCCTCCTTGACCCATTCTTGTGGCATAAGAAGTTGAGCGGCGAAGGCATTGGCTTCAATTTCCATAGCGTCGGTACCCGTTGCGGACACCGAATCTCGATTCATGGTGAATGCCTTATCGACATGCACCTGCTCGGTTATGTAGTCGCGATGTAGTACGAGGTGAGCAATTTCATGAGCGATGGTGAAACGCTGCCGGTTTGGGTGGTGCAGCGCATTCACCCCGATAATGGGTTTTCCATCTTTCACGTAAGCCATGCCCGAAAGTTCATCATCGAGCGGCGCGTACTGCACTATTGCGCCCAAGCCCTTGGCAATTTTTTCGACTGGTACTGGTGCCGCGGTGATGGCGAACTCACCCAATATTCGGGTGGCTTCTGCTATCGCCCGTGGCTTGTCATAGGAGGTATTCACGTTTTCTCCGTCTTGGCTTGTGTCGTGGGGACAGAGCCGATGAGCCGTTCAATCTGAGATTTCTGCTCTTGCGTCAACTGCGAGCCGGACATCTGAAAAGATTCCACCGGTGCGTTCTGCATCTTCGGCAGCAGGCTCGCAGCGCTGTCCAATTTCAGGGCTTCTGCAATCTGGCAAATCTGGTGGACGAGCACTCGTTGCCTTCCGACCTCGATATTGGCAAGTGCGGCTCTAGACATGCCTATCAACTGGGCCACCTGCGCTTGCTTCAGTCCCTGCTGACCCCGGCGGGCCGCGATCATGCCGCCCAACTCCTCATAGAACTGTTTCTCGTTCATAGGCGCATGCTCGTGAAAATAGGGTGCATGTGTCAACCACAAGCACAAAAAGTGCTTGTCAAGCACACAAATAAATATATAAAAGTTTGCTATTGACACAAATCAGTCGGCCGTGCGTTCATATCTCCAACCCGAGGTGGCCTCGGACCTGAATCTTTGGAGCGAAAAAAATGAACGACCTTCATACCCATCCGCCCCACCCGGGAAAAGGTTCCTTCACGGCCGTGGTCAATGAGCGCACGGTAAATTTCGAGGGTCCGATGCCCTTGGGGGAGCAGATCCTGGCACTGGCCGGTTATGAACCGGCCGATGAATACGTCCTCATCGAGGAGGCAAGCGTCGGCTCGCGGCTGATTAGCCTTGATGAAGCGGTGAACTTGAACCGCGATATTCCTGCACGCTTCTTTGCATTTCGCAGCGGCGAGGTCTTCATGTTTACGGTGAACACCCACGGCTACCAGTGGGGTCGGTCGGATATTCGCGAGGATGAGCTGCGTGAAATCGCCCGCGTCTCAGCATCCGATGTGCTGGTACTGCTGCACGGCGATGCACCACCGGAAGTCATCGCTGAGGGGCAGGTCGTCTCCCTTAGCCCTCGAGGTACGGAGCACTTCCGTACGGAAAGCCGGCTCATCACCGTTTTCATTGACAAGGTACCCAAGGAAGTCGCCCGTGGGGTGTATACCACCGAGCAGTTGATCACCTTGCTGGACGTAGAGCCGGGATATCTCCTGAATCTGCAGCGTGATGGCGGGCTCGAGACGCTGAAACCCGGCCAAAAGACCCGGGTTGAACCGGGTATGCAGTTCTTTAGCCAGGCCCCCGGTGGGGCATCTTCCTAATGGATGCAAATGCCGAACTCGACACGCTCAAGCCCATATGTCCCGGCGCGACACTTTGGTCGGAAGGAGGGCAGGCAGTCGCCTACCTACCCTCCTTTCGATTTCAGACCAGCGAAGGTGAGCGGACGATGGACTTGTTGCTCGTCCCGTTCGCGCACTCTGGGTACTCAACCAGGCTGTTTTTCCGGGAGGTGCCGCTACAAGGGGGGCTTCAATGGACGCAGCACATGGTCTGCGGACAAACATGGTGGACGCGCTCTTGGAACGGGGTGCCAGCAACCCTTCTGTGGCTCCAAATTTTGGGCGCTCATCTGAGATCTGTGCCATGAGGGTTCGGTTCAAGATTCCGGTTCGGCTCCTCGCCGAGATCCGGGAAGATCTACGTCGGCCCCATCGTTTCGCGCATGAACGGGTAGGGTTCATTGTTGCCGGTTTAGCCAGCTACACGGACGGTGTACTGGTGTTGGCTCGGGCGTATCGGCCAGTCGATGACGGCGACTACCTTCATGCCCCCAGCGTCGGCGCAATGATGGGCCCCGACGCTATCCGGAAGGCGCAGGAGTTCGCGCTATTTAAGGGAGAGGCCATCTTCCACGTCCATTCGCATGGAGGCTCCGGGTTGCCAGGCTTCAGTGGAGTCGACCTGCGGGAGAACGCCAAGTTTGTACCTGATTTTCTGAAAGTCGCGCCGCAGTACATTCATGGCGCCATCGTTTTGAGCGATGACAGTGCGACTGGACAGTTCTGGCAGTCCAGAAGCGGTAGGCCTGAAACCATCGATGGCTTTGTGGAAGTGGGTAGTCCGCTCCGGAAATGGGGGCGTCATGGACAGGTTTGAGCGACAGAGCTTTCTTGGGCCAAATAGCACCAAGGTATTGCGCAACTCGACCGTCGGGCTCATCGGTCTTGGTGGCGGCGGATCGCATGAGGTGCAGCAAATGGCGCACCTCGGGGTTGGGGGGTATGTCCTCGTCGACCCGGACACCATTGACTGGACAAATACCAACAGGCTGGTTGGTGGCACGCTTGGTGATGTCGAATGTAAACGGCCCAAGGTCCACATTGCCGAACGCGTCATTCGCGGACTACAGCCCGATGCGCGTATCAAGGTGGTACAGGGGTGCTGGGAAACAGAGCTCGAAGAGTTGAAGAGGTGCGACATCATCCTTGGCGCGGTCGACTCCTATGTTGCACGCGACCAGATTGAGCGATTCTGCAGGCGTTTTCTCATTCCCTACATCGATATCGGCATGGATGTTCTGGCACTTGGTGATGACCAGGGATATCTGATTTCGGGTCAGGTAATCCTGTCATCTCCTGGCGGACCATGCCTTTGGTGCTGCGGGTTTCTTGATGAGGAAAAGTTGAGTAAAGAGGCTGCGAAATACGGCGGAGCCGGCGGGCGTCCGCAAGTCGTCTGGCCAAATGGTGTGCTTGCATCAACGGCGGTGGGCTTGCTAGTCCAACTGATTTGTCCGTGGCATTCCAGGACTACGGACTTCACCTATCTGGTTTATGACGGCAACCGTGGAACAGTTACGCCCAGTCCATGGATGGCCGCACTTCAGAATCGGAGCTGCCCCCACTTCCCGGCATCCGAGGTCGGCGATCCCGGGTTCGACGTTCGAACGCTCAATGCAAAGAGAACAGCGAAAGGGCCTTCCAACAGCATCGGATCACCACCATCCGCTGCCACTCGGCCCATCTGGTGGCGGCGCATGTTGTCCTTCGAGAGAAAGTGATGCGCCCGACGGCTCTCAGTTTTAGAAGCAACGAAGCATTTAGGAGGACGAACGATGGCGCTCTACAAATATGCTCAGAGGTTGGCTCAGTCGCAGGATGCGGCGTTTGACTCGGTTCATGCTCCTGGTGCAGCGGCCCAGCATCCGGGCATCTATAGGTGCACAAACTGCGGAGATGAAATCGCGATTGCTGGCGGGCATATCCTCCCGCCGCAGAATCACCGGCAGCACAATCCGATGAAAGGCCCAATCAACTGGCAGCTCTTGGTCTATCCGGTGCAAGAACGGTAATCAATTTGTACCAATCCCCCCGCGACGTCCCCCGGAGTCCAATTCCTCACCTGAAGGAGATTGGACGTGAAGTTAGAGGATCTGCATGTGACTAGAAAAGAAGTTCTATCTGTTGAGACGAAGACGAAACTTGATTCCTTGGCGGACAAAAAGGTCAAGCACTGGAGACTCGCGGTCCCGTTTGTCTTCATCGCTGCTGCGTTCTATGCGCAGGGTCGTGCTTATCACGAAGGGTTTCTCAACGCGTTCGGTATCGATAACTCCTTGTTGCCCACAACGACCACTGATATATATTGGGATGCCATGAACGGATGGGCTTACAGCATCGGCAAAGGTGTGCCGGCGCTCATCGCGGCATATCCGCACTACCTAGGAAAAATACTGCTACCCCTCGGAGCGCTAGCGCTCATCACTGGAGTCATCACTTGGGCAGAGACCCGCGGCTGGATTGAGCGCGCGCGAAAGCGCTTTTCTGCGAGCTCTCCGAAGAATGGACGGCCTTCGTTTGTCGCGTACGGCATCAACATGGGCATCTGGGTCGTCTCATTTCCCGCAGTGCTGATTGTTGCGATGTATGTCATCGCACTTGTGCTCATTCTTCTGGTCTTATCGTTCGATCGCGTGGGTTCTAATGTGGCACGAGATTACTGCCAGCGCGCAGCGGCTTCCTTCTCGCTCGTCCATTACGCGAGCGATCAGACCGGCGAATCGCTCGCTAAGGATCTATCGACCGGACGACTTCTCACCTGCAGTTCCGATGAGTGCGTTCTAGTGCGCGACGGTAGAGGATTCACGATCGCTAAGTCGGCCTTCCGAAAGACCGATGGCGCGTCGGGTACAGCCTTCTTGGCGGCCAAAGATGCTAAGGTGCTATCAGATCATCTGGCCGTAGTCAGGCCCGAAGATCAGCTTTGCTTTATTCCCGGGGTGTCGCCGAACGCAGCCGTGCCTAAGAATTAATCTAAAGCAAGTGTGAGTAAGAGGCAGCCAAACCGGCTGCTAGTACCGACATGCGCCTGGCGGTCCCTATCGACGAAGTCGCGATTCAGCGCATCGGCACACTTTGCGTAGTTGTTAGAGCCTCGCAAGCTCGGAAGTCCGGCGGCTATGGGATAGCGGTCGGAGACGGTCCGGTGCAGCCGTTCGGCCTCTGGGAGCGGATCCGAATCAGCGAAATCATGGAGTTCGAGAGCCCGCCCGGCAAGGAGCTGGCGCCACCAAGGAAACCTGTAGAGATGTGGGGCTCGCACTTCTCTTCGGGCCACCCACACGCTGCGCCCGTAGGCGGTGGCTGAGCTTTGGCTTCGACGGGGAGCTCTTGGTCGGATGCGGACCAAAACCACACATAGGTCAAACTACCTCACGAAGCACGTCAGAGAGAACAGCCCCTGGGTCGTGTGTACCTGCGCTTGCAAGCGCCTGGTTCACGATTGTCCACTCGTCAATCTCCCTTTCCCTGACATAGCGGTCAAAGGCGTTGTAGATCGCGTAATAGGCAAACCGGGCTGCCTCGGGAAGGACGAGATCATCATCCTGTAGGGCAGCAAGAGGCTCCAGGTAACGTTGGCCAACGTCTGCTGCATCCGTTCCCGCACGGGCCGCGGCCAGCGCCTCGCGAGGAAGCCCACAGTCCAAAATTTGGATGCTCCCGGCTACTGACTCTTGATAGGCCACGCGGCAATCGTCTGGGAAATTCGATTCCCAAACTCGCAAAGCGCGCTCACAAAGCTGGATACATGCCGCTCGCTTTTTAGCGCCGTCTAGGGCAAGGAACAGCTCGGTAGCCTCGGGCACTGATCGCTCCTGTAAATCTGATGACGGCATGTCCGCTGCGGGTGGCGGACATGCCTACCTGCGCAACGGCAACTTATAGCCTGACGACACCTGCGGCCTTAGAGCTCGAGCAAGGCTACACCGCTTAAAGATAGCGATCGAGCAAGGTGCGAATCATCCGGCGAAGCCAGAGTTGATGGAGCCAAGGTAGGCGACCACGTCGTCCGTGCGTTCCTGACGGACCAGGTCAAAGGCTGTGCGATGCTCGAAGGCCGCGAGTGGTTCGTTCATAAGCCAGGCGATAGCGGTATCTCTATTGCCGAAAGCGGCTTCTGCGGCCGAAATCACGCGTACAAGTTGGCGCAGGAAGTTCTGGATCTTGGCTCCCTGCGGGCGCACGCGTAGCGAATTGCGGTGGACATGAGCGGACTGAGCTAGATCCTCGATCTTCAGGGAGAGTCGTTGAGCGACTTTCTGTGGGGAGAGGAAGGGGCTTGTGGGAGTGTCAAGGAAGGCGGAGATGGCGAGTGCGTTCATGGGCACGGCTTCTGCTAGATATGCGAACATTATATGCATAGTACGCGCACATTTGATGGCGCTGACAGCTGGACTATTCGCCGGTCGATCACCCACCCATGAGATGAGGAAAACCTGTCGCCTGAGCGACCTGGTCCGAAGGCCGGACACGTGGTGAGTTCACGAGCAACTCAGCGATCAAGTCATCAATTAATTGGAAATTTCGCGGCCTTTGCTGCCTCCGCGATTGCACTGGCTGCTTTCGCGGTCACTCCGTTTTCGGCAGCCTGGTCAAATCCAGGTGCGCACCAACAACGCAATGCCGGTTTGCCTACGAGGGGAGTCCTTATCGGCCGATTCTAGGGCCTCGCAAGCTTGGACGACCTTTCAGCGTCGAACCGACTAGCCGCTGAGCTACGCCATCTAGAGATGCGAATTCCGCATCATGCATACGATACAAAAATATAATCAAATCAGTGGGTTATAGTTGACATCCTGGTGTCGACCATGTAAGGCTATCCGGTAAGGGGCCGTCCAACCAGGCGAGGGTTTGTGTGGTTCGGGTAGGCCTCGTCCAATCCTGCTGCGTCCGGATAGAGCCGGACTAGAGGGCGTCGACCGATGCGAGCTGGCTCCGCGGATCAGATGAACTTGGACCTCTATCTGCCCCGGGCACCGATCCTGGGTGGCGCAGATATCGCGCGCATCATGGGATTTCCTACGACCGAGGCGCTCTATAAGGCGCGGCAGGCAGGTCGCCTGCCCATTGAGCTATTCCAGTTACCCGGTCGTCGCGGATGGTTTGCCGCCACGCAGTCGGTGCGCGAATGGTTGCAGTCTTCGCTGAAGCCGGCGGCAAGCAGGCCGGAGTCACGGCAAGAGGAGGTGCCCATGGACTAATAGGGGCCCTGAAAAAGAAAAACCCCGCATGGCAGTGCAGGGCTTTCTTTGATCGCTGCGGTTTGGACTCCCGCGACGACCATCTTCGGCGTGCCCATTCCCGATGTCAAGCATCAACTTCGCGTTCTACCTCGCGGAGTTAGCGGCTGTGCGGCCTATCGCGTGACGCTCTGATTCACCCATCCGCTTAGACCCGCACTCTTCCAAGAGTCGTAAGCGCAGCGCCCTAGGGCCTGCGATGGGAGGCTGTATGCCAATGAAAGTTGAAGAGATCGAGACCTTACTTCCTTCCCTCGGGCTCACGCAGGCCGGGATCGAATATTACCGCCGCGTGCGTTCGTCCGAGCCGTCTCGGGCAGTCGGTTCGCACGGAATGCGAAATACCCCGTGGCGATACGCAAGCCAAAAAATGGGTTGTGCGATCAGTGGGGAAAGCACGAATGAGGAGGAATTCTTTGTGCTCTGTGAGTACGACCCGGGGGTGCGGGAGTACTGGGAGCAACCAGAGCAGGTGAGCCTAACGTTTAGGGATCATCGTGGCTGTTCACAGCGCGCCCCCTATACCCCTGATGTTCTCGTTGTGCGAAATGAGGCGATTCAAATCGTACAAGTGAAGCCGCAAGAAACGTGCGCGAAGCTCGTTGAGAAAAAGCCATACCGGTGGGCGATTGTAGACGGCCGCTATCAAGATCAAGCCGCGAGCGAATACTTCGGCGCGTTGGGCATGGCGCATATAGTAGTCACGGAACAAGATTTGCCAGCCATACGCTGCGAGAACTACAAGCTCCTCATGCAGGCGCGTTGGGCCACACCTCCGGTCGACGAAGAAAGGCTTAGGGAAAGGGCCATTGAATGCTTGCGTCATGACGGAGCTCTCACCCTCGGTGAACTTTCCAATCATCTCGGCTGTCGCGATCTGACAACGCTGCTTCGAATGATTGATGCTCACTTAATCGTCGCACTACTAGATAAGCAAAGACTCGCGATTCCGAGCGACGCGTGGGTGGCACTGGACGACAAGCTTCTCGAAGCCATGCTGTCAATGCAGTC